>QQTW01000385.1_pt1 | contig 27354 bp, 26 predicted proteins | sample 1904831 | NCBI WGS metagenome assembly QQTW01 (sample SAMN09435610, study PRJNA476489) | Subsurface metagenome, whole genome shotgun sequencing project. | reverse complement strand
CTGTGTTTGTTTTTAAGGCATGTCAATCTGTGCGTTCTTCTCAAGTCCCTAGCCGTTGTATTCTTTCAGAGTGTCTATAACATTTCTTATAACATTTCTTATGGAGAGTCGCTAGCTCGCTGCATAGAAGAACGCACAGATTGACATGCCTTAAAAACAAACACAGGACGCGTCCTCGGGTCTAGGCTGATTAGAGCCAGGCACGCGATAAACAACAGATACTCAAGAAAGAAAAAATAGACCGCCGTTTTGGCCAATGACAAACCTCAATTGGCACCTGCGTTTAGACCTGAGTGGTCGCAGACCATTCTGTCTTAGCCTGTGAGACAGGCAAGCATGTGAGTGGTCCAAAAATGCGCCCGTGTCAACACACCGTGGGTAAAGTCCTTTTGGGGCTTTATTCCGGCAGGCGCTTAGGTGCATTGGCGCGTTGCCGACGACGTGTTTTGCCTGTGCCGTGTCACCCCTGTTTGACAACGCTTCAAGAACATCTCGTGGAGCGGACGGCTTTAAGCCTGCACGTGGCTGGAAGGTGGCTTGGCACCAGCTTTGGATCACAAGCAATCAAGTGATGATGATCACGACCTCTGAGCAAAGTACACAAACGCATGTATCTTTGCATGGTGCCGAAGTCATCAAATCAGGGCTCGGTCAAAGACTTGCTGGTAGCTAGTAAGTTGTAGCTGTTGCTGAAATCCGGACGGCCTGGCAGGCCCATGTGGTTGGCACGCGAGGCCTAGATTTAGACGCTGAGAATCGTGAATGTTCAATACTGAATATTTATTTTCCAGTTTATGGTTTAGGAGAGAGAAATGAAACGAAACGCCGGTGTGAAGTCAGGTTGGTACTAAAGCCAGCGAAGGAGTTGAATGGCGACTACTGTGGCCTATCACGTTCCGCGTCCTTTCCCTGCCTTCCGCCCACCTTTATCGCCTTTTATCGACATTCACGACCCTTTGCCATCCTTCGGTGCCCGTTGCTTCCCCCCTCTCTCGTGCAATGGCGTCTGATATAGGTACGTTATGCCAACGTAATTTATCGATCGTCGAAACACTGCGTTCTTCATTCCACAGCCCAAACAGCCTCAGATTGTGGTATGTGGCGACCAGTTGAGCGGCAAGAGCTCTGTGCTTGAGGCCATTTCAGGCGTCCCGTGCCCACGCAGCGACACACTCTGCACGCATTTTGCCACTGAGGTTATCCTTCAACAAGCGCCTACAGCGGGGGCAGCGGTCTCAATTGTGCCTAGCTTGAAGATTCTGCTAAGGCGGATGGACCTTGTAGGGACTTTGGCTTGAGTTAACATTGACGGAAGGCAAGTGGAAAAGAGCGCAGCAGGTACCTTTTCGCCAGGTTTATTACTCGTAGAAGGAGAGGGAACTGGGTGTGTCTGTACTTGGCTTTCGAGCTGCCGATGAAGGGATTCCAGACGTGCACTCTTGCGAACAGGTTTAAGTGGCTCTTTTCGCGCAATACCACGAGACCGCTCTGCTATCGAGGGTCAGTAAGAGTAGGTCGACATATGGCATGAACGTAGCACCTTGCTTATCTAGCGACTTTAGCACACTGAATAAACGCCCGGTACCTTTGATGTCTGCCTGTGTTTTGTGTGGGGCCATGTTGACTGAAAAGAGAGGGGGGTAGGGAGATGTCTTTATGTCATGATGGGGGGTGCGACCGAGGCGGGCGGCGAAGGACTTGGCAAGCTAAATTAAGGACTGGCGCTATGACTCCTTAAGTTGCAACCATCCAGTCCGCATTCCAAGGAACCAGCTCACAGGCCCAACCTCCCCACCTCATTTGGCTGGTATGGCAGAGAAGGAAGATGCTGTCAGAGCCAGTTACAAGGAGATCCAACGCATTCTAGCAACGAGCCATAACATTTGGTCGTCATGTGCAGAGCCGTCAAACCTCAAGAACGGATTTCCGCCCGAATGCGTTCAGCTTCGAAATATACTTGGACCAATTCCGTCATATCCTGCTGATCGTCTCACTGACTTCAACTCCACCTGCCTCAAGCTGAAACACAAGCGTGTCAATGACGATGAATATGAACTGTTGACTGAGGGAATTTCACAATGGCGCACATCGGAACGTGATCGTGACACCGGAATTAAAACTCTGCGTCATCATCTTTTGCTAGGTGTCCAACATTCGACGCGTTGTGATTTTGCAGCAGATCACCGCTTATCCAAGTGGCCCGGGGTCCAAAATGATCAAGAGAGGGCTGAAGGAGGCAATTATCTGGCTGTTCTGGCGTTTGCTTGGGCATACATTTTATCGGCTCGATGGATCAAAATGCAGCAGAACGAAATCTTATGGTCGCATCCTGAAAACAGCATTGGGATGAAATATTCCCAAGAACAGGCCGGATGGCTTCGCGACCGTGGAATCGATGAGTCTTCAACTAAAAATATCAATGTCAACCTTGGTAATGTGGATGATAAGGCAGCACGCTGGTGGGCCGCGATCTTAGCCAATGGCGAAGGATTCCAGGCGACAATTGTGCGAGACGGCCATACTTATCGGTCACCGTGGTCTATCCGCCTCTTGACTGGCAAGTGCTTCCAACTCCGAAGGTTGGACGGGCATACACCTCCACCAAGTTCCTGTTCTCCTCCTTCGTATGAAACGGCTTTGGGCTATTTATCCGACTTCTGCTTGCTCCATGATATCCACACCCAATCCTCTGCCGCTTTGGCCGCATGTTTACAATTTCCGTTTCTTCGGGACACAACTGTGATTCTCCCTCTACCAAAGCCCTACCCCGGCATGCCGTCCCCTCTATACACTAAATGCGACAATGTGTTCGAAGAGGCCAAGTTGCTAGATTACTACATGACTATAAGCTGCAATATATGGGGGATGCGAGCACTTCTCTGCGGTGCTTTCTTCGACCCCGACATCTGTTGCAATGTCGTTAGCCCGTGGTTGGAGCCAGCGTTGGAGATCGTTACTTCCATCGTCAGAGAAGGTCAATACGAGAGACTTGCTGCGACCTTGGGCAAAAGGCAGCCAAAACTTGCTGCTCTATGGCTAGGGGCTATCCTGACTGGAGGGGAGAAGCGGATTTTCCGAGACATTGGTTTGGGATTATCAGCAGTAGAACTACATGCAGCCGCATGGACAGGGACTATTCATTCCTTTATCGGTCCATGGTCACCAGCGCCCATTTCCATCAGTAACTCGGCGATCTGTCGTTCAGATGAGGCTCGGCTACTTTTCCTTACGGAATGCGAGGGCTTTTCGAGAGTTCCTGTCTGTCCATGGCAGCCATTCGGCACCACTCCTCTTGAACATACAGAGATTGAGGTTCGACAACACACACAGTGCAACGGACACTGTCTACAGTACGTGGGTTGGCGTTGGGATTCCACCGATAACGTCATTCTAGAGGACAAAGGCTGTGTTATCAATGCCGATGGTAATGAGGTAGGGAGAATCACTAATTTCATTCCATCTCCGGCCAAGCAAGAACTAACACTACGGTCCGAGATCTTGTCGGAGGTGGCTACACGGAGTATATTTTGCTGGCTAAGAGCAAATGGTTTTCCTGCAGAAGAAAAAGACATCCGCGTTCATGAATGGTTCGATTTAGATGAAACAGATGAGGAGGTAGAAGATGATAATCTTAGCACTACTGACGACACTTCACGAGAGTAATCCTGGGAAATCTAGATTGTATTTCAAGAGTCACTGGCGACTTGAATGAGTTTTCGGCAACGTAATGACGTGATTAGGCTCTCTTCGCCCATACAAATACCCAAATGCATTAAACGGTTTACTTTATCAGGTCCTCGTATTCATCAAACCCGTCAGGCCCACCAGCGGGATGTTCGTCGCATTTCGTACAGATTGCATACGTACTGGTCCCGTGTGAACCAGTTTGACAGATCTTCCATTGCTTTCTGCATCCGTATGCTTCACACTTGTACTTATTATGTTCGTTGTTGGCGTGCCTGCATCGTTGATTCCGACAAAACCCAGTTGCACCTGAGCTCGCACTCATGATTACTAATACTGGACTGTCGTTAGTACATAGACTGAGAACGGAAGTCGAGATCTCACCTAGCTGACTGAGCCTTTCTTGTGTACTCAATCCGTATGTTGGTGTTATTGGGAGCCGAAATTGGGGCGAGAAAGCTGGCGCTCGCGATAGTGCTGATGATTGCACAGCTGTAGTAGGCTGTAAGGAGATTGGGTGGAGGTGAGAAAGGTGGCACTTGCAGTAGAGCAGTTGGCGCTCGGTATGGGACTTCAAGCTGGAGGGTCTGCAATCTACGCGAGAACGCCTTAACAGAGCTGGCGAACCCGTGAATTGGATCGCGCAGGGCGTACTGGCCCGGCGTGACGAAGGCTACCTACCAGGCGCGTGTCGGCAGCATCTCGAGGTCCATAACGGTCGTCATAATTAAGGCGGGAAAGGGGGAACGCCGGCGAGCGTGTGTGCGAGCAAAAAGTGGTGGAGCCCGGGGCTATAGCCTTTTCAGGTGTAGCCGATTACATACTACCTTATTTTTGGAAATTTGTATGTAGTTGTAGAAGAAGCTATCCACTGACTCTGAATCAACCCATCCCCTCATGACTGCCGCGGCTTCTTCAGTCGAAGAGATGACCTCCTAGGCTCTAATGGTGGCGCTGCCCATTTCTTCGCTTCGAGATTCCCTTTCGCTCGCCCAGTCTTCTATCTCTCCTCCTTGCACCACTTCAGAAGCCCCTTGATTCTCCCACTTGTTTTTACAACTGTCGTATCTGCTGCCCAAGGATGTCGAGTTTCCCGTCCTCTGCAACGGCGATGCAGAAGAGCGCCACGCGCCCGAAATTCTCGGGAGCCACGTCTAGATCTCCGCTAGCATGGCTGTTTGCCATCGATGTCGCATCCTGGAGGTAGCCGTGGCCGATACCAGAGGACCTCTAGTCGCAATAAAAGCTGAACTGGCGGGATAGAGGTCGTCGCCCATTTTGGTGGGCTGATAACGCGGCGATAAGACTTCTTAGCCGGTACCGCAGCCTGGATGGACGGGAGATGCTCCATGTGGTCGGTTGCGAAGACGGACACGCCTGAATATCCAGCATATGGCTCGCTGCAATAATCCACGAACCTCACCGCTGTCAAAGTCTGCCATTCTTTAACAGAGCATGCTGGGCTACAGATGGCTGGCAGGTCCAACTTCGTTCCTTTGACTGCATGGGCAGTGCCGCTACCTTTTCGTGCCGAATAATAGCCTGTACATAGCCTGCACATTCGCGAGATTTCGTCAGATCTGTGCTGTCCTGCCAATAGTGGCTGAGAAAATGGCCAGTATGCAGCAGGTCATAGTGGGATCGCTGGATCACTGGGGGTTTCAGACGACGTCCAAATTGGACGCCCTGACCCTCGGCTTCGAGGATGTCATGCAGGGTCGCATGCAGCTTGTCCTAACGCCATCTTTAGCCGCTGTGACTGCCGGTCCCGCTGCCGCTATGTCGGCAGTGCCCATTGAACCCCCGACTTCGCCCCGTCCCGCCACCCATCCCGACTCTTTCGGACCCGCCCCGAGCCAACTGGGCGGTCAAGGTCCTTGCATCCATGAGTTCTAACTTCCTGCCACTGCTTCCTTCTTTGAGCGACGCCGCAGAACTTCCCGCCAACAAGCCACGACCTTGAGGATTCTATCCCATACCGATCCAGATTGTCCGCATAGAGTGTCTTTCACACGCGACTTGTCCATGTCATGAGCTGGACAAGGAGGATGACGTCCAGTGACGTGGCACTGTTTCTCTGCTGGTGGAATATATTTAGGAAATGGGCGACGGCGTTGGGGTGGATGGTTGTAAGATCTAGGGTCAAACTGAGAGAGCGCCTTTGTAACTGATCTGTATAGCTCTCCATCTGGATCTACGGCTGGCAACTCTTCATCAACCATAATTTTTGCCATGATAGCTGTATGAATGTTGGGCGATGGAACTGATTGATATCGTCAAGATGAGGGCTCACATAGATCTTTGCCGTTTCACCATTCGAGCGTGGCGGGGGAATATGTGGCGGCAGCACTACTCGGCAACAATACTTCACCCGGGCAGCAACCGAGGGAGGGCTACCAAGCATGTGGACGGGTCTGAATCGTCAGCCGGGGCAATACAGCCATACAAGTTCTTTGGAGCATGCAAACGTCAGACAGATCTTCGGGTACCTATTAGTAGACTGGATGCTTACCCTATCAAAGCATACAGCAGTGAGTGTGGCATCAGCGTGCCAGCATTGAAGTACGTTTCGCCCTTGTCTTATGCATCCGCTGTGCGTATGAACTGGTTGGGGTGAAACAAAACGCGAAAGGCAGCTGGCAATCCAAAACACGAGGCGATTCTCTGGTTCAGCCAGGACATACGCAATGAGTCATATTGACTTTGGCAGGAACGTTGTTCGCGACAACAGCACAGTATGTGGACCCGAAAGAAAAACATTCCGTGATTGGGTTGTTGATTCCCTTTGTTGGATGCGCTTGAAGGCGGAGAATCCCTTATATCCATGACCACGAGCGACTCTTGGCTGCCCACTCACTCCGTTCAGTTCAGATACAGGTCATAACCCTCGAGGAACTCGGCAAAGATCCCTCATCGGGAAGCATGAAGTTGCTGTGCAACCACATCCCTGAAGATGATGGCGAACGGAGAGTTAAGGGAGGAAGGTTACATCTGAGAGACTCAGTCGATTGCTTGTTGGAAGTCGCGGAGTCTTGTCGCAAACAACATATTGGGCCTTTGGAGATATATAACATTGAATGAGTATGCGCCGGTACACGTAGACGCTTAGGGTATGCTTTGTCGACCGCGACAAAGATCATTCATGGAATCTCAATTTCTGTACTGTACATTAGCTCTACAAGCCGCATAAACAACAATTATGGCGTTGCGGCTCTGTAATTCAGACTGTGAACATGCCTCATCCTGACTGATGTCGCAAACGGCAGTACATTTCAAACAGCTCGATCATATGACAAACGTTCAGCATACCACCTCATAGTTCCTCCACTGATTTACACCCATCACCATACAGCATGTTGCCCGGCCGACTTTACACTTCCGCCCCGTGGACACGTCAAGGTCGAGTGTGACTAGTCAAGCTTCTTGACCAACCAGACATGTTGGCGGAAGATACATCAAGTACTAGCTACCTCAGGGATTTGTGCCCAGCTTGCTTGTTTCAGAAGGGTTGCGAAGTCCGATTCAACAGCTTTGCCTCCATCTTATGCAGGAGTGCTCGGGCTAGGATAAGCAAAACGCGAAAATACGATCGAGAGCCAGGAGGTGGTTCTCCCTTTGGCACAAGACGAAACCTGATGACTCGTTTCTTCCGGATTCCACAATGATTGTCTGGCCAGTAGGAGACCATATCCTTTATATTGTTGCTCTACAAGAAACAGGAGCCTCCAACCTGGAAATATATTGGGCCAGACCCTAGCCAGCAGTCGTGGGCCACCCCCTTTTACTGTTCTTCGCCTTACGCCTACAAAGATCTCGAAGGCAAGTTCGTCAACCTTCCCACTCTGCAAAATGACTCGTTGTAGTCATTGCGTATGTGATGCTTACTGTAAATCTCATATAGGTTTGCAAGGTTGAGCTGAGAACTCGGCGAAGATGGACTCCCTGACCAATCATCTTACCGAACTGGTGTCGTCGGCTTCGCATCCGGAAAATTGCGGCAATGGGGTTGCCACTGATTCAGACGAATCGTTCGCGGCACGTCCTAGCATCAAATCAGTTGATGACTGAGGTTATACTGCCATTCATTGGGTGCTCAGCGAGGATGAAAGCCGCATCGACTTGCTAGCCACCCTCCTCAGTCCCAAAGCGGCCGCCGACATTCCGGACATGTATGGCCGCTATCCCGTGCATAGGGCAGCGGAAGTAGGTTGTTGGAACGGGCAGGCGCACCCATGTGGGTTACTACTGGGCCAGATGCCTTGCTCGAAGACAGTGGTCCGCATGGAGAGTGGCAGAACGACGAGTTCAAGGAGTATGGTGGAGGGAACTGTCACGCCCTCATTCGGGAGCTTAAGGTTGAAGCAATCAAAGTGAGATATTGTGGGGGATGTTCTTCACGTCAAGGTCAACCATCGTGCTCAGGGCTAGATGCAGCAAGGACACGATCCCGCAGGGTCATGTTTTCGGGTTCAGTTTTGAAGTCTTATTTGCGCTTTTGGGACAGTCATTCTCTTCTATCTCCATCACATCGTAATGAGCCACCAGTATCGTTGTATTTGCAATTCCAACGCTTTTTTTGTTTGTCAATTTACAAGGTGTGTGACGCCCGTTACTGTGATATAATTCTCTGTGATACAGACTTTGCGGTCAGCCTCACGCGTCATAGATTATTGTTTGAGCTCAGTGCTAACTGAAGTAGTATACGAAGGTATTCCACCTATGGCATGAAAATATCCTTCCACGCTGAGAGACCGCAAACTTCACTAGCACAGGTTCGGCAATCAATGCTTAGCTGGGCATACCCTTTCACCGATTGTAGCTTCGCGTGGAGCAGTGACACGGCGTATTGTTTCTGTTGAGTCCACGAGAATCAATGCCTTTCGCCCCATTGGTCGCAAATCCATGCCTGATGAAACCCGGCCTACAGCACGTTGCCCGGCTCACAGATTGTGGACGCGTCGAGCTCGCACTAACTGAATGCCAACGTCAAACCACCTTGGAAAGCTTTCGGCAGGTATTTTTTGTTCAGTATGCCGTCAGGCCCGGAACGGGACCAACTTCGGGAGCTCATTCAACATTTGTAAATTCAGTTGATCACACAGTAAACACACTCCGGTATTGGCGGATCCCGCACGGTGAGACTTTTCTAGCTCAGGCTCCTCGCTTTCACTGACAATTTTTCAGTCATCCCAAGCCAATATACTCGTACAACCAAATCCATAAAACCTTCTCCTCCGAATTAGATAGAAGACGCAAGACAATCGCTTTGACACGCGAACCCTACCAAATCAAGGACATAAGCATTCCATACTACTCTCGAACAACAGCGAAATGTTAAAAGCTCGGAGCCATTCGTAAGTCATATCATGCAACTCCTTTAAGATTCCGATGTTAATAATCATACAGAGAGTCTGAAAACGATCTTGTGTTCCCAACGCACGTCGAGGAGAGTAGGAAGTAAGCACAGCGCTTTGATCTAAGGATATCAGCTGATGAGCTCGCAGTGCATCTGTTAAGCCTACACCAGATGAATCCCATCAAGAGAGCCACCCACTACATCCGTCCAACGCCCACGGTCCATCCTCCCCAGATTATCGCCCCCCAGCAGGCAGCCCTGCCTCTCAAAGGGAACTCTACAACAAGTGGAGCAAGAGAAAGCGCGCTAGCCAGGAACCAAAAGAGACAGAGTGCGAGACCGAGCAGTTGATAGAAGCCCTCAACACAAACAGTGCAGATAAGCTTGAGAGAAGTCAGAATGCATCTACAGAGAATAAGATGGAAAGGCAAGAAGACAAGGCCAAGGACACTGCGCGCGAGAGGTCACTGTTGGATGCAGCTCGGCCAAGACAAAAGAAGCGAAAGGGAGACCCAAAAGCGAAGAGGCAAGTAGACGAGGACAACGCAAGTAATCTTACTCCACATGGCATTTATTGCAGGTCTCTAGGTCCTACTGACAATGGGATAGATTTCGAACTCTTTGACGAAGTTTTGGACTGGACTTACGGGAAGACTCCTCCGCCAAATGTATGCCTTAGCGATTATCACGTCGGAGAAGCTGTGATATACGCAAGCAGAGAGACCAGAAGAAGGTTTTGGCCGAAGGATTTTGACATAGCGGGCCTCATCCGCAAAGCTCGAGTCAACGTTGGAACGGCGGCTAAGTTTTTGGAGTCCGCCAATGATACCTGGTACTATCGGATATGGCTCGGCTACTATGTTCTACAAGGATCGGAAGGGAAAGAGAAAACGGTTTTAGGGGATCCTGACAAGGTTAGGAAGAGGTCAGGGATATATTTCGACAAGGGACCAAAAGCCAAGATACAAGAACCGCCGTTCCCACAGCTCAAAGTTCAGTCAATATCCCAAACCCAGATCATAGATGATGTCGCGAACGGCATTTCAAGCCGTGACGTGAGGAAGAAGACTTCAGCCACCAGACCCGAAGTCTCCCACAGCAGAAGAACTGGCTGGAACGACAGCGACAAATGGGATGGCATTCCCGCCAGGTCGACGATTTCACGCACGCCATCCAATCCATGGGGACTTCGCAATATCAAGCCAAAACCCAGAGATCCAGAGTCGAAGGCTATTATTGCGCGACTCATTCAAGAAGTGCGTCAAATTGACGTCGTCACACAAAACAGGCTCGAGACGGAAGGCCAGGCTATTGATGTATTAGGCGAGAACTTAACGACTCTCCGGAAAAACCTCTCCGTCGTCTACAATCAACTAACGGATGGACTAACGATCATGACGAGGCAAGTCGAGGGACTGTCTGAGTTCATCGAAATGACAAAGCGCAGTGCTACATTAAACAAGACGGCGGACAACGCGTTAGAATCCCTAGCCGGCATTGAAGGCTTTTTCAGTCTCAAGGACACCATGTTGGATTTCACGCCAATAGTTCAGCCTGTCCAAATCCCAGGATTTGATTTCGAGCCGCCCAACGACAACGCGGACGCGGATAAAGAAGAGGAAGGGAACGAGCATTCAGGCTCAGAGGCTACCATTCCAGAGGACTAGAGCACAACGAGGCAGTGGCATTTTCCTCCTGGAGAAAGGTGGGGCGGGTAGGGGCGTGGAAAATGGGGGGAGATGGCAATGATGGCTTAGTAAGAGTCAAGAGGGTCGAGCGCTGATTTGACACCGGTGATGCTGGCATTGCCTTTCTGCTTTTTTTGGACGGATGTTACGCAATCTATGCGGACTTTGGCATCTTGAATGTCTTATTAACAATACCTGTTGTCGCGGAACACGGTGGCAAGGTAACCCTAGAACTCTCTATTTGAAATGTTAGCTAGCTATGTAGGTGTTGAGCTCACGTCCTCTTACTTAAACAGTGAATCTGAAAAACTTTTAATTTCTAGTTGGACCCCCATCACAGCCCGGCTCGCCCCTCCCCTTCACAGTGGGATTCCCGGTCGTCCCGTGGGCGCAACAGAATGATTTTGACATCCACGGAAAGCCCTCGCTCCGCGCTTTCCAACGACCCAAAAATCGCGCCGATGCGACCGCGGGGGGAGGTGCGGTTGCGGTGTGAAGTTGCGGCGCGACCGGCCCCTCCAGTGGGTGGGACCCTCCGTGCCTCTTTTAGAATAACTCGGCGCCCCGCGGTTGCAAATCGACGATTTTCGCATCGTTTGAAAGCCGTCGCTCCAGGCTCTTCAGAGACCCAAAAATCCGCCACATGCGATCACTGAGCGTCCCAATGCACCAGGTGGAAGTTTGGGGGTGGTGGGCCCTGACGTAACAAGAAGAATACCAGGCGTGCGAGGATGCTTACTGTGCGTTGTATAACGCGACGGCGGCGAGGGCGAGGAGGATAAGGAACTGGTGCAGCCCGATGGGAGTGCTGAGCCGGAACACGCAACGGTTGATGTTGGCCATGTGGCTTCTGGTGTTGGGAGCCGTCCAGAATGTCGCCACTGCCGTACGGAATCCTGATCGAATAAACAGCTGCACAAACACGTCCGGGGTGGAAGCATGAAGAAAAGCTCAAAAGGTGGGCTAAGCCAACCGCTCACCCCGCCTGCTTGATTACTGGCTGCATCATGACCGTTGTTGATCGCATACTGTTATGAGGACTCGGGGCTATCATATACAAGTCGGACCAGTACGCCAAGCTAGACATCTACCTACCTGGAAACAACGGTCGCACCGCGGTCCTGACACGGAAGCTCGGGGGATTGACATCTTAGCACCGGAAGCTATGGTGATTGATCTACCCTGAAAGGTAGCTATTGTTGGAAGCTGCAATGGTGTTGAACTACCTATTACTATTATGAGTACTACGACATCGGCCAATCCAATTACTCATATTGTTCTTTTGCAGTCATTCCGCCGCACAGCCATGTTGCGTCACCGATCCTGGCACCTGGCTTACCTCATGGGGGCAACTTTCTTTTCGAACCCAACTGCTGTCTCAGTTTACGCCCACATGGTTGACCATCCTATGTCGGTATTCATGTTCAGAATGATGGTGGATATCTCTAACTCTATCTCTCGTAATCGTGGGCTCCTGCGGTGGGGCTCAAATAACTCTTCTAACACCTACCCTAATTACTGTTTAGATATGATCCAATTCAAGTTGTGATTGTGCACGCCGCTAGCGCCTGCTGCTCCCGCAGAGCCTCAACCTAAATCCAGAGCCTCAAGACACCGCGCATATGAGTAACCTAGGTAATGGCCACCATTTCACTGAGGTTTGCAACTGCGGTCCAACCATTCTCAGTGCTCAATATCCATGGACAAGATACTTGACCTTACGTAGGTGCCACCACTGTGGCACCAGCCCTTAATCTATAGTATAAGCTGTCAGTAAATTGTACTCTAGAAATCCTGCGGCGACGATGTCCATTGCCGTGAGACATTAGCTTAGTACACTGTCCTGAGGTTGACTAACACTTGCTTGTTGCTGTGCAAAGGTGATTCTTCTCGATTCTCCACGTGCCCTACCATGTCAGAGATTCTCACCGGCCTCGTGCTACCGAAATCCTCTAGCGAAATCGGACTCTTTACTTCGAACTGTGCTGTGTCTGAAGAATAGAGGTTGGATAAGCAGCTTGGCTCATTTGCCTCGACAGACAATCGAAAGTCGTCTGTCAAGATGGAGTCCGTAAAGCGAGTCGCGGAGGTTTCATGGCGTCGGCCGACTTCGGTCATCGGGCTCGGCGTGCCAGCCGCGTCTGTCGAATATGGTTCAGGTATGCTTCTTGCCTCGTTTGCCTCGACAGATAATGAAAAGTCGTCTGCCAAGATGGAGTCCGTAAAGCCTTCGACAGGGGTTTCATGGCACCGGCCCACTTCGAAAGAAGGGGAGAACAGTGATCGACTTTGGGAATCCGCGGGGACATCATGCTCTAGCCGAGGAGATGGAGCGATGAAAGGTTTGTTAGTTCTTCTCACTTTTCGTGGACGGGCTGGAGTATCGGGTCTGCTGCTTGCCACCATCCGCTTGTTAACCGTGGTACCCTCGTATTCAATCACTGCGTTTCGAACGTCGATGGGAAGCAGCCGATCGATACGTGGTACGCCTGGCCCTCTTCATCCGGCTCATCCTGCTGACGACTGAGACGGCAGCGTCGCATCAGTTGCAAGGCGGCCTCTTTATCGGAGCAAACGCCTGAGAGTTTGGCGACCTCATAGGCGAGTCCTCTGGATGGGTTCTCTACAATCGTCTCCAGGGCTACACCCCAATTCTTCCTTATTTTCTTGGCATACCCTTTGATCCTCTCGACGTTTAGCCGTCCTTGAAGGTTGATGGCCTCCACATCGGTACCCAAACTCGACCTCCACTCCTCCAGGCTACCATACTGGGTAGTCCACAGATTCTCTCGCTCGATCTGATGGCATGCATATGCTACTCGGACGGTCGCTTCGTCCGCCTTTCCAGCCTCCTCTCTTATAATTCCACTGAGTGTCGCGAAGGCCTCACCTTTAGATAGGCCATAGATCCGAGCGTTGATTTCAGCGGTGATTCCGGGCGGGCAATCGATCATCAGACTACATGGTTCTTCTATATGGGACATTAGAGACGTTGTGGATATCCAGAAGATAAAGTAAGTGGATATAGGTTGAGCAACGGAGTTGAAGTAAATCATGTCTACGTGATGGGAGCTTACCTTGGATCGGAATTTTTGGGGACATGGTATCATTAGCTTCAGATGAAATGACCCGTGACAAGTGTGCTTAGGCGATTGACTCTCACCGTTGTCGAACAATTCAATTCAACCTTCATGGCTGCCTCGACTGTCAGGACAGGGCTGCACTGTAGGCATTGCGCATGGATATCCGATCACCGGTTTTGCGACGCGAAACTCCGCACAGATCTCGTCTAGACCGTCCTCCTTGATAGTTGGTGGTGGAGAGGCCTGGTCTCCCTTGGCCTTCATCCATGCGATGTCGGCCTCGGAAGAGAAGAAGTGATGGAGGCGTAATAATCGCATTCTCGGTGCTATCATTCTTCTAAGAAATAGATAATTCGCTCAACTGAGGATGTGCAAACAAAACTGACAATGTAGTGACACGGTTTTGTCCGTGTGTAACAATCGAAATCAGCTGGCAATGCATGCTGGACTGATACGGATGAGGCTTCGACGAAGTTGAGTCATCACATGTGAAGGAGGATTTGTTACAATCAACCAAGACTGTCCAATCAATCCAAAGGGGATTGGGACGACCTTTTGGCCTCCTCGACACCATCCACGACCATCATGGCGGACTCACCGTTGTTTGTTCAGGTGTTGAAGCATGAGGTGGTGATTTGCACAGTGTGTCGGCATGCTGTCTGATCCAAGGAGGTTGCATCACCTGTAAGGGCCTCGGCGGCAAATGAAGGACAGATGTAGTGACAGCGATGAGGATTGGGCTGACACAACGGCTTACCGGAATGCAGTGGGAGGAAGTCGACCTCTTTCGAGCCAAGCCCGAATGACCCAATCCTTCTTGTCTTGTATCAACCCAGGCCAGCTCCGAACGCGAGCGGGTAACGGAGGTGGCCTGACTGCCGATCGATGGAGAGCATGCAGCTGCACTGGCGGCAGTGTCACCGCTGGTCCGCCGGCAGGAAACGAGAAGGCTCTGGATCGACGAAAGGGCGGTAGCTTGGCGATCGTCGTCGGATTGGAATGAGACGGGTCTAATGTTAGAGATTCTTTGGGAACCTGTGAAGGCACAAGGCCTCAAGGTCTGCGTGCTCGGGGTGGTTGAAGAGATGCATGAGATAATTCTCTCCCACAGGTGGGATCAGTTCAGCAGGAAAAGGACGATAGCGATACTCGTGTTTGCGGGACTCGGGTGGCATGCTGTTTTGAGCGCGGATGACTAAGGAGGACTTATACATTTTGAACTAAACTGAAACTTTAGTAGTTGAACATTCTCATGCACCACCGGATGTCATATTCAAAACATAAACTCCATTGTGACTGCGTACCTGAACAAATTTGACACTTCGGAGCGTTCTCAATAGAAACGAACCTTTCCAACGCCCTCTTGCCCTAAGGGAGGTTTCCTTGAGTGAGAAAAATAGCAACTGACTCCCTAGGCCATCCTAGATCAGTACCTGCACCAGATCAAACACCTACGAGGCATACCAGCTGTGACACAGGCTTGTCTAAATCCAGGCCCTCCGCCAACACGACAAGTAGTATGAATAGCATGATAATTATTCACCCAACTCCGAAGAATAGTATCAATCCTATACCGACACCAATGTAAAGGGCTTGATCTGAATGTTTGTATACATAAGCTATAGCAAAGATACCAGCACCTTTTACCGCGATAGCTGTAAGGTTGGAGACTTGACGGTAGATCCCTGGTGCCATCACTGATTCAGGAAGTCGACTTGCTGCCAGAAGATGATCAAATGATCTTGGACAATCTCAACAATTGCTCTGAGCTATGTCGTCATGTATAGAGACGAGATGAAACGTCAACTAACAGGGAAGGGTTGATATACATCTCTGAGGCCATGATTCACCGTTGTCTGTGCAGGTGATAGAGCTGGAATCGTGAATTCAATGCTGATAGTCTCATGATAAACCCAATGATTTGGGTAATCAGTAACACATGTCTTAACCGTGATTCCTCTTGACTGTAGCTCTTCGGCTTTTCGTCTTTGAAACCCCTTGTGGCTTCCCGCAGTGTCCAGCGGGGAAGGTGATATGCCTTGAAGTCGGTTTAGCCAGTTTGTGTACGGGATGAGACTCAACCTTTGGATCCGAAGCCAGTGCTCGTAGTTTTTCCGTACGTTCACGGATGCGCACACTTCGGCGTAGAGGACGGGAAGAGAGGGGATGTCGTGAATGGACTGGACCAGAATCTGAGGGTAATGGTACAGCTGCCCGCTTGGATATCGATTGTTGTTGGTCTCCGTCGGCGTGTTTTTCAGATTGTAGCATTCGCTGAAGAGTGGCATTCTGCCCTCGGTTAGGGGCGTCTCCTTTCCTTTGGGTGACTTTGGAAACTCTGGCGGAAAATGGACCAAGTGCTGGCTGGAAGGGAGCGAAGTTCCCTCTATGCCGAGCGCTCTTTCGTGGGTGCTGACGGTTCTCAGATGCAACTTCATTTGAGAGTCGTGTTAGTCCTTTATCCTGGTCCTGTCGAGACCGCTGGATCTCCACGGCAATCTTCGGAAACTCTCCCGCTATCCACTTCAGCCGAGAATCCAACGCTTCCAAGTCCAAACTGGCGCCACTCAGTCCGCGTATAGCATGCTCGACGCCATTTTCCATTCCTTTCCTCTTCCACTCATTGACTAATTGTTCCATCTCATCCGACTTTGCTACTTCCAGTCTCTTCTGCGCCTCTTCGAGTCCGCTCCGTGCGCTTTCAATCGCCCCATGCGACTCACTTGCCTCCATTTCTTTGAGCCTCTTCTGCGCTGATCTCAGTTCTTCCCGTGCTTCTTCCATCTTCTTGTCATATCGTAGTGACTCTTCCGACCGGGCTTTTAGGATAGTGTCAGAAATTTTAGACCCGTTCAATGCAGCTACCTTTAATTTCTCTTGCGCTTCTTTCATCTCCAGCTGGGCCCGCTCATACCTCACTTGTAGTCTATCTCGTTTCCTGTATTCATAGATGTAGTACTCCCTCCACTCGTTTAATTTGGTCTGTTGTTCCAGCTCCAGCTGTAGCTGCACTGTCCATTCGATTCCCTTCTCCTGTTCGAATCTGCGGATTCTCTCCTTGTACTTGTTGAAGTCCTCCAAACTCCTTCGAGACATCTGCCTATGACTGCGAAAATCCTTCCATTGCTGTAGCTCACGGTAGGCCCGACCTGATTCGTTAAGCAAGTAATCGAGAGCATGATATTGTTTGTTGATGCCCGTTTTCCAGGAAGGGCAAGGGTCGGGGTCAGGGTTGATCGGAGCAGAGGGCCGACCGCCTATCGCAATCAACCGGTCGTAGTATTTGCAGGAGCCATGTTTCTCTTCTTCCTCAAGCTGTTCCAATGGGACAGGAGTTGATCTGTCACTGGATGGTGGAGAAGATCTTGGAGAGATATGTCTGTGTCAGAAGTCAGCGCAGGTCACAACTAGAATTCCTACGCACGCTAATTTCTCATCAAGTGCTGTCGCATCCACGGCGAAATTCTTCGCTTCTTCATCAAGTTGACGTAGCAACTGCCTGTTAAGTAGTGCCGTCAGTAAGACTATCGTGTGTTTAAGGGGATTCAATCCCACTTAAGCTTTCCACGGCGCGCCTCCGTGAGGTTCTCTGGGTCGGATGGATCGATAAATCTGCTCAGGATGCGCAGTCAGCTTTGTAAAGTTATAGTAGAATCTGTTCAGTTACACATACAATTTCTGATGTTGTTCGATGCAACTTCATAGAGGTAGCAGGATACACTGTAACTTCTTATATCAGAATCTAGCTATTTATTTGCTCTAAGATTCTGCTTGTTCAGATTTTGTATTCTATTGTTGTTGTAATGTTATTCATGAAAACAGGGTGTTTATCGCATTGCATCTCTGATATCACGAGTTTCGTTCCGGCCAAAGAATTAATCGTAGAACTGTATGTACCCTCGTCCCAGGTAAGATTACTAAAGGCTACCAACGTACATGTTAGCATAAGAAAACACCACTCAACGATGGAACCCTCCATAAAGACGTAAGCTCTCTCCTTCATACGCCAGAAACTCACTCACGTCGACTGATATCACCAAAATGGAAGATCCCAACCTTATTTTCACACTGAAAGCACTCACCTTACGTGCCGAGAGGGCATTTGCCCATAAGCACAACAGGAACCGCTTAATCTCTCCACCGATGACGATGAAGCCACTCAGGTTTCCAGCAGAGAGGTCACGCCCGCCACAAATACAGCAAGCGAAGATAGAGAAGATCGTTGCTCTCAACTTCGTTTCACTTTTGACACAAAGCCAAGGGATATTCAGCGGGGATTTACCTTCGGCAGTAATCCGGATACCTGCGATGTCTTGCTAGGACGAGCAGGCGGTCGCGTTAGCCGGCAACATTTTTGTATCACGTTTGACAATCAAAACCGTCTCGTATTGAAGGATACCTCGTCGAGGGGAACTACAGTCATATACAATGGGCAGAAGGCAAAACGTAAGGATTTCACCTGGATCCTATTCGATAGGTACCGCATCGAAGCCCAGATCAAGGACGACAAGTTTGGATTTGATATCCAGGTTGCAAAACACGAATCCTGCAAAAACAAATATGAAAATTGTGTGTATTCATACCTGGAGGGTGCCAGAGAAGCGATCGGCCCTTTAGACCTCCTCAACCTCCGCAGCCCTGAAAGCACCGCAGCTCCCACCGAACCGGTCACTCCTGGTCGGCGTTCAGTCTACATCAAGGACGCAGAGCTCGGGCGTGGTGCGTTCGGAAGGGTATATGCGGTCACGAATGCGAGCACGGGTGAAATACATGCCGCGAAAGTATTCACGAATGGGAATTCGACATGGAAGACAGAGGTTGAGATTATGAAACGCCTGTCACATGTAAGAGATTTTTCAATGAGTAGGCGTCGTCCCCACTTACCGATGTCTAGGAGCATCTGGTACAATTCGTGGATTTCGTGGAAGAGAGGATGCCGATCTTGGTGATGGACTACATAACGCTAGGAAACCTACACGAACAGCATATGAAGGTTGCGAGGATTACTAATCAGGAAGTTATTGTTATGCTTGACCAACTCCTTCGTGCCCTTGGCCATCTACACTTTCATGGAGTCGTGCATCGGGATGTTAAACCGGAGAACATTCTGATCCAGTCACGGGGGCCTCGGCTAGAGCCTTCACACTTCTGGGTCAAACTGGGTGACTTTAGTTTATCGAACGACTCATCCTCGTTGAAGACGTTCTGTGGGACCAAGCGATATGTTGCCCCGGAGGTAAGACCAGGCTCCCACTATACACCAGCAGTGGACATCTGGTCATTGGGGATCGTCATCTTTGAGTACGGATATGGTCTTCCGCCCGATGAGAAAGGTCAGGACTGGTATGAAGTTCTTATGAGGAGAGTCCAGAACTGGGACCCTGACCGCCTTTTGGACCTCCTATCGACCAGCATGCTGCAGATGGATCCTCAACGCCGGCACTCGGCAAGCGAGTGTTCGAAGAAAGCGTCTGAACTCCTGATCGCTACACCGCGACAAAGTCTTGAAGACGACCTTGGAACACCAACTGAGATGACGCCCACATCTGTCCTCATGGAAGCTATACGGCATCTGAATGAACCCAATCCTATGACGGACGTGCACGTATCTATCCTGCCATCAGCCCGTAAGCCGGTTGAATTCCCAATGCAAGGACTGGAACCTTCAGCCATTGAGACAGTTCGATCAATTTCTGAGAAACGGCAGCGATCACCAGCAACTGCGTCTTCGGAGAATACCCCTCCCAGCAAGCTACAAAAGCATCCTAAGAGACCTTCCGTACCCTTAGGAATCAAGTTGCGTACGGTAGAGAATTTCTATTTTCTCGATACTGGAAGATGCAATATTGCGGTCCGTATAGCCGATCTATGGGTCAACGCAAACCATCTACTCAAAGAAGCCCTCCAGAAGAAATACCGGCGCGATGTTGTCGCTTCTTTGAGGGCAGAAGGTGCTCGCTTTGAGTTTGTTAGAGGTAGAGAAACCCAAGGCACCTATATGGATTTCTCCATGGGAATCGAATTATGTGAGAAGTATGACCTAAGGGAACTCAAAACCTTCCTTGAGTCACTCAAAGAAACATTGAAAAGCATCAACAGGAAATTACCCCGACTTCTATCGGCGGTCTCACATCCATTCTTCAGCCACCGTCAACGCACTCAGAGCCAGATGTAGAATACAAAAGGATGGGTGACTGCATTGAAATAGAAATAAAAGGTACGAACCCCAAAACGGCACGTTCATGGCTGACTGGAATGTCTTGGAACAAGAAACTGGGATTCGCGTTTTGTTCCGAGTTGCAGATTCAAATGTCAATATGACCGACATCCTGAAGGCCGCTGGCTACAGCCCGACTCACGCAAGGAATTATATCAAACGGAACCGGATCACATTCACGCCAGAACCTAACGGAAAATGGCTTAAGAGATGGGTTGACATGGAGACTGCATTTAGAGTATGCAACGCCGTGTGTCTTGACCTGGTTGATCCGCTGCAAAGATTATCAGACAAGAAGCTCGAATTTGGGACGGAAACGGAGCAAGTCAAGGTAACAAAGCAGGCAACAGGAAAGCTGGCAGGGCCGAAGGCTAAGCAGTCAAGAGAAAATATCTCCAGACTCGAAGATGGGTGTTTGGTTTCCTTGGGAAGGGCGCAGCCCATATCAGTTGGGATAAAACCATTGGCGGTGCGACCTATGGAAGAGTACCTTGACAGACCAGCGGTATCAGATCGTTGTAAGGTCATTGCTCGCCTTCACACATAAAATTGCTAATCCTCCACAGATGATCCTTACCTATGCGCCCCCGCGCAAGGGTATAGCTTTCTTCCCCAGGTCTCAGCTCTGTCAAAAACCGTCCCAGATCATACGCGCACGTCTACTCCTGAGACTTACAGATGGTATGACTGTAGTGAATGATTGTGACTGGCTCTGAGAGTGAAGAAGGACAGAGTAAGCGCATGCGGCTCAACTGTTGGTGACCAGTGAGCCTTAAACCGGCATAACCTCTGCCAAGATGTCTTTACGTTGACCACTATGAAGTGTGTTTCTCCTTGTCTGAAATTGCCATATGTTTTTTTCAGAAGACCACTAAAAAGTTGTTGGCGCGGGCGGGTTAGGGTAAGGTGGGCGAGAAGTCGAGGACTTCGTGAAAATGAAAAACTACTTCCGTCCCAAGCGATGGCGTTGCGAGCCATGCGCAACGTGCAATCATGAAAATATGAAACTGTGACCTAGTTACTACTATATGCGCGAAACACGTGAGATGAGCACGCACGCTCAATAGAACATGTGCTAGTTATTGTCTTTGACTGTTAAATAGAGCGCCTACAGAGAGCTTAGTCGCTGTCAAGGGGTAAAGCTAGACCACATTCGTACGGTTCAGCGAGGAACTCTTATAAAGTAACTAACGTTAGCATGCAGAGTCTGCGCACATATCTGGGATCTTCAATTCCTCATTGACTGATATTTTATGGTAAATTCTTATTGACTAAATTACAGTATTGTGAATGAGTACTCTATAGTGGCAAATGACTTCTTTTACGGTAGTTTTACGGAATCTGTTGACCGCGCCGAAGAAAACTCCGTATCGTCGACCACGTGATCCGGAACGGAACTACTGACTCCCGGACATCTGGCCCGAAGTGGTATCGAGTACCCGGGACAATAACTAACGCATGGCTCCTCAGCTATTTCCTCCTTGAACCGTAAGATCCATATATATGACTGACACGTGAATAATTCAATGCGTAAATGAATAGGGACGTGTAAATGAATAGAGACGTAAAGATGCAGCCGTAATCTAGCCAATTATAATACATTTCTATTGTTACAGTACTATAGTTGATTACTCATACCATATGATATACCTATTGTCCTCGTAAGTCCCACGCCCATATCCACACCCATACCCACACCCAGCATCCCTAAGTCCTCGTGCCCATTGTCTTGCCCATGTCCTAGTACTATATACATTGTGGACTAACTAAGTGTATGGCTGTAGGACTGTAGACCAAAGTCACAACAAGTCTTCCATTGCGCCCTATTGTTCTATCTATCTAACGAGAAAATGAGACGGTTGAATTTTCACTCAAACCAAAAACCAACTTCACAATCAAGTCACGGGATTATTAAGCACAAGAACACCAGAAGTGCGCACACATTGCAAGGCTTTCACACCTGGTTTCTGCCACTCATGGATGATCAAAATTTTTGATTTTTTGAGAAGCTTGTATATAACATACATGCGAACATATGCATCAAAAAAAGTAATCGTGAATTCCTTGTTTTACATGACTTACCCAATTGGGTAGTTGGTTCAGCGTATCAACAGTTGGTCGGCAGGTTCAACTCGCTTAAAGATACATGCCTGAATAGGTTTGACCACATCACTGAAGAAGTTTAGTGAGTGATGACAAAGCTGATCTGCTTGATTCGGCAGTTGGTTTTTGGTTGAATCTTACCTGGTACAGTTGGAAAAACTTCTCTATTAATACGAAACCATAGCCTTTCCGCTAAGGTATTGGCGAGTAGGGTTAATCATGGTCAATAAATTTTCCGACAGCCGTTCTTACTGGAGGAAGAATGCGCTAGTCATTTTAGATCCAGTCCAAAAGTCTAACTTAGCTGGACCGTTGACGTTGACAGGCGTATGGACTATGGCAGGGAAAACGTCTGTCTGATTGATGTAGATAAGAAGAAGAGAATGTCCTGGAAGGACGACTAAATACATCCTCGGCTAATAGCCGAAATGAGCCATTATATAATGCCAATCTGTAATGGCTCAACAACGTCTTTACCAGTTAGCGTTGGGGTAAAAGACTTCGGTAGTCCTTGCCGCTGGTCAGCACCGCCACACTCTCACTGATTTTACGAAAACCATCACAACTCAATAATCAACAACAATATCAACGCATTTTTATATAATCTCAGTACCAAATTCAAGGTGCTTAAAGACCTTATCACCATTGAGATCTGCCTTGGCAGGAGACTCTAGACCGTTCATTTCCGCATCATCAAAGAACTGCGTAGCGGTCCTCTTCTTCTTCGCCATTGAAGAGTAATGGAAGGGAAGAACTGCAAGAAGACGAATAGGCATCGGCCCGTGAGACTAGTGAAGAAACAAATGGGAAATCATATCTCAAAAAGACAGAAGATGGTAGGATAGAAAATGGCGGTTTGTGGGGGCACTGACGAGTGGCCGCAGACGAACGGAAATGAATGAAAAGATGGAAAATAAACAGCAGAGTATCACATGGTGGGTGGCCGGTTTCTGGTCAGAATCCAACACGGGCTGAAGGGAGCCCATCGTTTAAAGTTATCGGGGCAAAATGCGCCAGAGTGAGCGACAAGGGAGCCAGGAAGGGGGGCTGAGGGGAGAGTATGAGGAGCAGAGGGGAAGCAAGGGAGAGCAGGAAGGGAGCACAGGAGAGCAACGAGGGAGCAGGAAGGGAGCATGGGAGAGCGGAAAGACGAGATGGGCATTAGCGCGGGAGCAGAGCGGCGAGACCTGAGTCAGCAGGAAATCACGTGGGAGCCTACCTTTGGGGAATCTATATTTGGGTATATGTTTGGGTATTATGGGCTATATCCACTAGCTATACTGGGCATGTCATCTGCTTGGCCTCCCTTATTCCAGATGTCTTCTGGACGTCTCCCGGCTCATTGACCCCCTCAAGCACATATAATGGCAACAGAACCATAGAACGTACTATTCAGCAAGCCTATGTCTTCCGCCAGGCCTTTGATCTCCTCCACCTCTATTTCAAGCTCTGATCGCCATATTATCACCCTCAGCATCACCAATTCCTATACGACCTACACTACAACTCTCATCCTGACCCGCTCCGCCACTTCAATTGGAAAACTTGAACCCTCAATAAATGCCTCTTCGGCGTCCAAAATGCGTCTTCAATTTCCACCTCATTAATCGTTGGCGCAGTAATCGGTTCCATAGCCGCCTTAGCCCTACTCTCCTTTATCATGTGCCGCTCGGTTTTGCGGCGAGGTCCTCCTGACCATCCTGGCCCTCATGGTTCTCCTGGCCCTCATGGTCCTCCTGGTGATCACGGATCTCCAGGTCATTTTGGTCCTGAAGGTCTTCGGGGTCATCAGATTTTTATGATCAACTAAAGGTTGAGGCTGTGACTAGTGTTGAGACTTGATACTGTCATTTTTGGCGGCGTGGATGTACAAGAAAGTAATCATAGGATTGTATGAAAGAGCAGTACCCATGAATATCTTAGGCGTTGTGAGAGATTCATCGGGCTTAGTCATTGTAGTACCTATGTATATCTTTCGTTCCGTGCATCATACAGCCCCACTGTAACTACGCGAAGGGAAATCTATCATCGTTAGCGACTATAAACCTCTCAATCGCTTCCGAGGTCGTCCTCGCCCTCTCTTGAGCTGTGTTTCCCCTGTAGCAACGGTCTCCCCTTGCTTGTTACTGTTCCCACGCAGTAGTGAGAGCCGTGCCTTGAACTCATCCACCAGCTCCCTTGCTCCTTCCAATTCCGATTTGCATATCCAGGTCGGCTCCCAATCCACCCAGAAGTGCTCCACACCATCAACCTTTTTCACGCCAATAAGTTTGCGGATTTCCCACAAATCACCAGGTTGAGGGTCCCCGACGTTACTGCACTGGTGCGAGACAGTGACACTACTGGCGGTGTCGGTAGGATCAATGATATGGAACCTTAGGCGATTGTCGCCGTCACTTTCAGCACCACCTTCTTGGTGGCAGTCGTGGCCGCTCTCTAAATCTGACTGCGGGACTGCCACTGCTGCTATTGGAGGTGATTGAGTTTGATCGCTCCTATCATCTTGCGGTTCGAAGATGGTAATTTTTGGGCATGGAATTCTGCAGGAAACAGCAAGCAACTTTCGCCGCTTCGTGAATCGCGAGTCCTGACCATCCTCATCGTCATCTGTAGCGAAGACATCAAAGACATAATCATCTTCTGACTTGTCGGGACGCTCGCAGTCAAATATGAAGTCGCTGTAAGACGAGGCAGACTTCTGTCGTTCGGTGTGGAGCGAGCACTCGTCGATAGTGACGTAGTTGTTACCATTACGGTCATCAGCATCGGAGTCATCTGCAGCCGTATAATTGGACAGGAGGGTCCTGGAGTCGAAGCCATCACCTACCAGCCCACTGGTTGGATCACGAGGAGGGATACTGTCAAACACGCCTGTAGAATCGACGTCATGATTGCCGTTACCAGCTTCGGACTGGGTGCTCTCAGACTCCTCGTCGTTGTCATTTAGCACAATCGGTTCATCTAGGTTGCCATGAGCTGGAATTCCACGCGCGTTCGAGAAGCTCGCGTGTTCACGTGTGCTAACCTTGACTGCCACCTGCTCTCGACTCACTAGAACTAGCAGGATATCCGTCTGGGGTATGATCGACAGTCTTCTCAGCCGTGCTCCCAGGGCTCGGTTTTGTGGCTATGGAAACGCCCTTTTGCTTTGCGAAAGACAGAAACTCGCTCAGTGATGAAAGGTCGGCATCATCGCTGCTGCCGTCATAGCGATTTTGTATTGCCACTGAGTTTTCTGTTCTATGTTAGATGAAGGTGAATTGCAATAGCAGTCTGCTACACGTACCATGATCCCCAATTTGACTACACTTCCAACTCTCATACAACTTGCTGTTTTGCAGGAGAGCTGGGCGTCCGTTATTTTTTGGAATCGTCGGTAATGAATGAACAGGATCAACGGCCGGTGCGACCGCCAAAGGAGGTTTGTAAAAGACAATGGAATCCATCGGAACGGGCTCGAGAGCAGACATGAGCGGTCCGGGAGGTTTAAAGGGAGTTGAGCGGGTTCATATAAGAACATCGTAGAGCCAATTCTCAGCTGGCCGATCTGTATTCCCCTACCAAGAAATATCATAATCAGTGCCCCCTTGTTGAGCCACCTCTCCTCTGCCGCCTTGTCCGCGAAAATGCCTCAGCAAGAATGCGCTTCGTCTCATCTAGTGTGCACCTAGAGTGCCCAAATGCAGCCACGAGGCGCCAGACATCCCATCCTACCATCTACGTAGGGGCGAAATGCGTTTTCGGCCATCATCTCAGACTGCCTCGTCGATCGACCGATCACAGCGTCAACTCTCGATCGTCGGTGGTGCCGAAAATTGACCATTGCAGGGAGGATGCACGTCGTATGACCTCGGATGCTGATATGTCCTTTCACCCAAAGGCTGGGCATATACGTAGAGGGGAAATGGCCTGCCGACATTCCCTGCCCCTTCGTATTCATGGCTTCCCTCGCATTAGTGGCACCACTGCTTCATGTTCGCCGAGAAGCTCCGCTCGCAACATTCAAGGGATCCATGGAATCCCTCGACGGTCACGCCGAGGTACCGACGAGGAATCCATGATCTGTCACTCCATCATGGACAAATGCCAGCTTCCGAGGCGGAGCCAGGCTGATCCTACACAGCCCACGCGCACCAGCGCTCCTCTCTTCCGATTCGTTGCACTGCTTGATAGAGCACCTCCAACACACAACCTCGTCGTGCGCAGCGAGGCCTGGACCACAGCAGTTGCAATGAGGCATTTTCTTGATTGGTTGTACGCCTGATCAGCGGCGCAGCCTTCAGCGCCCCTCTCTTGCTGCGCCAGCGCGACACTGTGTCACCGGGTTCTCCGACCTCCGGTGAAGAAGAATGCGATGGCCTCTGTCCGAACCATATCCTTGCCCAGCGTCACAACCGTGACCGAGCGTTGCTGAGAAGAGCACAACAGGCCAAATGTGTTCGGGTTGAGAGCGGGCGATAGAGGGCGCTGGATGGAAGGAGCGTTCAGAGGCGTAAAGGCGAGATGACTGCCCGAACTTGCAGACCCAAAATGAAAATCAAAGTCCCATGCAAAGCCGACCTGAAACGATTAGATTCAAAAAAGTGACGCGCGCCCCATGCAGAACCAATTCTTCATTTCAAGCTAGGCACGTAGGTAGCAGGAGCAGGCCGCAGCAGCGTCGCAGCAGGACGGTCAAATGGCCATCACACGCAAGGAGGGTGCAAGGGAGGCCGGCGCCATCGGCGATTGGGCCGGGCGAAGGGCGAGGTGGAGGCGCAGTCGGGCCGGCCGAGAGACATGAAGCGGGGCTGAGAGCCCTGACTCGATCGCGAGCGATGTCGAAGGACGAGAGCTGGGCACGCCAAAGAGGAGAGGAAACGGGGGTTCTTATAGACAACGTCAAAAGCGGCGGCTCAGCCGCGCATGAGGCCATGCCTGAAGCGGACACGCTTGGCTGAATCAGGCAGCGCACCCGCAACGACATTACAATTAAAATAAATATAACATTCAAAATATTTTGAGTATTTTGATGCTTTGATGTAATTTTGTATTGAGAAGAATTAATATAATTAAATATTATAGTATTATTGCTTTATTTAATGTTGAAATATTTGATAAATATACTGCAAAGTTTACAGTACAGTAAAGTAATTTTAGTATAAGCATTAATGATTTGATCAAAATATATTCAGAATCTATTAATTTAAGTGATAAATGTTCATTTTGAATATTTAATATTTT
>QQTW01000384.1_pt1 | contig 27354 bp, 34 predicted proteins | sample 1904831 | NCBI WGS metagenome assembly QQTW01 (sample SAMN09435610, study PRJNA476489) | Subsurface metagenome, whole genome shotgun sequencing project. | reverse complement strand
CGATTACATACACATGAGCAAAAGGCAATGCCTAATTGAATCGGGAGCCGTGTAAAGCGAAAGCTTTACGCACGGATCTAACAGAGAGGGGCGCTGGATAATACCAGCCCTCGACTCTACCCCACAACACACGCTCGTGTTGGCGACTATATCCGTGAACCGTTTATGCTGATTATGGTTGTAGTAGACAAAGACCTACTACCCGATGGTAGGGTTTGGTTGCTCGTTAAACCTGCATCTGGTTGCTGCACCCAAGAATGGATCTTAGACCCGCCAGCCCAGCCGCCACAACAGCAGCAGCTCCAACAAGAGCCAACAGAGCCTATCCCAGCGGTTGGATATGCCGGAGACACAATAGGCGTTGACTTCCGCCCAACTTACAAAGCTTTCGCAACAATGGATGAATGGGAGGAAGCGGCGGCGCTGATGCCCCCTGGCTATCGCATCAAAAATGGCTGGTTCTATGATTCTCATGGAGGGCGATGCAATTTGCCTCCTACCAAGCTTTCACCACGCCAAGCTGGTATTCTGACGGGCGTGATTCCGGTTCGTTAACTGACTTGTAAATGCTAGGACGCTGTTAAAATTCATCATGCTACAGCGTCCACTTGCTTTTAAGCCCCGTCAACAGATGAATAAATGTGCTGCGATTGAACCCGCCCCAAACCGTTTTTATGCCCCAGTCGGCTTATTTAGCGCTAGTGAGCTAAGTCAGATAGGTGCGGAGTGGTTGGGAGAATTTATCACATCGCCAGGGGGCAGCTTCCGCTATCAAGTAGCATCTGGGCCGCTGTGCCGGATTTATTGGGGCAATGGTAAACCTGAGCCACATTCGTTTGAGTCGGCTTACATTCAGGATAAAAGCGGCAAGTGGAAGCGATCGCAGTTAAATTATTCGTCGTACCTGCTAGTGAGTGGCGAATACCTGACAGTACGCTGGCAGCTGCCGACTCGATGCGCGATCGCGGTGCAAACGAAGGCTGAGTCACGTTTATTGCGAAAGCCTGCCTAACGTGAATAAGTTGTCTATGCGACAGACTGCATCGTCAATAGCAGCTTAACCTAGTTCAAAGGTTATCATTATCCCTTCCCCATTGGACGTTTGCACCACATCAAAAGCAAGCGTCCCTTTTTCTTTGGAGGCAAAAATTACTTATGCCGAAGATAGAGTGCAGCTAAAAATGCTGCACAGGGCGCTGAAGATGCTGAGAACAAGCCACGATCTTAAGCAGAAGGAACTGGCGAAGAAACTTGGGATATCTGCATCGCATCTGTCAGAGATTGAATCAGGACAGAAAACCCCATCACTTGTTCTTTTGGAGCGTTACGGAGAAGTGTTTGAAGTGCCAGTCTCCTCAATTCTGTTTTTAGCAGAGAATATGAATTGCCAGCCACAGAATAGGAAAGCTCTGGTGTCTCTTAAAGTCCTAGCTTTGCTTGAGTTTGTTGCAGAGCGAGGAGCACGGGGGTTGAAATCAAATTCAACAGCAGATTAATTGGTAAGCCTCCACAATCGCATTCCTAAACTAGTCACACACGAAAAACCCAGCCTTTGTAATGAAATTTCAGGACATTCTCATGCCATCTCTTCACCAAAATGATCAAACTTTTAGTCGTATTTCCCCCATTCGTTTGGCTAATGCTATCTGCCTCTTTCTACGCAGGAGGTGAATATTTTTCTAAACTCTGGGCGATAAATCCAACTGTTGGCGCTTCTCTTCAAGTTTTGATGTGCTATTCATTCGCAGCTTTGACGTGGCTGCCTGCACTTCTCCACAAGAATGAAATTACAATCATGGGCGCGTCTTGGCTTCTTTTGGCAACTTTCGTCACAGTAATTATTGGTTGTTTCGTCTTTAACGAGAATTTAACTTTTTCGCATTGGCTCGGAGTCAGTTTAGCTTGCACAGCAATGGTGCTATTAAGTTCCTAGCCCGACGTTGGCAAGTGCGATCGCATGAGTGCAATTGTCACCATACGGGTAAGCAGAGTTGTTGATCGCCTCCCCTTATGGTTGTAGCGGCATCAATCCGACTTCAACGATCACTCACGTCTGCTGTTCGCCCCTTTCGCTCTTTTCGGCAAATGCTTGAGGCGACCAAAAGAGCGCGATTTGGCAAAGCACAAACATAGCTATCTATTTCTGGCGGCAGCATCAAAGCTAGTTGAATTCGATTGCAATAGCAGATTTATTGAATTAACAACCGCAATCACAAAAAAGAGCCTGGGACAGATGGGAAAGCCCAGGCTTTACTACCTAATCAACTAAAAGGATTCTAACAAATGAAAACAGGTAAAACGTTAGTCGAACTTGCAACAGAACTCGAACGCCAATCAACAGCAAAGAAGAATTTTGTTGCTAGCACCGCAGTCTTAGAGATGACACCAGAGGGAGAACTAACTCTAGAGAGTGAAAGCAGCAGTAACGAATTCCCCGTAACAGACCACTGCCACGCTCAAATTGCGGCAAGACTTGATATTCCGTCTAAGTACTACAAACGGATGCAAAAAGAAGCACCATTCCTGTTAGCGGCAAATGTCAACCAGTGGTTTCATCACAAGCCAGAGCGCCGAATGATTCGTACACTCGACGGGCAAGCAAGGGCATATTTAAGCAATCGCTATCGCAGACTTGACCACTTTGATTTAGCATCCGCAGTACTGCCAATCTTGGCAGAAATGGGTGAAGGGATTCAAATTGTCAGTACTGAACTAACTGATAGCAGAATGTACATAAAGGCAATCAATCAACGCTTAGAGTTAGAAGTCAAGCCGGGGGATGTAGTGCAGGCGGGAATAGCAATTTCTAATTCGGAAATTGGTTTAGGAGCGCTAAGAGTAGAACCATTAATATACAGGTTGATCTGCTCTAATGGGATGATTTCGCAAGATTACAACAAGAAGCAATATCATGTTGGGCGCAATGCTTCTGATAATGAATCTTACGAACTATACCGCGATGAAACGCTCATGGCTGATGATAGAGCCTTCTTTCTCAAAGTTCAGGATACGGTCAGGGCTGCTGTTGATATCACAAAGTTCTCTACAATTGTAGAACAAATGAGGTCAGCTACAGAGCGTAAAATTGAGGGCAATCCAGTTAAAGCCGTCGAACTAGTTTCTGAACGCTTCGGATTTAGTTCTAATGAAAGTGGTGGAGTTTTACAGTACTTAATTCAGGGTGGAGAGCTATCGGCTTACGGGTTGCTCAATGCAATTACTCGCACTAGCCAAGATGTTGATAATTACGATAGATGCACAGAATTAGAGAGAGATGGTAGCCGCGTGTTGTCTTTGACAGCCGCGACTTGGAAAGAAATGGCAATGGCTGTCTAGTTCAAATTCAACAACGCGAATTAGACTACTACTGCAAACATAATTTCTGGGACATCTTGAGTAGATGTCCCAGATTAAAATTGATGCAGATGCGATCGCCATAAGCCACTAACCTGATTACTCCTAACTTGCGCATACGTCAAATTTCATCAAAGAAAATTATGATGTCAGCTATGCAAATCTTAGAATTCATTAAATTTTGTTTACCAATTCCATTGTTCTTATGTCTACTTCTGTCAATATCATCACTCTTTATCAGTTAGCAAAATGAGTTCGGGCGAATTGAACCAGGGCTATTTTGGTCTCCAGTAATGTCATTGGTTGGCGGTTTCCTTACTTTGTTAGTTTTAACTGTTCCAGACCAACCAACTCAAATTTTAGGTTTTCTGTTTGGATGTTTTGTTGTAACGTTTGTAATTTCATTATGGATAACTTTATCTTTAGCAGCGAATCGGTAATTGATTGATGAAGTCTGGGTGCAGGTATTATTGTTCAAGTGTTAGCCTTTCTTAGCTTAAGCTGCTTAAAAGATTGTTGTGGACTGCTGATGCCTGCATCTCTGTATGTTCATGCTTTTAATCAACATGAGTTATTTTACTCTAAAAGAAGTAAAACTGATAGTCCGGGATCAGAGTTAGGTGAGAAACAAAATATTGGCGGGGAGCTTCTTTTTCTAATTAGCTTAATTCTACTCAATTTCTGGTGGCGTTCGAGTACACAAATTGGGTACTGATGGGATTAGTTGTTCACCCATCATATTAAAAATATGGTATCCATTAAAGATAGGATTACCAAAATGATTCGACTAGCGGATGGAGAATTAGTACGCCATTGTCATGCACTAGAGGCAGGGCTTTTGGTAGGAGATATTAAGCCGAATCTAGGGTTGAAAAAGAAAACCAAGCGTTAACCGTACTACTCACAATCACTACAAGCAATCACTCGTGCAATCGTAAGTTTTCAAAGGATAACCTCGCAATGACGAATATATAGCCTTTCTCAAATAAACGAGATACAATCGTTGAAATTCTATGAGCTGAGTTGGGAATGAAAGCATATTCAATTGATTTACGCCAAAAAATCATTGATGTTTATGAGAACGAGAAAATTTCTCAACGGCAACTAGCTAAACGTTTTTGTGTAGCTCTCAGCTTTATTGTTAAGTTACTGGGGCAATATCGGGAGACAGGAGAAATAGCGCCAAAACCTTTTAATGGGGGAGTTAAGCTCAAATTAACCCCAGAACAATTAACAATGTTGGCTGATTTAATTGAAAATAATAATGATGCAACTTTAGAAGAACTGTGTCAACAGCTCCAAGAAAAAACTGGAGTTACGCTCAGTCGCGCTACGATGGGACGAATGACTTAACGACTGAAGTTAACTGTAAAAAAAAAACCATACACGCCGCTGAAAAAAATACTGAACGAGTGCAAAAATTAAGGGCAGAGTTCTGGGACTCAATTCGCTCTATTCCAGTAGAAGACTTAATCTTTGTTGATGAATCTGGCGTTAATCTAGCTTTGATTAGGCTTTATGCTCGTGCACGTGCGTGGTCAGCGAGCTAGAGGGTCTCGTCCTCAAAAACGAGGGAAAAACGTATCCATGATTGGGGCAATTGCTTTAAAAGGGATAGTGGCATCAATTAACCTTCTAGGAGCAACAGATGGACTGACTTTTGAAGCCTTTGTCATTCAAAAACTTGTGCCTCATCTTTGGCAGGGAGCTTGTGTAATTTGGGATAACAGCACTATTCATAAAGGAGAAGAAATTGAACTCGCTATTAGAAAATCTGGAGCAACATTGCTCAATCTGCCTCCTTATTCTCCTGATTTTAATCCAATTGAAAGCTTTTGGTCGAAAGTCAAGAACACTCTTCGTTCTATCGGTGCAAGAACCTATTTAGCTTTAGACGAAGCAATCGCATCTGCGTTTAGTAACGTCTCTTTAAAAGATATTCGCAGTTGGTTTACTCATTGCTGCTACTGTACCTCATCTATTTAAGAACCGCTATAATCGTATTTCCAATTTCACCTTTATCGATTGGCTATTCAACATTAATTGCACTGATGAACCGAATGCGAGGCGCTATTCCAGGCACCTAGGAATCAGGGTAAGCTCATCTAATTTGGTATACAGAGAACTTGACAAATCAAAGAAGAAAAGCATAAACGACCATGAAAAAATGGACTTGACGGCTGAGCAAGATCAATGAGATGAATTCAATGCTGTTGTTGAAAATCGCCTAGAGCCAAGTTGATGTCAGAGGGCTTTGAAACTAAATCTGCTGATGCTGCTAAAAACTCTCTTCAGAGTGCGAAAGTCAGCAGAAGTAGCAGATATCGGAAGTATTCAAAAGGGTCTAGTCGAGCAATTTGCCCTAATTAAAGACCCTAGAGTAGAGCGAACTAAAAAACATCAACTGGCAGACATCTTAGTAATTGCGATTCTGGCAGTCATAGCGGGAGCGCAGGGATGGGAAGACATCGAGAATTACGGCTAAGTCACGCAACAGTGCTTAGAAGAGTTTTTAGAACTACCAAACGGCATTACCAAGAGACGATACAAATCGATCTGGTTTTTGAGTTCACCCTACCAGAAGCATTGAATCGATGTTTTTTGAAATGGGTAGAAACCTTGGTTACCAAAACCAGAGGGGAGATTATTCCCATAGATGGTAAGGCGATAAAAGGCTCATATGACCGAAATCAAGGCAAATCGGCACTTCATGTCATTACCGCGCAGGTCTTGTGAACAACATCTGGTACTAGCACAGATGAAAGTAGAAGATAAATAAGAGCGAAATTACCGCCATTCCCGCATTATTAGAATTACTAGATATCACAGAAGCTATCATTACTATTGATGCAATGGGGACACAAACCGAAATTGCTAAAAAAATTATCGACAAGAAAGCTGATTATGTTTTGGCGCTTAAAGCCAATCATCCCACTCTCTATTCTCAAGTGGCAGAATGGTTTGAAATCGCTCTTGGAAATAATTTTATGGGGATTGATGTTAGTTATGATAAACGCCTTGAAAAAGGACATCATCGCACCGAAATTCGTGAAGTTTGGACTGTAAGAGTTGCTGCTATTCCTCAGCTTTATCAACCAAAACTATGGGTAGGTTTGCAAACCTTGGTTATGGTCATCCGCGTTCGCCATCTTTGGAACAAAACTACTCGTGAGGTGCAGTTTTATCTCACTTCCTTAAACAGCAATGCTCAACTTATTGGCCGCGCTATCCGCAAACATTGGGGCATTGAAAACGAAGCTCATTGGACGCAAGGCTTGTACCTTTGCAGAATCCGCTTGTGCATTCGTTCAAACCACAGTCCTGAGAATTTTGCTCTTTTACGACGCATCGCTCTCAATGCTCAAGGGCCGTGAACAGACTTACAAACGTAGTCTCCGTCAAAAAATGAAACGCACTGCTATGGATAACAATTATATGATTCAGGTTCTCAGTTGTTGTTTCATTGACAACACTTTAGATTCTTCTAATTCCTTTTGTCAAGCCTGATTGAGATGCTCTTACCCTGACCTAGGAATCCGAGTAATTCTTATTTTCTTCTGCCTTGAGTGATAAAAGAGCGTTATCTATAAAATAGTGGTTATTGTGTATTAATACTTATTAGGGATTGAAATAATTACTATCAAAACTATGCTATCGACGGCTACACTAGATTTAGGGAGAGAGTAGGCGCAGGCAGTTGCAGACCAGTAAACGTAGCACGCTACGTCTGGTTTGAGGAAAGTCCGGGCTCCCGAAAGACCAGACTTGCTGGGTAACGCCCAGTGCGAGCGATCGTGAGGATAGTGCCACAGAAACATACCGCCTTCTAATAGTTTTGAGTTTTGAGTGCTAAGTTTTGAGTTAATTTAAAACTTAAAACTTAGAATTTAGAACTATTTGAAGGTAAGGGTGCAAAGGTGCGGTAAGAGCGCACCAGCAGCGTCGAGAGGCGCTGGCTCGGTAAACCCCGGTTGGGAGCAAGGTCAAAGGAACTACGGTTGGTCTTTTACCAGTTCCGCGCTTTGTAGAGCCGCAAGAGGCGTTTGGTAACAGTCGTCCCAGATAGATAACTGCCCTCAAAAATAGCAAGCCTATTTTTGAGAACAGAACCCGGCTTACGATCCGACTCTTTCCCTTCTTTGTCATTTGTCCTTTGTTATGTGTTGTTTGTTATTTGTTGTTTGTTCAAAACCATGACTAATGACCAATGACTCTTAGTTATCCCCGTCGTCAAAAGCAACTGCAAAGCTTAGTTAATAGATTAGGGTTGCCAGCACAAGCGCCAGTGAAGTGGCGGTTGCTTGATTTGGCGCTGACTCATCCCACTGTCTCGACTGAGGCTAACTACGAGCAACTGGAGTTTATGGGGGATGCCGTAGTACGGTTGGTAGCAGCTGAGGTTTTATGGGAAACTTATCCTAATTGTCCAGTGGGGGAATATGCGGCAATTCGCTCTGTTTTGGTAAGCGATCGCATTTTGGCTCAACTGGCTGATGAATACGGTTTTGAACTATATCTACTGGTTTCTGGTAGTGCTGCCAGCGATAAAGCAGGTCAGGAGACGCGGTTGGCAGATGCTTTTGAAGCAGTTCTGGGCGCGCTCTATCTTAGCACTCATAGTATGGAACTTGTGCGCCCTTGGCTAGATCCTCACTTTAAAAACTTAGCGGCACAAATTCGCTCCGATCCAGCTAGACTTAACTATAAAGCTGCTCTACAAGAGTGGACTCAAGCACACTTCAAGGTTTTGCCAGAATATCGCGTTCAGGAAACTGCTCAGCCTCACGGCGCTTTGGAGCGTTTTACGGCTGAAGTTTGGTTGCAAGGTCGGCGGCTAGGTGGGGGTACTGGGCGATCGATCAAAGCAGCTGAACAAGCCGCTGCTCAAGTGGCTTTTCTAGCGCTAAGCAATCCCCAAACGTGATATAAAGCGGTCTAGTGCGTTAGGCGACAACATATTTTCCACAGCAAGAAGATATACCAAAACCGCCGCAGCGCAGCATATGAGTCAAGTAGGTTATTGCTTTGCATAAATTATTCTGGTAGAATAAAACAGACCGATTGGTCTTATATATGAACAGTTCATCATGTCTAAAGCTAAAGAAACAAAGAAAAAAATCGTCAAACAAGCCGCTGAATTGTTTAACCAACAGGGCTATGCTGGTTCATCGATTTCTGACATTATGCGCGCTACCCGATTGCAGAAAGGAGGAATTTACAATCATTTCCAGAGCAAGCAAGAATTAGCTTTAGCGGCATTTGACTTTGCCTCTCAACAGACTAGCAGGCGTTTCTTAATTGCGATGAAAGGTAAGCACAATGCCATTGAACGCTTACAAGCAATTCTATCTGTATTTCGTAGTTATAAAGATGAGCCGCCGCTGGTGGGTGGATGTCCAATTCTTAATACTGCAATTGAGAGTGATGATGCGAATCCGGCTTTACGCGATCGCGTCCAAAAGGCAATGGATGCTTGGCGTAATATGATTTGTCGCATTATCAATAAAGGAATTTCTAGCGGTGAAATTCGCGTTAATGTGGAAGGGGATACTTTTGCAACAATAATGATTTCAACACTTGAAGGTGGCGTAATGATGAGTCAACTATATGGAAATTCAATTCACTTAGAAAGAGCTATTGAGCATTTGAATGATTACATCGAAAGCCACTTGCAAATATAGATTTAGCTAATTTTTTATGCTGGACAAGAGACCATTCGGTCTGTAAATTTTAATTACTTGAATTTAAAACAGAGAACTATGAGCAAAATATTAGACTTCTACTTTAGCTTCACAAGTCCTTATTCTTACATTGCGCATACTCAATTAGCTGGTTTGGCAGAGCGAACTCAATGCAGTATTGCCTATCACACCATCGATCTAGGTAAAATATTTGAACTCACGGGCAATGCTCGTCCTATATCTGTGCCAGCCAAGCGTAAGTATTTGGCTAAAGATATAGGATACTGGTGCAGATATTACAATATCCCTTTCAAATTATCATCCCGTTTCCCGATAGATACCCGTCCTGCGGCGGCGGGTGCAGCGATCGCCCAAAAACAAGGCAAGTTACCGGAGTTTGTGGAGATAGTGCTGAAAGCCTTCTTTGTAGAAGATCGAGACATCGCCGATGCAGAGGTGCTGATAAACCTTGCTACTAAAATTGGACTGGATGCTCAAACCTTTAGTGCTGAAGTAAGCGATCCTGCTATTCTCCAACAGATTGATGCCAAAACAGAGGCTGCTGCTAAGCGTGGTGTTTTCGGCGCACCAACTTTCTTTGTCGGCGATGATATGTATTTTGGTAGCGATCGGTTGATGTTTGTCGAACAAGCACTTAAATGATAAATGCTAAATGAATAATTCATCATTCATCATTAGACTTCTTGCATGAATGTTTAACTGTGAGAGAGGCGGACTTTCATCCCACCTGACAAAACTCCTTTTTATTAAGACTGTGGGGCAGGTGTCTCACCTACCCTTAGGATTTATGCAAGAAGTCTATTCATCATTCAGCATTCCAACAGCATCTCTGGTAAACGCTCAAGTACGCGCTCAAAGGGTGCAGTATCATCAAGTCCCCGCACGAGTACGAGAGAACCCTGAATTTGTTTTTGAGTCTACCAACAGCAACGCTTAGCAGCATAACCTGCAATGGTGGGCGACGGTATTCATCCAAATTCAATACAGCCCAAACCAGGTGTATTAATAAGCCGAAAACCGCTCTCCAACACCAAGATTGCAAACCTTCGAGGAATTTATGGTCAAGCTATACGACTTTGCAATATCAGGAAATTGCCACAAAGCAAGGCTGATGCTTTCACTATTAGGATTAAAGTATGAACTTATAGCTGTAAATCACCTGGCGGGCGAACATAAGTCTGAAATGTTTCTCAAGCTGAACCCACTGGGACAAGTACCAGTTCTCATAGACGGCGATGTAGTTATTCGAGATTCCCAAGCAATTCTAGTTTATCTAGCGCGGCGTTATGGAGGTGAAGACTGGCTACCAGTGGAGGCTGAACCAATGAGTAAAGTCATGCAGTGGTTGTCTTGTGCGGCTAATGAAATTCAAAACAGTTTTGCTGCTGCTAGAAGACATTTTCTGTTGAACGCGCAGCTTGACGTAGATTTAGCTCAACAAAAAGCATATCAAACTCTGCAAATTCTCAACGAACACTTGAGCGATCGCGAATGGCTGGAATGCGCTCGCCCAACTATTGCAGACATAGCCTGCTTTCCTTATATTGGGCTAGCGGCGGATAGCAAGATTTCGCCAGCAGATTATGCCCATATAAATCGCTGGATCGAAAGAATTAAGCAACTTCCAGGCTACGTGAGTATGCCAGGGTTATAGAGGCATAAAAACAGGTACGCCTAAAGGAGGATTTATGATATCCAGATATCATGCAGGAGAACTTGCCGTTCAAACTCGTGCTGGAGTGCAAGTAGAAGCCGAGCGCCTGGGCCAGATGATTGGTTCGAGCATTCAACCAGTCGTTCAAGACTTCCTCAGCAGTCAACAAATGGCGATCGCCAGTACAGTAGGGAAAGACGGGCAAGTATGGGCATCTCTATTAACTGGTGAAAGGAGTTTTGTGCAAGCAATATCTGCGCAAACAGTGCGGATAGATGCAATACCAGTGCGTGGAGATCCGCTGAAAGAAAACCTGATGCTACAAGATGACATTGGTATTCTCGTAATCGATCTAGCTACTAGACGGCGCGTGCGGATAAACGGCAAAGCTGAATTAGATCCTGATGGTAGCATTTACGTGCATACCAACCAAGTTTATTTCAACTGTCCCAAGTACATCCAGTTACGTAAGTTGGATACCGACACGGCTGAATCGCAAACATTGCCCCATCAATATACCAAAACTCTCACCAGCGAACAGCAGCAATGGATCGCACAGACAGACACCTTTTTTATTGCCAGTTATCATCCTGAAGGTGCGGATGCATCCCATCGGGGAGGTTATCCAGGTTTTGTTCGTGTTAAGAGCGATCGCTCTTTGGTGTTTCCTGACTATGCCGGGAATAATTTGTTCAATACTCTCGGTAACATTTCTGTAAATCCCCAAATAGGTTTACTCTTCGTTGATTTTGAACGTGGCAGCACTCTACAGCTGACAGGAAGGGCTGATATTATTTGGGATGCAGAGCGTGTGGCGGAAATTGTTGGGGCTGAGCGTTTAGTAGAGTTTCAAATCGACCAGGTATTGGAGATTATTAATGCTAGTCGACTACGCTGGCGGTTTGGGGAATATTCGCCGTATAATCCAGTATAAATATAAGGTAGGCGATGCTCTTTAGTTGATGACAAAAAAGAGCGATCTCTTTGTTTACTATCTGTCACTCCTGACAGCAGCGCCAAGAAGATTGGAACTAAGAAATTTAGTTATGGATGTCGAAGTAAGATCCTGAGATGCTGACAGAGTTTAGATCCACTCTTTGTAACAATGCAAATAGTTCTGGATTTTTACCACTGCTTTCCAAAAATACTCCTGTCCCTGCTGGTAAGCCTTCGGGAGATGCTCCTAGACTAAAGGTACCTCCTGTTACATTAGAGGTCAAAGGACGTTGAATTGAAAGCTTATCTTCGTCCTTGTTGAAGTCAGTAATCAAAGCGTAGTCACTATTACCAGCAGCCAGATAAAACGGGCCTATATATCCACTGTGATTGTTACCACCTCCAAGAGTGAAGGTATCTTTTCCTGCGCCGCCAGTCAGGACATCGATTTCTCCTTGTCCCATATCGATGACGAATGAATTGATTTGTCCAGCACCAGCAAGACGGTCATCTCCATTACCGCCATCTAAAATGTCATTACCATAAGCGCCAACTAACGAGTCATTACCATCACCGCCATAGAGGCGATCGCTACCTCCTTCAGCACGGGGTAATCATCGCCACGCAAATAGTCATTTCCAGTCCCGCCGGATAATTCATCTTGTCCAGCCCCACCATATAAGCTATCGTTGTCGTTCCCGCCATCTAAGAAGTCTTGAGCATCGCCTCCGTATAAGCTGTCGCCACCATCTCCACCATATAAGTAATCGTTATCAATCGAGCCAAACAAGGAGTCGTTACCAGCTTCACCATACAAGCGATCGTTCCCAGCACCTCCATCTAAGCTATCGTCACCGTCGCCAGCATATAAGATATCGTTCCCAGCGCCTCCATCTAAGCCGCCTGCAACTGACAAGCTACCGTTAGAATAAAGGTTTTTGTCGTTGCCAGCACCACCATATAATATGTCGTCACCAATTCCACCTTCTAGGCGGTCAATACCATTACCACCAAACGTATGGGTATGTTCGGTCTGAAACAGGAGTCCAGGTAGATCCGGCTGCTGCTGACGTGGTTAATCAGATTTTTAAATTGCGATCGCAGGGTAAATCTCTAAGAAATATTGTGTCTGTTATCAGTCCTATTGCAACAGCTCCTAGAGGTGGCAAGTGGTATGCCACTACCATTAGTGAAATCCTTTTAAATGAAGAAGCCTATCGTGGTGTGCGTGGTGATAGTCCAATTCGATGGCCAGTCATTTTATCTGAAATCTAGGTTTTGCTGATATCGTCATGATTAGTTTTCATGATTGCCACCCCCTTCCCCTCGCTTCGCTCGGAGTTCTAAATTTTGAGTCAAAGAAATTAAAGAAAATTTTCAATTTAAAACTTGTCTTCATTAATTAAAAACTTAAAACTTAAAACTTAAAACTATTCTTAACCCTCTTAAACTTAAAATTTAAAACTCCCGTAGGTCAGCGAGGGAAGGGGTTATTTATTAGCGGCACAGGAAGTTAGCTACATCCGCTTGTCCTGAATTAGCGTTAATCAACTTAGGCATTTCGTTTACTGGGGCGTTAAACAATACTCTTCCACTACTATCAAACGAAGTTAACTGTGTAATTTTCATCTTGCCGCTATTACAATCAATTATCATTTTTGAATCTAACGTTAGTGTTCCATTGGCTTGAGGCAAAGCAAATAAGCGACGTTGCCAAAAGGTAACTAATGAGTTTTGTATAGTTGCTGAATCAATATCAACATAAATTTCACTATTGTCTTTCAATAACCCCATCTGTAGCCACTCTGCTTTAGCTGGAGTTGGAATAAAAAGAATCAATGCGCTTAATCCAATCAAACTTTTAAACTTAAACATAGTAACTCACCCATAACTCTCTCAATTTCAATCTCCCTCATGCTGCGATCGCAACCGCAGCACTAGTTAGCCTCACATCAAGATTGAGTAAAGGAAAACTACAAGTTACTGCTGCTCAAAATCTATGCCAGTTATCACTGCCATCGGTGGAGTTCGCCTGAAAACTCCTCTAATCATCGTTGCCCCCGTCGCCCCGGCTGCTGCCGCTGCTCCCGGCCGACTTGCACAAGTCGCCCACACGGAAACTCAAATCCTTCCGTTTGTTTACAAGAGAAGATACATCTCACCAGCCAGCGCTGGCTTCAAGTATCTGACCTCGTATCGGAATCAGTATCGGTGAGCCCGTGCATATCGCGCTCGTAGGCATCTGCGATCGCACGTCTAAGCCACTCGGCACGATTGGGAAGCGATCGCACCCAAATGTCTAACTCTTTAGGCAACTTTACTGATACAGCGGTTTCTGCGACTGGTTCATCATACAACCGCGTTAATTTATGTTTTGGATTTGGGTTTCCTTTGGGCATTTTTGTAAGTCCACCCGATAATACATGGTACATTAATTGTGAAGCCAGAGGTTATGACCTCAGAAATCGAACCTCTGGCAGACCGCCGAATTGTAGTAAACAAACAATTTATGCGCTCTATGATGCATTCTACTCTTGCTGTCCAATCTGACGCAACAACTGGGCAACTCTATCGCACCTCGTCACTTCAATCTGTCGATTCATGCACAGTTCGCACCCCACAACGAACCGCCTGTTATCACGACAAAAACCGCATCAGACTTAAAGAGGCGAAGAAGTGGGGACTAGTAGCTTCTGGATGTTTCTCTAGCAAGGAAGTCAAGTACTGGCTGAAGAAACTGAAAATACGGTTAAGCTTGCGAATGACTTCAGCATGGGTGGCGATTTGGAAAGAACTAGGCGATCGCATAAAGTCGGCCAAACAAACCTATGAGATTTCGAGCAGACCAACAATTCCACCAGAATTAACACAATTCAAAAAAGGTGATCGCGTAATCTGGGACAATGCTCCAGCCTATATTCATTCATGTTGGAACGGTTGGCTGGCAATCTGGAAGATTACAGACGGACTTGCATGGCTGGAAGGATGGGCAGGAAATCCCATACCTCTTAACGATCTGCATATTGTAGCCTAGCGACTAAAAATTAGAAACGCCATAGGCGTTTAACGGACTCGCGGAAGTCCCTGTTGGGGCAAAGCGGAGTAGGGATGCAATCGTCATCCCCAAATACTTGACTCTTATTTTTACGTCTGATATTATACATATACTCAAACCTCTAATCGGGAAAGAGGATGTAGCCGCAGTCGGCGAACCGCTTGCAGAGGAGACAAAAAACCTAGAGACTGCACTGAACTTGAAAAGTGAGTAACGTAACTTTTCATACAAAAGTTCTAAAACAAGAAAAACAAAATATTTCTGTCCCAGGAAGTGGGACGGCTGCCTATTGAGGCTGAGTAAGACCAAAAATATCATCGGATGATAGAGGCATTGGCTGTTGAAATGGGAAGCTCCGAAGACGAATAAAACCGTCTCTGTTAGCTGGCGAGTGAAGCTCCCATCTCAGCGAAGCGGATTGGAGTGCTTCACGAAAAAGAATTGTACGCGCAAAAGTATGATCAACTTATATTTATACTCAACAAAACCTAAAATTTTTTAGATTTAGGCTATTTTGCTTTGAGACTAGTTGATATCACTCCAAACTTGTCCTTGTGGGAATAGCCAAAAGATAAAGATAATCAGAGAAATTACCGATCGCAGTGCTGGAACGGCTACTAGAGTAAATGGGAGCGATCTCCATTCTCTGGTCTAGAATTCACATGAGGCGAGAAAAAATAGTTAGCCTAGAATTAGATGCTTTGATTGAATGTAGGAAATTTCAATTCTTGTGCGACCTTTACAGGTAGTAGTAATTGGGGGTGGGGCGGCTGGATTTTTTGGCGCGATCGCTTGCGCCGAAGCCCATCCCCACACGGAAGTAACTTTATTAGAAGCCAGTCGTCAACCCTTAACCAAAGTGCGGCTCTCTGGTGGAGGGCGATGCAATGTCACTCATGCTTGCTTCGATCCGGCGGGGTTAGTGCAAAATTACCCCAGAGGCGGAAAAGCCTTGCGCGGGGCCTTTAGTCGGTTTCAAGCCAGCGATACTATCAAATGGTTTGCAAGTCACGGAGTGAAGCTAAAGACTGAGCCAGATGGGCGAATGTTTCCCATCACCGACAGTTCAGAAACCGTTGTAGACTGTCTGATGAAAGCGGCGGCAAATGCTGGGGTAGAAGTTCGCACGAATGCAGCTGTTGTGTCGGTGACAAGAGTTTTAAGTCAAAAGCTAGAAAAAGCCGTTACTGCAACGGAAGTCGGAATTTGGAAGCAGATCACTCAAGTTCAAGAGCCTCCCCGGTTGCCCCAGATGTCTTCTAGCAATTCACCTGTATTTGAAGTGGTATTAAAATCAGGTGAAGTTTTACAGTGCGATCGCCTCCTGCTTGCTACTGGAAACAGCCCAATTGGATATCAAATTGGCAAATCGTTAGGTCATCAAATTGAACCAATAGTTCCATCTTTATTTACATTCAACATTCTTGACAAACAATTACGCGAATTAGCCGGAGTTAGCGTTAAATCTGTACAGCTACGCTTATCAGTAGATAACACGAACAAGCTGGAACAAACCGGGCCATTACTGATGACACACTGGGGATTGAGCGGGCCAGCAGTACTAAAACTTTCTGCTTGGGGGGCGCGAGTATTGCATGACTCCCGCTATCAAGCCACACTATCAATTAATTGGCTACCCCAGTTGAATCAAGAAGACGTAAGGCAACAATTGCTGTCAGTTAGAGATGAATTTGCCAAGCGCGCGATCGCTCTGCATCGAGGAGTTGACTTACCTCACCGCCTCTGGCAGTATTTAGTTGCTCGTGCTGGTATAAATCTAGAAGATCGCTGGGCGGGAATCTCCAACAAAACCTTAAACAAACTCATTCAAGAACTGAATCAAGGTCAATATCAAATCCAAGGTAAAGGAGTTTTCAAAGAAGAATTCGTCACCTGTGGTGGAGTCAGGTTAAGCGAAGTCAACTTTAAAACAATGGAAAGTCGCATAGTACCAGGGCTTTACTTTGCTGGAGAAATCCTAGATATTGACGGCATAACCGGAGGTTTTAACTTCCAAAGCGCTTGGACAACTGCACGGATAGCAGGAATTGCGATGGGAATTAGCGAAAAGGATGAAGAGTGAAGGGTGAAGGATGAAGGGTGAAGGCTGAAGGTTGAAGGATGAAGGGTCTTCATCATACTTCACACTGCTAGCCGCGCCGCAATGCTGACACACTTCACAGTTGTACGGGCGCACAACTGTGCGCTCCTATTCGCCACTTCACACTTTCTCCTAAGAGACGCGATATATCGCGTCTCTACATACTTCACACTTCACACTTCACACCTTCATACTTTATACTTCACACTTCATCCTTCATACTTCATACTTCTCTTGGTTCAATAATCTAAAACTTTAATTCCCAGCGATGAAATTTAGCGAAATCGTAGATAAACTGGGCGACGTTGCTACTCACAACAGCCTTACACACGAGCGAGAATGCGATCCAGAAATTACTGGATTAGCAGCAATTGATGACGCATCTGCTGGCACGCTCAGCTACATTGAAGGAGGAAAATTTGCTGCTTATGTGAACCAAACGAGTGCTAGCGCTTTGATTTTGCCGCTAGATGAAACGCTACAGCAGCAAGCACAACAGCGGGGAATTGCTTGGATTGCCTCGTCTCAGGCAAGATTATTATTTGCCCAAGCGATCGCCCTTCTATACCAACCTTTTCGCCCCACATCAGAAATCCATCCTACTGCTGCGATCCATCCCTCGGTGCAAATAGGCGATGATGTATATATAGGCGCTCATGTTGCGATTCAAGCAGGGGTAAAAATTGGCGATCGCGTCTGCATTCATCCTAATGTTGTCATCTATCCAGATGTAGAAATAGGCGATCGCACTGTCTTACACGCCAACTGCACGATCTCTGAACGCACCCGCCTCGGTGCAGATTGCGTAATTCACAGTGGCGCGGTTATTGGTGCCGAAGGCTTTGGCTTTGTTCCTACACCCACTGGCTGGTTCAAAATGGAGCAGTCTGGCTGTACTGTCTTAGAAGATGGCGTGGAAGTCGGCTGTAACAGCACTATCGATCGACCAGCAGTGGGAGAAACAAGAATTGGTCGCAACACCAAACTAGATAATATGGTACATATCGGTCACGGTTGCAAAGTGGGTACAAATTGTGCTATGGCAGCACAAGTAGGCTTGGCAGGAGGGGTAACAATTGGCAATCGAGTTATATTAGCTGGACAAGTAGGAGTTGCCAATCAGGCACATATCGGAGATGGAGCGATCGCTTCTTCCCAAGCTGGCGTTCACCATGATATTCCACCAGGAGAAATTGTATCCGATTATCCCGCCATTCCTCATAAACTATTTCTCAAAAGCTCTGCCATCTACAAACGCTTGCCAGAAATGTATGAATATTTCAAGCAGTTAAAACGCCGCTTAGGGGAATAATAGACTGTAAGCGCGGGTTCAATTGAGATGTTTGTTGCTGGTAGACATTTAAGGAAGAATCAGCCGCTATGTCTTCTGCTTAAACCCTTGCCTAAACAACCACTGCATCGGCCCAGGAATTAAATCATACGCGGTCTTGGAGACATTAGCCGAGCCGACAAACACCTCAGCCCGTTGATGTTTAACTCCCTCCCAGATAGCTTTTGCTACATCTTCCGGCTTTTCAACCACAGGAACGCTCAGCACTTGCTCCAGCTGCTTCCTTCGCGCCCCCGCATCTTCAGCATCCTTACCCCGGAACAGTGCCCGTTCCATAAAATTACTCTTGATTAGATTCGGGTAAATCCCACAAACATGAATACCTTTGGGTTTTAATTCCGAGTGCATTGCTTCGGTCAAACCAGTGACGGCGAATTTAGTGGTATTGTAGGGGGCTAAGTAAGGAACAGGTACTTTACCGCCGATGGAACTGAGATTGACGATGGTTCCAGTTCCGCGTTCGATCATGTGAGGTAATAGGGCGTGAATTGTGTGAATATAACCCCAAAGATTGAGATCTATCACTTGATGCCAATCATCTAGGGAAAAATTCTCTATCGATCCTGAAGCATAAATCCCGGCATTATTGATTAGTACATCGATCGCGCCGTAGTGTTGTAGCGCTTTATCAACGAGTGTTTTTACCTGCTGCGGATCTCTGACATCAGTCGGGACAGTTAATGCTTGACGACCGAGATTTTTTATTTCCTCACCCGCTGCTTCTAAGCGATCGCTTTGACGAGCTGCCATAACTAGATCGTAACCTTTGTTAGCAAAAAGCAGCGCAGTTGCTTTGCCAATACCTTGAGAAGCACCTGTGATTAAAACTGTGGGAGCCATACTTGACAATTAAAGGACATTAATATCCATTAGCTTTGTCATATGTGATTTTCTCCTCTCTCCCTTGGTAGAAATAGAAAATGTAGAGACACGAAATTTTGCGTCTCTACAAATCCCTATTAGCCTGGTAACGAGTTAAAATAGAGGCTTTGCCTGTCCTAATGCAGAGCTAATTAAAACTGCATAATTCTAATTAACCTTGACAAAATCTACCATGCCCTTTGTACCTTTATCTAATCTTGTTACTAGTAATTTATTTAAAAATATTAGGTTTATAGCCACAGATATGGATGGCACGTTGACTCGAAAGGGTAAATTTACAGTCGAATTAATCCAAGCTTTTGAGGATTTAGCTCTTGCGAATATTCAGGTACTAATTGTAACTGGGCGTTCGGCTGGTTGGGTGAATAGTTTAGTAAATTACTTACCGATAGTGGGTGCGATCGCAGAAAATGGCGGTCTATTTTATTCATCTGGTAATGAAGCACCAATCGCTTTAACACCCATCCCTAATTTATCTGCCCATCGTCAACAGCTAGCTGATATTTTTCAAAAACTACAGCTAGAGTTTCCTCAAATTTGCGAATCTCAAGACAATCTTTTCCGGATAACAGATTGGACTTTTGATGTCCGGGGGCTAAGTTTAGACCAAATAAAAAAACTAAGTAACCGATGTTGTGAGTTAGGCTGGGGTTTTACCTATAGTAATGTACAATGTCACATTAAGCCGTTGGAGCAAGATAAAGCTACTGGTTTGTTGCAGGTTTTGCGCCAATACTTTCTCCAGCAGACATTAGAACAAGTAGTGACAGTTGGTGATAGTCCCAACGATGAGAGTTTATTTAACTCTAATTATTTTCCCATTTCTGTGGGAGTCGCCAACTCGCTGGAGTATGCAAATCAGCTAAAACATCAACCTGCTTACATAACAACTGCATCAGAAGGAGAAGGTTTTTGTGAGTTAGCAGGAGCAATTTTGAAATTTGTAAGTTTAATATAATTTTTGCTGCTTTCAAAACCTAATATATGCTTATTTACTCTCCTTTTCTTTTTTGCAAGCGATCTACTTTATTTTCAATCCTATTCATTTTCGTGAAAATTGTAGGTTTATATGATTATCAACATTGACGATTGAGTGTTCGTTGCAGAGCAATTTGATAACTCCATTTGGTAGCATTTTTTGTATTCCCATCATTTTATCTTTGCAGTAGGGTGGGCAATCCCCACCGAACCTAGTAATGGTGGGCAATACCGGGCTACGCTCTTCATTTGTTGACATTTTTTGTATTGCCATCATTTTATCTTTGATGGTTTAGTAGAAATTGCAATTAAATATAGCAGTGTTTTATCAAGTAAATCTATGGTGGGCAATGCCCACCCTACTAATCTTCTTTTGTTGGTTCTGAGAGCTTTCTCTCCATTGGCGTTACTAAGACTTTATCGACCCGATTTCCGTCCATATCCATTACTTCAAACCGCAAACTTTCCCATTCAAAATGATCTGTGGCGGAGGGAATTCTACCTAGATGAGTGATAACAAATCCACCTAAAGTTTGATAGCTCCCTCGATGCTCTGTCGGTATTTCGGCAATATCAAAAATTTCAAAGAATTCATCCACTGGTAACATTCCATCCAACAACCAAGAACCATCTTCGCGTTGCACGGCTTGCGGTTCTTCCAGTTCGCCAGCTGAAGGTACATCCCCAACAATTTCTACCATGATGTCATTGAGTGTTACTAAACCTTGAATTACACCGTATTCATCTACTACTAGGGCTAAATGAATACCAGTTTGCTTAAATACCTCCAGAATTTTTAATCCGCGAGTACTTTCTGGGACAAATACAGGCTGTCGCAACGATACTGTTAGATCGAGTTGTTGACCGGATAAACTGCGAGCTAACAAGTCAGTAACGTGCATAATGCCCAAAACATTATCCAAACCGCCTTGGCAAACTGGAAAGCGAGAGTGGCAGCTATCCAACATTTTTTTGCGGTTTTCTTCGGCTGTGTCTTCCAAGTCAAGCCAGACAATATCTGGACGGGGTGTCATCAAAGCGTTAACTGGTCTATCTCCCAGGCGAAACACTCGTTCCACCATGTCTTGTTCTGCTTCCTCAAACGTTCCCGCCTCAGTGCCTTGCTCGATCAACACTCTGATTTCCTCCTCTGTCACTTGTGGCTCTGTGGAAGGTTTAATACCCATCATCCGTACTACTAGATCGGTTGAAGCACTCAAGAGATAAACGACGGGTGAGGCAATATTCGCTAACATCCGCATGGGGATGGCAACTACGGAAGCAATTCGTTCTGGGTAGTTTAACGCTAAACGTTTCGGCACTAGTTCGCCAATAATTAGCGTCAGGTAGGTGATAATTAAAATTGCGATTACAGAGGATAGGGCATCACTGTACGGTGCTAGCCAAGGGACAAGATTCAAAAGCGGTATTAGTCTCCTAGCTATAGTCGATTCAGCAAAAGCACCAGACAGGATGGCAAGGAGTGTTATGCCGATTTGAACGCTAGCTAAAAACTGATTTGGGGCATTAGCCAGTTCTAATGCAATGCGAGCCTTAATATCTCCTTGATTAGCCAGTTGTTGTAGCCGCACCTTTCGTGCTGAGACGATCGCCAGTTCTGACATAACAAAGATGCCGTTGGCGACAACAATCAGGAGAATAAGCAGAAAATCGATAGTTGAGGACATTCCTAATATTGCCAGTGGCACTGGCTAACTGTGCTAATGGTCTTAGTATCCAGTATTGAAGGTGTTCCGATCCAAGGCTTCATGCTTGAGAGTAAAGTAGCAGCAATTTTCTATTTTCCCGAAAATGTCAACGAAATTTATCCGAATCTACCTGAACCGTTGGTTGCTACGTTTTAAACAACATCAGTTGGAGGAGCCAGCATTGTTGGATTTTCACCTAAACAGAGTTATTTCTCCTCACCTATTGTCTTGAATTTTAGAATGGTAAAGGAAGGCAGATGTCGACCTTGCTAGTCAATGTGCTGGGTTTTTTGAGTTTATGGCTTTTTCTTCTATTGTGCGTGCTTTGGGGCGATCGCCTCTTTCTACAGAACTATTATCTAAATTGAACCGCCAGCGGGTGTGCTGTCTAAATGGCATACCTCGCCTACCCAAAGGATTAGTGGCTTCTGCTCTGGCACAAGTCTTGCAAAATCATCTATTCGTAGTTTGTGCCACTCTGGAGGAAGCTGGACGCTGGGCAGCTCAATTAGAAGGAATGGGCTGGCGGACAGTACATTTTTACCCCACTTCTGAAGCATCGCCCTACGAACCATTTGACCCCGAAACAGAAATGACCTGGGGGCAGATGCAGGTTTTAGCGGATTTGATGCAAGCACCAGGGGCTAGGGGCTTGGGACTAGAGACTAGGGATTCCAACCCAAAATCTTTGAGTCATTCCCCTAGCCTCCAGCCACTCACCGCCTCCAGCCCCCCTTTATTGGCAATTGTCGCCACAGAGCGATCGCTTCAACCCCATTTACCACCAGCAGCAGCTTTCAAACCCTTCTGTCTCATCATCCAAAAGCGGATGGAATTAGACTTGGATACCTTTAGCGATCGCCTCGCTCAAATCGGCTACGAGCGCGTACCTTTGGTGGAAACAGAAGGACAATGGAGCCGACGCGGCGATATTGTTGATGTATTTCCCGTATCCTCTGAATTGCCTGTGCGTCTGGAATGGTTTGGGGATGAAATCGAGCAGATCCGGGAATTTGACCCAGCCACCCAACGCAGTGCTGCTGGCGGTACGCTTGACAAAATTGAAGAAGTTGTGCTTACGCCAACTGATTTCGCTCCCATTATTAAAGCAGCATTAACTCCACAGCAGGCAAGCATAGTTAAAGCTTACCTTTCCCCAGAAGAACAAGAGCAGTTTGACGCGGGACAGTACCCAGAAGGAATTCGTCGCTTTTTGGGTTTAGCCTTTGAGCAACCAGCTTCTTTGTTAGACTACTTGCCTGAAAATACCCTGGTGGCGATTGACGAACTCGAACAGTGCCAAGCTCATAGCGATCGCTGGCTGGAGAATGCGCAGGAGCAGTGGCTCTCTCTTGGAGATGGAGCAGGGGGAGCAGGGGGAGAAGAGCGCCCAACTTTGCCTAAAATTCACAGGACGTTTGAGGATTCGTTGGCAACGGCGGAGAAATTCCAGCAGCTGTATTTATCAGAATTGGCAACGGAAGCCGATCCTTCGCCGAATTCTCCTTATCCCTCAGCGCTGAATCTGGCTAGTCGTTCTGTACCAGTCACGCCTCACGCCTTTGCTAAATTGGCAGAAACACTCAGACAAGAACGCGATCGCGGTTTCTCTGTTTGGCTGCTTTCCGCCCAGCCAAGCCGTTCTGTGTCGCTATTGCAAGAACACGATTGTCCGGCTCAGTTCATCCCCAATCCCCGCGACTATCCAGCCATTGATAAGTTGCAAACCCAGCGGACACCAGTAGCGCTGAAATATTCGGGATTGGCAGAACTGGAAGGATTTATCCTCCCTACATTCCGTTTGGTAGTAGTGACTGACCGGGAATTCTTCGGTCAGCACTCCCTCGCTACACCCAACTACGTCCGCAAGCGTCGCCGCGCCGCCTCTAAACAAGTCGATCCGAATAAGTTACGTCAGGGCGATTATGTGGTTCACAGAAATCATGGTGTTGGTAAATTTCTCAAGCTGGAAAGTCTGACGGTTGATAGAGAAACCCGCGAGTATTTGGTGGTGCAATATGCCGATGGGTTGTTGCGAGTAGCAGCTGACCAATTGGGGTCTTTATCCAGGTTTCGCAGTACCAGCAATCGCCCGCCCGAATTAAATAAAATGTCCAGTAAGGCGTGGGCAAATACCAAGAATAAAGCCAAGAAAGCGATTAAGAAATTGGCAGTCGATTTGCTGCAACTATATGCCCAGCGATCGCAGCAAAATGGTTTTGCTTACCCACTAGATTCTCCCTGGCAGGTAGAATTGGAAGATTCTTTCCCTTACCAGCCGACACCGGATCAGCTCAAGGCGACACAGGATGTCAAGCGCGACATGGAAAGCGATCGCCCAATGGATCGTTTAGTTTGTGGTGATGTGGGTTTTGGTAAAACTGAAGTAGCAATTCGCGCTATCTTTAAAGCTGTAACCTCTGGTAGTAAGCAGGTTGCTCTACTTGCACCCACTACGATTCTGACGCAACAGCACTACCATACCCTTAAAGAAAGGTTTGCCCCCTACCCAATTAATATTGGATTACTCAATCGCTTCCGCAGTGCTGAAGAACGGCGCGATCTGCAAAAACGTTTGGTAACGGGTGAATTAGATGTAGTTGTCGGTACGCACCAGTTGTTAGGTAAAGGTGTATCATTTCGGGAATTGGGATTACTGGTGATAGATGAAGAACAGCGATTTGGTGTTAACCAAAAAGAAAAAATCAAATCCCTGAAAACTCAGGTAGATGTTCTAACTTTGAGTGCAACTCCGATTCCCCGCACATTGTATATGTCACTGTCGGGAATCAGAGAAATGAGTTTAATTACCACACCGCCCCCTTCCCGCCGTCCGATTAAAACTCATTTAGCACCCTACGATAATGAAACGATCCGCACTGCGATTCGGCAAGAACTCGATCGCGGCGGGCAGGTGTTTTATGTAGTTCCGCGTGTAGAAGGAATTGAAGAGACGGCGGCTATTTTACGAGAGATGCTTCCTGGTGCAAGACTTGCGATCGCGCACGGTCAAATGGATGAAAACGAATTAGAATCAACAATGCTGACGTTTGGCAACGGCGACGCAGAGGTGTTGCTTTGCACGACGATTATTGAATCTGGTTTGGATATCCCCCGCGTCAATACTATCTTGATTGAAGATGCCCACCGCTTTGGTTTATCGCAGTTGTATCAGTTGCGCGGGCGTGTCGGAAGAGCTGGCATTCAAGCTCATGCATGGCTATTTTATCCCAAGCAACGGGCGCTATCGGATGCGGCGCGACAGCGATTAAGGGCAATTCAAGAATTTACTCAACTTGGTTCGGGATATCATCTGGCAATGCGAGATATGGAAATTCGCGGCGTAGGTAGCTTGTTGGGGGCAGAACAATCAGGTCAAATGGAGTCCATAGGCTTCGACCTTTACATGGAGATGCTGCAAGAGGCGTTGCAGGAAATTCGCGGTCAGGAAATTCCCCAAGTGGATGAGACACAAATTGACTTGCGTCTGACTGCTTTTATTCCCGCCGACTACATTCAAGATATGGATCAAAAGATGAGTGCTTATCGGGCTGTGGCTGCTGCTAAATCTAAGGAAGAGTTAATCCAAATTGCATCTGAATGGAGCGATCGCTTTGGCACAATTCCCACTGCTGCTACTCAGTTGTTGCGCGTGATGGAATTGAAACAGCTAGGTAAGAAACTCGGATTTAGCCGGATTAAACCAGAAGGTAAACAGCACGTAGTTTTAGAAACTCCAATGGAAGAACCAGCTTGGAATTTGATGGCGGAAAATTTACCAGAAAGCTTGCGATCGCGCTTCGTCTACTCCCCTGGTAAAGTTACAGTACGCGGCTTAGGTGTGTTCAACGCCAATCAGCAGTTGGAAAATCTAATCGACGCTTTGAAAAAGATGCAAGGCGCGCTACCTGAACCTGCGATCGCCTAAAGTAGTTTTGAGTTTTGAGTTAAAACTCAAAACTCAAAATTCATCACTTCTAACTTTGCGTAGCAGTTAGTGTATCTGCTTGGTTTTGCGTTGTGATTACTACATTATCTGGCACTTGCACCCCGTCGCGTAATGTTACGCCAACGACAATAGCCCCAGTACCGATCGTTACTTTGTTACCAACCTGAGAGCGGAATAGTATTGCATCATCTTCAATAGTTAGGTTATCCCCGACTTCTAGCGGGCCGTGAAAGATAATGTTGTCATCTGCATCCAGGTTCTTACCGATGCGAATGCTAGTACCCTTGAGAGCATGGAAAGTGACACGATCCTCAATTTCAGCATTTTCGCCAATGATAATCGGGGAACCTTCATCAGCACGAATCGAAGTCCGTTGTCCTATAGAACCCATTTGAGATCTATACAGGAGGGCAATCGAATTTGGCTGAACTACGAGCTAAGTTACAAATTTTATAGATTGATCGTCAGGATTTTTTTCTTGCTTTTTTTGTCGCTCAACACGACTGTATTGTAGGGTGATGTATCCGTTCCCAGCGGAATTGGCAGCCTAAAACTGGGGCTTTTATGATCGAGTTCGCCTAAATCAATGCTTTTCGTTATATCGCCATCTGTTGCCAGATAAGCGGTAAGTTCGCCTTTATAATCTTCAATTAAAAAGTTTCTAAAGAAAACGACTTCCCCACCCTCAGGATCTATACCAAGGATGACCGTACCGCTGAAAGTTGCGCCTTTTCGTTCTTCATCAACCGTTGCCATTGTGATTTCCGAGGGGTCTTGACCGGACATATCTGCCATAAACTTTTTCCTGGGCGAATTCTCAACAATTGAAAATGATTTTACAAGAGCGCTATGGGCGATCGCAAAACTCTCAGGACGTATTTCTGCATCGGTCTTGCAAATGTATAGCCAAGCTAAGTACAGGACAAAAATTGTAGAACATTGAGTCATTCATCCATTTTCTGTTCCAAGTTGAGAACAATGTTTCGGAGATGGTCAAAGCCAAGCGCGAAAAATACTCTTGGCTCTGCGCCCATGGTTCTTCATCACCAGTGGTTTAGATTGATGTAACCATTCCCCTGTTAAAACCACCCAGCACAATGCCAACGATAGCAGCGCCAGCAGCTTACTAAATCGTTCAGAATCAGTCAGATGAGTTGATTCCAGACAAAAACCACGAGTTTTGAAAATGCGTTCGCCCTATTTCGATTCCCCAACGCGATCGCATAATCAGCAATAGCCGATTTCGGAGCGGTTTGAGTCGCAATCACCAATAGGGAACCGGACTCTAGACGCAAGGCAGCAATATAGAACTCAAATGTGATCTTTTTGAGCTGGGCTAGAATCAAAATAAAAATGCCCTATTCCAGCAGCTTAAGCGACAAAGAATGGGAAATCATTGAACCCTTACTGCCAAAAAAGAAGCTTTCCCCGGACAGCCAAATGGACAAAGCGCCAAATTCAAGGGTGGAGTGTTCTATCAGTTGAAGAATGGCTGCAATTGGGGAGACTTGCCCACAGACTTGCCACCGTACAAGGGCGGTGTTTTGGCACTAGAAAAACTGGCGTAGTGAAGGCGTACTCGATGAAATTATGACTGCGCTTCATGCTCAGGTACGGCAACGTGCCCAAAAAAACAGCAATGGACACGATTGTTGATCGTTGACTTCGCTTGCGGTGAAGAAT
>QQTW01000383.1_pt1 | contig 27361 bp, 27 predicted proteins | sample 1904831 | NCBI WGS metagenome assembly QQTW01 (sample SAMN09435610, study PRJNA476489) | Subsurface metagenome, whole genome shotgun sequencing project. | reverse complement strand
CAACCGCAGCTTAAAAAATTAGCTACGGATTAATTGTTAGAGGCGATCGCGCGATTGTTGCTGAATAGAAGATGGCGGTTGAATAAATAAGGAGGAAGTAGTATCAAGCTTTGAGTATCCAGCGACAGAAAAGCTTAGCATCACTACGCTGGCGGCAGATAATGCGTACCGTCTTCCTAAGCGAGTTGCATAGCGTCGCAGCTTAAAACTTGCCTTTTGACTGGAGGATTGCTGATTCATAAGTACCTTGTTTACTCTAGAAAATCTAAGTTAAGGCGATGAGTGTTGCTAATAGTCAAGCCTTTACTATGGCACTATAAATGAGGCGATCACGCCTTAGTTACTATTTTGGTAACAAGATTATGTGATTTTTTTAGCGCGTCCACCAAGCAAGAGCGTAAGGTTGATAGGCTTTGTTGACTTGCTGAGAAAATTGGACGCGGATTTTGTATTTGCCTGTATACGGAACTGGGCAGAAAATATGCTCTACACTATCAACTTTGCTAATAGACTTGCAGATACTCGGCACATTATTGGAGTCGGTGCTAACTAAGTAAAGGTCTAAGTTATTTAAACCGCGATCGCGAAAAACCTCTTTGAGATCGTACTGTGCGTTTTTATTGGGATCATTTAGCTCGACCAACCGATTCCAAACTAGAGTTAATGCCACAAAACTACCTTGAGCCAAAGGTTTAGCTAATACATATTCTTGAACGGAATTGGCGTTAATGTTACCGTAATCCCAGCCAATTGCTGGCACAACTGCCCTTGGTTTCCATTCTCCTGGGCTAAATTGTTGATAAGCGCGAAAGGCATTGAGTTGCCCGGTTCCCATTTGAGCATGGAGAGGAATTTGGGGGTCAGTGTAGGCATCCGAGCTAGTCCAATCTTGATTTTGCTTATCAATAATTGTCTTAGTCATTCCTAGGCGCAAATAGTCGCCTCTATCCTGTATTTTGTCGGCAGAATTGAGCATTACAGCTTTCATTACTTCTTGGCGACGAGAATTCAAGCTCCAATTATTTCTTTTGACACGCAATTGTTTATCGCCGTATTCCTGTAATAAGGCAACTGTTGCCGTTACGTGAGGGGCGGCAAAACTTGTACCCGTTACTTTCGTAACTTTACCGTTGGGGTTGAGTAAAGGAATATTACTTCCTGGTGCTACTAATCCAATCGCGCGACGAATGCCCTGATTTACTTCTTTGCCATTTAACCGCCCTTTTACCCCGACTCTGGTGTCGCTCAAATTAGAAACATCTACCTTATTAAAAATTCCTGCTCTGCGACTGCTAAAAGCAACATTAATGCCGTTGTAATTATCTGTAGGGATAGGAATACCCCCCTTTCCTTGATTCCCAGCGATCGCGTACAAGACGTTGTGAAAGCGACTAGACCAGTCAATACACTGAGTCAACAACGCATTACCATCTAAACGAGCATTTAACCGAGGATCTCGCTCTAAAGTTTCGCCAAAGCTGATATTGATAGCCCGAACATCGCCGCCATTTTGCATAGCTACGTGCTGGGTAGACAAGCATTCTTCGGGTTGACCTCCAGTTTTGAGGGAACCAACCGCACCAGAATACAGCCTTGCTTTTGGTGCTACGCCGCGAATAGCTTTATCGGAACTAATCATGACGCTGGCAACGTTTTCGGCGTGGGGATCTAAGTTACTATTTGCTTTGGCTGGGCGATCGCGTAAAAATACTCCTGCTAATGCGATCGCTCGATTTCCCGATACGGCTTTATCTAATCCATACTGTCCAGGACGACCGATTTCTACTTGTCCGATACTAATTTTGCGACCAACTAAATTGTAAGGAAATTGGTGCAAGCGCAAAGCATCAATTCCCGATTCGCCGATCGATGTATTTTGTAGCGCCAAAACTGGGCTACTCAGCCCAAACGCACTCAATCCCCCAATTGTCCACGCCAGTTGTTTTATCATCCGATCTCAACACAAGTCTTTGCACCCAAAGACTTAATTTTAATTGTTTTTAGATTAGGAACGGCAACTTTGACTACGTTAGTGGAAGCCGTCGCCCAATGTTAAAATATTTATAACTGAGGACTTAGGAGAACTAATCTATGACTAATGCGCCATCGCCCAAACCAATTGTAATTGCTCCATCTATCCTATCTGCTGATTTTAGCCGTTTGGGGGATGAAATTAGAGCTATAGATGCCGCCGGAGCTGATTGGATTCACGTTGATGTCATGGATGGTCGATTTGTCCCAAATATTACTATTGGTCCATTAATTGTTGAGGCAATTCGTCCAGTTACCAAAAAGCCTTTAGATGTCCACCTGATGATTGTGGAACCCGAAAAGTACGTAGAAGATTTCGCCAAAGCTGGAGCAGATCATATCTACGTCCACGCTGAACACAATGCGTCTCCTCACTTACATCGCACTTTGGGGCAAATCAAAGAACTCGGCAAAAAAGCTGGGGTGGTACTTAATCCTGGTTCGCCTTTAGAGTTAATTGATTACGTTCTAGAATTATGTGATTTAGTCTTGATCATGAGTGTAAACCCTGGTTTTGGCGGTCAAAGCTTTATTCCTGGTGTACTTCCCAAAATTCGCAAGTTGCGTGCTATGTGTGACGAGCGCGGCTTAGATCCTTGGATTGAAGTAGATGGCGGTTTGAAAGTTAATAATACTTGGCAAGTAATTGAAGCGGGTGCAAATGCGATCGTTGCAGGTTCGGCGGTATTCAATGCGCCCGATTATGCAGAAGCAATTAAGGGTATTCGCAATAGCAAGCGTCCAACACCTGAACTTGCAGCCGTTGGTAGTCTTAAATAAGAAAGGATATCTTACAGGTTCAGGGGTGTGTGCTTTAAGGGCAAGCCACACCCACTTTGCTAGTAACCGTCTACATCTGCACCGTTAGATTTTTACTTTTTTGGCACTTCTGAATCAGACACATTAAGAGCAGGATTTTGGGTAAAGAAACCCCTGGACATAATTTTAAAACTCGCTCGGTGAACGTTCATAATTGGCCATTCTTCTGGTCGGGGGATATGGGTAACTCCCATCGTGTACCAGACAACGAGATCTTTTCCATCTAAGGATTGGTTATCATTTACCCATTGAGGCAAACCCTGGTCAGGTAAACCTTGATTGGGATAGTCTCCGGCGGCATAAAGTTCATCTGGCTTATACTGTGTGACCCAAAGATGGTGATTTGCAAATTGTCCTCGACGACGCACATTAGAATCAGCTAGGGGATAAAGGACGCTATTCTCGCCTGGCATGAGCATATAAGAAATGGCTCCACCCAAAGCATTTTTCTTGGTAGCATTCTCAATCATCCACGAACGACTTTCGGCAAGATTCATATCCCGTACGGCTAAGGATTCGCTTGAGAGCGGGGTTTCTTCAATTTTGAAAGCGTTAGATTGGGGATTTGACTCACTTTTGGGCAAAGCAGCCACTTTCATTTCTGTTACCCGATTTGCAGTGCCATCAACATCAAAATCTAGACGGAAATTAATGAAATGTTGGTGATTAATCGCTAAAACATTAGGAGCGACCAATTGACCAAATTGGTTGCCATCCTGTCCGGCGGTGACTGCTTCTGTGCCTTTAACTAGCATAATCCCCGTCAGATCGGTTTGGACTTCTAGGGTTCCATCTTCATGAAAAACCCAGTTGATACCATAATCATAATTTCCGATCGCTGCTACTGTAGTTAAGACTAATTCTCGACTGCGATGCCCTTCATAAGTTTCCGTATTAGCATCATAATGTCTCCAGAGAATGCCAGCATCCTTTTCATAGATGGCAATTAAATCCTTGCTTACCGCAGGACTACCCGCATCATCAGCAAATAATGCATCCAACAGCAGCGCATTTACTGGTACATCTTTGCCCTTGGTTAAAGTCGTCGAAAGCCGCCCATAGCGATATTCTCCTACATCAAAGGCACTTCTGACGGCCCAAGATGGTGAGGTATCTGCATAAGGGACGACCATTTCTGATAATCCTGCTCGATAGAGAATTGGACGAACTTTGCCTTTATCGTTGTAGGATACCTGATATAGGGTCAAACCTTCCCTGGGATGCATGAGATAGCGAAACTTCCAATTTTGCCAAGTAACTTCATTTTTGTTGACTTTAAAAGTCACTCCTTGAGGTTGCTGAATCTGTAGAAGTTTAGGCGCAGGTTGTAACGGTTTTAGTGAAGCTGGATCGTAATCAAAATTCGCTTTAGAAAAGGGAACAACCCCACGATCGACTACTTCGACCACTTTTTTGCTATTTAAATCAATAGTGATCGCCAAGCCTTCAACAGGAGAACCATAGTAATTCGTCCGCTTTTTGTCTTTGTAGTAAGTCACGCCCCGCATTAATCGCTTACCAGAGGCTATTTCTTGTTCGCTCATTAACCCCATTGCCCAACCGTCAACCACCACACTCTCTAAGTCGGTAATTCCGCGTTTTTTCATAGCTGCTTGCCAACGTGGATCGGCTTTGGCTAAGGTTGATAGAACTTCATAATCATCATCAACTAAGGCTGGTTGTCCATCAGAGACTTCTTTCCAAAACGAAATACTAGCTTTTTTGAGATCGACGATCGCTTCGTAGGTTTTATTCTTAGCAGGTTCTAAGACGACAACAAAGGCTTCACGGGCGATAGAATTACCGATTTTAAAATCCAAGACCTTTGCCTTATCTGGATCACGCAAGGATAGATTGGGAAATACCACGCGATCACTTAAGGATTTTTCTTTTTTGAGGACGGTTACAGCCGTCTTAATCTCTGCCGCAGTTAAGGGTTCAAGGGGATGGGTAATCTGAGATGGTTTATCGATTTGGGGCGATTGAGCTAGGATTTGACTAGCCATTATCAGCGCGATCGCAACAGGTAAGAAGATAAATCTCAACCCTTGCAGCCATCTTATTTTTTTCATACTTTGAGGCTTACTTTGATGGTTAAACTGAGCAGTTGACCTATTATCAACGAATTTGCTGCCTATAGTGAGATTTTTCTAAAGTCAGAAAAATTTTATTTTGCTCTAAAAAACCAGAAAACCCTGTTGGAGCTAGGCGTTGCTAAATTTTTAGCGTAAAAGTGATCGATGCGCGATCCAAAAACCGCCGTTATAACTGCTAGTCTGGTTGCAAAAACTTACACATCTAATTAGCCAAGCCTTAAGCTATTTGGTATTTTAGCGATCGCTATTGATAAATTGCTACAACTTCAAGATTACCCATTCTTACTTATTCAGGACTAGCAAAAAAACTTTTGACTTGTTTTCTTAGCACCTAAAAATTCATAGCATAAGTCCGCCAAGAGCTAAGTTCTTGGCGGACTTATTTGTTGTTAATTTAACTTGCCAGACTTCTCAAAAAATGAGTCGAAAAACATGGTTCAACTGATGATTTTTGGCGATGTCTATTGATGACGGCGATCACCTAACCATTTTGCTGCCGCAATTCCTACTACCGCCGCTACTAGGGGGTTGCTGAGGAATTTGATTACTCCAGGCTTTTCTGCTAATACCTCTTGGAAAATATCAGGATGACTATGGTAAGCAAAGGATGCCAGCTTAGTTACGTCATCTACGTTCATTTTACTAGCGTGATGAGTCGTAAGACCTAGCTGCTGTTGTAAGTCGCGCTCTTTTAGTCCTCTTTTTTCCAAATGCTTGAAGAATGCTCGTGCTACGTCGTCGCGCTCGTTTGGCTTGATTTGGGCGATCGCTTTTTGTAGTTCTGGCTCTAATTGACCGGGGGGAATGCGATCGTGATGCAAAGATTGTCCAAACAACTGACGGCGTTCTTCATGAGACGAACGGTTGGCAAAGTCGTCAAAGTTTTCGTATTGTAGATCCGAACCCATGTCCGCATCGCTTAAACTTTCTTTATTGCCTTGCGCCAAATCATTCATAATTTGACGTTTATATTGATCGCTACTACTCATTTAATTTATTCTCCTCATTTACAATTAATAACTGCGGTCTTTTGTCAGATGTCAGATTTATAGTAAATCCTTGACAAATTATTTATATTCAATCTGATTAGATTGAACGTCATACTTTGCAGTTAAAATCAATTTTTTATCTGGGGCATACATCAAAACTGTCAAGTCTTGATTGGGGAAATTTTTGTGAAACCCTTGAGCTAAAGATTTTGCTAAAGGCTTGACTTCTGTGGGGCTTACTTGGGGTGTAACTACAACTCCCAGTTTGTTGTTATCGCGTACATAGGCATCTTTAACTAGCCCTTTGCTTTTGCTGACAACCCAGTTGCCAAAGTCTTGCCCACCTGCGCTATTTCCCCTTTCTATTTGCCCATAATTGTTGGTACTACTAACTGGGGGTAGGGTTGGTTGCTTTGCTTGTACTGCACCGTTACAAGCTACAGTTGTTGTTAGCACCAATACTAAAGCTAATGCTGTAAAAATTCGGCGTAGTTGCTTAATCATGCGGAATTTATTTATTTTCAATTGTGACAAGTTTTGAGCGGATTATTGCAGTAATATTCCGCTCTTTGACGTTTTCTTTTACTTAAAAAGCCTTAGATGTTTGTTAGAATATAGCTAAGGCTTAATAGCTATTAATTAGTCAAGCTTTTCTTTGACTTTATCTTTTACGTCTTCTACACCATGACGTACTTCACTTTCAGCTTGCTTTGCTTTACCTTCTGCTTTATCTGCTGGATCGCCTGTAACATTACCCCAAGCTTCTTGGGCTTTACCTTCGACATTTTTAGCAGTAGCTTTAGCTTTATCATCTAAACCCATAATATTCTCCTTGAATAGCGATTAAATAACTTCAAAATTAAAAATTGGCTTTTGAAGTTGAGTTGTTATCTGTGTACAATCTACCTGCTTTTTGAAGTAGTAGACTTCTGCCAGAAGACATATTAGTTTTCTATGCTAAAAGATGGAAAAGATCGATGATAGATACAGTTATTAAGCTAAAAGTAATGTTAATAAAAGTAAAGTTTAAAATCAAAAAAAGTAATTATGACAAATAATAGCTCATTTCAACTCCAAGCACCTTTTCAACCAACTGGGGATCAACCAAAAGCGATCGCGCAACTAATAGCAAATATTCAATCTGGAGAGCGCTATCAAACCTTATTAGGGGCAACAGGTACTGGTAAAACTTTTTCTGTAGCTTCTGTAATAGAAAAAATTGGTAAACCTACTTTAGTTCTCGCTCACAACAAAACTTTAGCCGCCCAGCTATGTAATGAGTTACGCGAGTTTTTCCCTGAAAACGCCGTAGAGTATTTTGTCAGCTATTACGATTACTACCAGCCAGAAGCATACATTCCTGTTACTGACACCTACATCGAGAAAACCGCCTCGATTAACGATGAAATTGATATGCTGCGCCACTCGGCAACACGGAGTCTTTTCGAGCGTCGAGATGCGATCGTTGTGGCTTCCATTAGCTGCATCTACGGGTTGGGTACGCCAAGAGAATATCTAAAAGCCGCTATTCCCTTGCAGATAGGAAAAGAAGTTAATCATAGAGAACTTTTACGCGACCTCGTAACAGTACAGTACCGCCGCAACGATTTAGAAATGAGTCGCGGACGCTTCCGGGTGCGGGGTGATGTATTAGAAATTGTCCCTGCGTATGACGATCGCATTGTGCGTGTAGAATTTTTTGGCGATGTAGTAGAGGCAATTCGCTATGTCGATCCGGTAACGGGAGAAATTCTTAAAAGTATTGAAGCAATAAATATCTACCCAGCAAGACACTTTGTCACTCCAGAAGAACGGTTAGAAGGCGCTTGCGAAGCAATCGAGCAAGAATTGAAGCAAAGGCGAAGTCAATTAGAAGCTGAGGGCAAACTATTAGAAGCCCAACGCATCGATCAGCGTACCCGCTACGACTTAGAAATGCTCAGAGAAGTTGGTTACTGCAACGGCGTAGAGAACTACTCGCGTCATCTAGCCGGACGCAGCCCTGGAGAGCCGCCGGAGTGCTTGGTTGATTACTTTCCTGATGATTGGCTGCTAGTAGTCGATGAGTCTCACGTCACCATCCCGCAAACACGCGCTATGTACAATGGCGATCGCGCCCGCAAGAATGTATTAATCGAACACGGCTTTCGTTTGCCTAGCGCCGCCGACAATCGCCCCCTCAAGGCTGATGAATTTTGGCAAAAGGTCAATCAATGTATCTTTGTGTCTGCAACACCGGGAGAATGGGAAATTGAGCTATCAGAAGATCGAGTTGTGCAACAGATAATTCGCCCAACTGGAGTTATCGATCCAGAAATTTTTGTGCGTCCAACAGAAGGACAAGTAGACGACTTACTCGGAGAAATCAAAGATCGCATCGACAAACGCGAACGAGTGCTAGTGACTACTTTGACTAAGCGCATGGCGGAAGACTTGACCGAATACTTGCAAGATCGGGGTGTGAGAGTACGGTATCTGCACTCAGAAATCAATTCAATTCAAAGGATCGAAATCTTGCAGGAATTGCGCGAAGCGGTTTTTGATGTATTGGTAGGCGTGAACTTATTGCGGGAAGGTTTGGACTTGCCAGAAGTGTCTCTTGTAGCAATTTTAGATGCGGATAAAGAAGGCTTTTTGCGCGCCACGCGATCGCTAATTCAAACTATTGGCAGAGCAGCGCGTCACGTCAACGGGCAGGCAATTATGTACGCAGACAACCTCACCGATAGCATGGCAAAAGCAATTGAGGAAACAGAGCGGCGTAGGGAAATCCAGATTGCCTACAACGAACAGCATAATATTACGCCCAAGTCGATTATCAAAAGATCCGTTAACTCGATTTTGTCTTTCTTGGAAGTATCGCGGCGACTAAATGCCCAAGAATTAGCCATCGTTGACGAGCAAGCAGACGATTTGCCTTTAGACAAATTACCTGACCTCATCGTGCAACTAGAAGCGCAGATGAAAGAATCTGCAAAAAACTTAGAATTTGAAGAAGCAGCAAAGTTTCGCGATCGCATTAAGCGTTTGCGAGACAGATTATTAGGGCATTAGATCTTAAGTGGGTAATTCCTATGCAATCGACGAATGCTATTACGCTCAATATTCCCAATTTGACAGCAAAAGAATTTATAGAGCTTTGTAAAGTCAATCGGAATTTGCGTTTAGAACTTGCTGCTAGTGGAGAGGATGTTTTGCCAGGGTTTGTTCTAAATTTACAGAAAGTATGGTAATGCGATCACAAATAGAGACGTTGCAGCGCCACGTCTCTATTTGTTTCAACCTGTATTTCGCATTCCGGCAGCAATTCCATTAATCGTTAGCAACGCACCTCTAAGCAATTCTCCCTTGCTGTACCGGGAATGAATCACGCCAGAAGTTGTACTACCAGATTGACGCAACCGCTTAAGCAGAGACACTTGTAAAAAGCCCAACGGGACAATTGTGCCATTTCGCAACTGTACAGATCTTTGCAGTACCGGATCGCCATCTAGAAGTTTTTTGTGCGCCGTAATCATCAAAACTAAATCACGACTCAGGTAATATTCATTAGCAATTTGCTCAAATACCCTTTCCAAACGAGCTTTATCTTCTGGGTGTGACAACTCATCTACATAATGCTGCGCCATTTGGATATCTACTTTAGCTAGAGTCATTTCTACTTTAGAAATCACCATTTTAAAAAATGGCCATTTCATGTAGAAACACCGCAGCAACTTAATGTGATCTTCTGGCTTTTCTTGCACAAATTCTTGCAAAGCCGTACCCACGCCATACCAAGAAGGTAATAAAAAGCGAGTTTGTGTCCAGCTAAATACCCAAGGAATTGCCCTTAAACCACTTATATCTTTATTTCCCGACTGACGACGAGCAGGGCGAGAACTAATTTGTAGTTGGCTAATTTCGCTAATGGGAGTTACTTGATGGAAAAAATCAATAAAGTCTGGCTGTTCGTAGATCAAATTGCGATAATGAGAACGCGATCGCGCTGATAACTCCTCCAATATCTCATTCCACGGCTGAATGTTATCAAACCCAGTCCGCAATAAGCTTGCTTGAATTACGGCAGTAGCGATCGTTTCCAAATTATAAAGTGCTAATTGCGGCAGCGAGTATTTAGAAGCTAATACTTCCCCTTGTTCGGTAATTTTGATCCGCCCATTGATACTATTGCCCGGTTGCGCCAGAATCGCCTCATAAGCAGGTCCTCCACCCCGTCCCACAGAACCACCGCGTCCATGAAAAATTCGCAAGTGTACTCCATACTCCTCTGCGATGGTTTGCAGGGCTTTCTGGGCTTTATGAATTTCCCAGTTGCTACTCAAAAAACCTGAATCTTTGTTGCTATCGGAGTAACCTAGCATTACTTCTTGTAAGTTAAAACTATGTTTCTCTTTTGAGTCATAACCCCCAGCTAATAAAGCCCGATACAAAGGCATCTCAAACAGGTTTCTCATTACCGAAGGAGCGCGTTGTAAATCTTCTACCGTTTCAAATAATGGCACTACTTGCAGCGTTCCTGTCGCTGTACCAGGATCAAATAGCCCCGCTTCTTTAGCTAATAACAATACTTCTAGTAGGTCGCTCAATTCACGACTCATACTGATGATATAAGTTTGACAAAGATTAATGCCAAACTCCTGTTGCAAACTTCTCACTACCCGAAAGGTCTGAATTAATTCGTTCGTTGCGGGGGAAAAAGGCAACTCTGAAGGTATCAAGGGACGACGAGTTTGTAGTTCGCCCGATAGCCAACTAACCCGCTCGGCTTCGGACAAGTCGTGGTAAGGCCGGGGTAATATTTGCAGATACTCTAAAATTTCATTGAGAGCATCAGCATGACGAGAAGATTCTTGACGAATATCTAAATGAGCAAGGGTAAAATCGTAAATTTCAACTTGACTAATTAAGTTTTCTAGTTCTCGGCAAGTAATGCCCGTTTCCTTAAGATTGCTTTGAATTAAACGCAAATCTGCTAAAAAATCTGCGGCAGATTCATAAATTCCTTTAACATCAACAGCGATTATTTTTTGACTTAAGTCTGTACTAGACAAACTAGCATTGCGATCGCGCGTATTTTCTAATTTTTTTAAGATATAACAAAGTTTCAACCTGTAAGGTTCTTGCCGATAACGCAACGCTTGCGCCTCGTACACCTCGTTCATCTGCGATTGTTCTTGCTCTAACGATTCCAATAAATCGGGCAATACATCGCTTAAATGCAAGGATAAGCTTAATAAATCTGTTAGACGCTTAACAGATTTGATATATTTTTCTAGTACCATCTGCCTTTGATAACAGGCAGTTTGCCAGGTAACTTCTGGGGTTACTGAGGGGTTGCCATCGCGATCGGAACCTACCCACGAACCAAACTTACAAAAATTCTTGCTAGGCGGATTTAGGTGCGGAAAGCTTTGATTAATGGAGTGTTTGAGGCTGTGATACAGTTTCGGAATTTCGTCAAATAAAACTTCTTGAAAGTAGTGCAAGGCGTATTCTACTTCATCTAAAACTGCTGGCTTAAACTGATGCAACTCATCAGTGCGCCACCACAACCGGATTTCTTCAGTCAACTGCTCTTTTAATTCCGCCGCTTCCCAAGAACTTGCTTCATCGACAATTGCTTTACCTTCTTCTAATTGATCTAGTTGTTGCAGCAACTTAGCCATGCGGCGTTGCTTGTCGCGAATTGTATGGCGGACAATCTCTGTCGGGTGCGCCGTAAACACCAGTTGAATATCAAGTTGGTCAATTAGTTGCTGAATATGCTGGGGTGGCACATTCATATCGCGTAAGTAAGGAAATAAAGTATGAAATGTACGCTGGTCTTGGGATTCGTTATGAATAGCTTGCCAATTTTTTTCTAATAAATCTGCTCCTACCCCTCCATTAACAAACTGCGGTTCTTCTGATATTGAGTCAAGTAAAACTTGTTGAGACTTTTGGGGAAAACGACTGAGGAGTTGTTGGCGCTGTTCGTAGTGCTGCTCGACAATGTTAATTAGCTGGAAGTACAAAGCAAAAGCACGCGCAGCGCGGATTGCTTCGTTAAAATCCAATTGAGCGATTAACTGACTCACCGCCGAAGCCCCATCGTTGGTTGTTTGACCTTCTGGAGAACACAAGTCGCGCAGTTGTCCTAAAAGATTGACTAATTCTTGACCGCATTCTTGCCGAATTACTGACTCCCACAAGTCCTCTACTACTTGGAGGCGATCGCGCAAAAACAGATCGATGGGAGAAACAGTAATACCTAATACTTCATCAGAGGAGTGGAGGAGCGATCTCATAAGTATTTGTTCGGGTAAAGCCGGGAATAATCTAATAATTTTAGGGTTTAATTCCGATTAAAGTCGTTCACAATCAACAAAACTTTGTTCGCACTTGTGAAATTAGGTTAGTTTTCTTCATTTTTTTCTGGAAAAGGGAGAATCGGCAGGCGATCGCCTCTAAAAACTTCTACACTAGCATCAGAAATCGCATTTAGGGCTGGAGTTAAAGCTTTACTTGCTACCAGCAATCCTAATACAGGCACAGTACCTAGTTGCAGCAATGCGCTAGTTGCGATCGTAAACAATCCCAAGTCTAAGCCGTCCTTGGGTGACGGTTGGTAAGGCGAATTGGACATCGTTAATTTTAGTTAATTATATTAGCAACTTATTGTGGCTCAAAAGCCCCAATAATTTTGTTTTCCTCTTAAAGTTTAGTTTAGCGTTCCTAACAGGCACAGAACTTACAAAGTTTGAATCTATCTGTTATTTGTTTAGAGGTTAGGCGTAAAGTAATCAAGTGACATTTTTTGTCTTTCTTTTAGCTGTAGACAACATCTCAGAAAAAAACTTATACTTAATCCTCAACTTTATGAACTACACCGCGAGGAGAGTATTATCGCCGAACCACTAAACCTAACCGTTAGCCTAAGAGGTACTCGTGAAGTCAAGGATAACTACCAGCTATTCCGCCTCACAGGTTTGTTAGATGCTTTTTCCGAACCAACATTTCGCAAGGTTATTGGCAAATATATAGAAGAAGGACCAATACATATCATCTTGGATCTTTCTCAAATTGATTTTGTTGATAGCTCTGGCTTAGGCGCTTTAGTGCAGCTTGCAAAACTTGCTCAAAGTGCTGAAGGCGGTACATTGCAAATTGTCACTAATGCCCGTGTCACGCAAACAGTGAAACTGGTACGCTTAGAACAATTTTTATCCCTACGCCCAAGCGTCGAGATAGCGCTAGAAAATACTAAGCAGTCTTAAAACTTCGACGTAGAGAACTTACTACCCGCTATCCGATTGCCAAATCTGGATAGCTTAATTTTTGTGTTTTTATTGCAAAGTTAACTGCCGGAATTGGGGGATCGAGCATAATAGTCAAGACAGCTATCATCTTCCCCACCACTTATGTGGAGTTAAGACACCAATAAATAACTAAACCTTTAGTAAAGTTACTAGCCCAATTAAGAGGATAAATAATTTGTGACTGAGGAGAATAAGTGCTTAGTTCAAGAGTCAAAAGAATTGGCAGCCCAATCTTTACAGTTGATGAACTTGACACCAATGAACCCAGCACAAATACAACAAGTTTCACCTGCGGCTTTAGCCTACATAGGTGATGCGGTATACGAGCTTTATATCAGAACAAGCTACTTGTTACCTCCAAAGACAGCTTATGCCTATCATCAATTAGTAGTTGCCCAGGTACGTGCTGAAGCGCAGGCGTTACAATTAACTTCTCTAACTGCCTATTTGACTCCTATAGAACTAGAAATTGTTCGCCGGGGGCGTAATGCAGCTAACCGTCCCCCAAAACGAGTAGATGCCGAAATCTACGGGCGGGCTACTAGCTTGGAAACTCTAATTGGTTATCTTTATCTAACAAATTTTCCTCGTTTGAGTCAGTTGTTGCAAAAGCTAAATTTAATTGAAGCAGAAGCAAGAAAATAAAGTAGTGCTGTAGCTTTAAAACCTAGTTGCCGCCAGCATTTTAAGACCTTTGAGAAATAATGCCAAGGAAGTCAAGTAGATATCAAAATTCAGTACTATACATTTAAAGATTCCGAAAATTAATCTTTCGATACTGAAATAACTTTTAGATTTTTATAAACTACTATTGATTCGGCTCGCCAGAATCTAATTTAACAAAAGCAAATGGCTGATAAACCTCATAAAAAGATAGTGTCTGGTAAACCATATCAAGGTAAACCAAGAAATACAACCAACAACGGTTCTAAACCCGTTTTAAAAAAATCAATAAATCATGGCTACGATCGCGAACAGCCAAGGCAGTCACTCAAAAGCGTTAGAGTCAGCTTGCCCAAAGTTTCATCAAGCGATCGCTATAATGACAATCGCTTCAAACCTGCTGCGCCGAGGAGCGATCGCGACGAAGATCGTTACAAACCTTCCCCATCTGTAGAACCTCCTAGTAGCAACGAAGACAGCGACTTGCTCTATGGTCGTCACACTGTACTAACAGCTTTAGAAAATCAACGTTCTCTCAATCGGTTGTGGATTACGTCGCGCCTGCGTTACGATCCCCGATTCCACACCTTAATTGCTCAAGCAAAGGACAACGGCACAGTTGTTGATGAAGTTGAACCCAAACGATTGGATCAGATTACCAATCGCGCCAATCATCAAGGCATAGCTGCTCAAATTGCTCCATATAGTTACAGCGAACTTAGCGAACTAATTGAAAAAGCCAAGTCTAGTTCTGAGCAACCAGTAATTATTGTTGCTGACAGCATCAACGATCCGCATAATTTAGGAGCAATTATTCGTACCGCCGAATCAATTGGCGCGCAAGGCTTAGTTATTCCCCAAAGAAGGGCAGTAGGTATCACTTCCACAGTTATGAAAGTAGCGGCTGGAGCCTTGGAAACCTTTGGAGTGGCTAGGGTAGTAAACCTCAGCCGGGCGTTAGAAGAATTAAAAACTGCGGGCTTTTGGATTTATGGTACGGCTGCTAATGGCAGTCAGCCCCTACATACCGTGCAATTTAGCGGTGCAGTAGTATTGGTAGTCGGCTCTGAAGGAGAAGGATTGAGCTTGCTAACTCAGCGCTGTTGCGATGTCTTGGTATCAATTCCCCTTGGTGGAAATACCCCTAGCTTGAATGCCTCAGTAGCTACAGGCATGGCTCTGTATGAAATCTATCGCCAAAGATGGGGAACTATACTTCACTTAGAAAACTCGAAAAGCCAAGCGTAAAGAGTTATAACAGTTTGTAAATTGTGTTGACAGAGATTTGAACCACACTTTGTAAACAATAGTAGAGCAAGAAAATGAAAAATATTTGGCACGATCTCAAAGAAATTTTGACTAACTTTTTTCAAGGCTTGGGCTGGGCGTGGTGGGTTGAAATTATTACCCAAAATCCTCGTTGTACTTATTACTTTGGACCTTTTTTGAGTACAAAAGAAGCAACTACTGCCCTCAATGGGTATGTAGAGGACTTAGAACAAGAAGGAGCGATCGGCATAGAAGTGCAAGTCAAGCGCTGCAAACCCCAAGCCTTAACAATTGCTGAGGATGTGGGAGAAAAAAGAGAGAGCTACGCTAAGCCAGCTTTTAGTAATTAAAATGATTTTTGTTAGGGGCATATTTGCCCCTAGTTCATCACTTCGGGATGAGTAGCAAGCCAAGCATCAATGTCCCTATTGACTTGCTGGGGTATTTCCCAGGGAAATAAATGGGCGGTATCGGGGTAACATTGCCATTGACAATTTTTGAGATGTTGGGCAGTTTCTAAACTCGACGAAGCAGTAATATGTCGATCTTCCGCCCCTGCCAGCATTAAGCACGGAACTTGAATTTGCTCCAAAGCTTCTAAACGGTTGTAGCCAGCTTTGAGGGCAGTATTGAGAGCGCCATTAGCCGCCGCAGAAGTTTGCAAAAAAGCCGACATGGCATCGGAGGTAAGATAGCGGTAGGTAGCAGGTGTGTGTTGCTGAACGAGGTAGCGGTAAAGAGACTTTTTGCCAAAGTTATCAATATTCCACTGCCAACTAGGTTGAATTTGATTGATGATTGAAGCAATCCCAGTAAATAAATTATCTTGCCAGCTAACTTGGGGATGATTGCCTCTAGGACGCGCTGCTGTAGCAATTAAAATCAATCCCGTAACTCGTTCAGGTAGCTTTAATGCTAGTTCCATTGCTAAGATGCCACCCAAAGACCAGCCGAGGATAAGGCATTTTTCAATTTTTAAGCTGTCTAACAGCGCCTCTAGGTCAGTTAAATGGTCTTGCATGAGGAAATTGCCAGAAAAGCGACTTTTGCCATAGCCGCGCAAGTCGGGCGCGATCACTCTAAATCGTTGCGACAAGGGTTGAGTAAATACTGACATACTACTTCCCGATCCTGGATGCCCGTGCAAGCAAAGAATCGGGAACCCTTGCCCTTGGATGTAGGTATTAAGTTGATGAGGTTTAGAAGTCACAGAATTTGTAGGTGCGCTACTACGCCCAAATATCTTGTAAATCTAGCTCAAAACCAGGTAAAACATCTTCCCCAAATAGAGAGGTAGGCTTGTTTTGAACTTCTAGCGTTTGATTTGGGCGATAAATTTCTACTTGGCGAGTTTCGGGAGCGATTAACCAACCTAAGCGAGTGCCATTATCTAAGTATTCTTGCATTTTGGTTTGTACATCAATTAAGCGATCGCTTGGCGAACATAATTCCAGCACAAAATCAGGACAAATTGGGGCAAATTTACGTTTTTGAGAAGTATTTAGTACATTCCAGCGCTCTTGTTTTATCCACGAGGCATCGGGAGAACGGATTGCCCCATTAGGTAGCGTAAAACCCGCCGAAGAATCGAAAGTTACACCGAGACGAGCTTGCCGATTCCACAGCCACAACTGCCCACTCAATCCCAAATTTTGTCTACCTGTCTCGCTTCCGGCGGGTGACATGACAACTAATTCCCCAGTAGAAGTGCGTTCAAATCTTAAATCTCGATTGGAGTAACAAATCTGCTCAAATCGTTCATCGGTGAGTTCTATAGCAGCGTGGAGATTTAGAGTTAGGGCAGTCATAGCATTTATGGGATTGACTTACTATTAAACCTAGCAAGTTTTAAGGGCGCTGGAAGAAGCGATCGCCTATACTAAATTGACTTATTGAGGAACGCGCTTATATGGCATCTATCCGCGAGTTGCACCATCAGCTAGTTAACAAAGAACGTTCGGCTGTAGAAATTACCCAAGAAGCTCTAAATCGCATTGAAGCCTTGGAACCCAAAATACATAGCTTTTTGTGTGTCACGGCGGAGCAAGCATTATCTCAAGCAAAAGCTGTTGATGCCAAAATTGCCGCCAATGAAGACATTGGCTTATTAGCCGGAATCCCCATCGGCATTAAAGACAATATGTGTACTAAAGGCATTCCCACAACTTGCGCCTCAAAAATGCTAGAGCATTTTGTCCCGCCTTACGAGTCAACAGTGACGCAACTTCTCGCTCAAGCGGGGGCGGTGATGGTTGGTAAAACTAACCTTGACGAGTTTGCCATGGGAAGTTCTACGGAAAACTCTGCTTATCAAGTTACTGCCAATCCATGGGATCTAACGCGGGTTCCTGGCGGCTCCTCTGGGGGTTCTGCCGCCGCCGTAGCCGCCGATGAATGTACGGTGTCTATTGGTTCAGACACGGGGGGTTCTATCCGCCTACCTGCCTCTTTTTGTGGGGTTGTAGGGATGAAACCAACTTACGGCTTAGTTTCGCGGTTTGGATTGGTGGCTTTTGGTTCGTCTTTGGATCAAATTGGCCCGTTTGGACGCAGTGTAGAAGATACGGCAATATTGTTGCAGGCGATCGCCGGATACGATCCCAAAGATTCCACTAGCCTAAAAGTCGAAATTCCCGACTATACCCAAGCTTTAAAAACTGACCTCAAAAACCTAAAAATCGGCATTATTACTGAAACTTTTGGCGAAGGTTTAGATCCGGTAGTTGCAGAAGCGGTAAATAAAGCAATCGAACAACTTAAACAGTTGGGTGCAGAAATAAAAGAGATTTCCTGTCCTCGTTTTCGTTACGGCTTACCTAGCTACTACATTATTGCCCCTTCGGAAGTATCGGCAAACTTAGCTCGGTACGATGGGGTTAAATACGGCTTGCGTACTTCCGATCCCGAAAACTTGCTATCAATGTACACTCGCACTCGTGCGGAGGGATTTGGTGCAGAAGTCAAACGGCGGATCATGATTGGGACTTATACTTTATCGGCGGGGTATTACGACGCTTACTATCTCAAAGCTCAAAAAGTCCGTACTTTAATTAAGCAAGACTTTGAAAAAGCTTTTGAGCAAGTGGATGTATTAGTATCGCCAACCGCACCAACTACCGCCTTTAAAGCTGGTGAAAAAAATGCCGACCCTATTAGTATGTATTTGACTGATTTGATGACTATTCCGGTAAATTTGGCGGGTTTGCCAGGTTTAAGCTTACCTTGTGGCTTTGATGATAATGGTTTACCAATTGGCTTGCAGCTAATTAGTAACGTTTTGCGTGAAGATCAATTATTTCAAGTTGCTTACGCCTACGAGCAATCTACTGAGTGGAGAGATCGTAGACCACCATTGAATTAAGGTGTGCTATCTAGGGGTGATAGGTCCAAACTTTTCATCCCTCCTCTAAAAACAATTATGCTGAAGAAGCCTCTATTTAAGTTGCTATTAAGTACGGGGATTGTAGTTGCGATCGCTTATTTAGCTATTTGTACTTACTTATTTCGCCAGCAAGGGCGTTTTATCTTTTTTCCTTCCTCGGTTATTGAAACTACACCCAAGGCTTTTAACCTTGATTTTCAAGAAGTATGGCTCCCTGTAACCACAACTTCTGGTAAGGTAGAAAAGATACATGGATGGTGGATTCCTGCTCCTAAAGCCAATGCTAAAACCTTACTGTATTTGCATGGTAATGGTATAAATATCGGTGCAAATGCCGCTCACGCTCATCGCTTTCACCAGATGGGTTTTGCCGTACTAATTATAGATTATCGGGGCTACGGGCGTAGTGAAGGTAGTTTTCCGAGGGAAGAAACTGTTTATCAAGACGCTGCGACGGCTTGGAATTACTTAGTCAAGCGGCGACAAATTCAGCCTAGTAATATTGTTCTTTACGGGCATTCTTTGGGAGGTGCGATCGCAATTGATTTAGCCACCAAGCACCCCGAAGCCGCCGGATTAATTGTCGATAGTTCGTTTACTTCTATTGCAGAAATTGTTAATACTCGCGGTCAATTTAGATTATTTCCTGTTGATTTAATTCTCAATCAACGCTTTGAATCTATTAAGAAAATAAAGCTTTTAAAAATGCCCGTTTTATTTATCCATGGCGCAGATGACGCGGTAGTTCCTAGTAGTATGAGCAAACAATTGTATGCGGCTGCACCTGAGCCTAAGCAGCTATTTATAGTTCCTAATGCTGGACACAATAACACTGCGGAGGTTGCAGGTTTAAAATACTTTGAAATAGTAAAAAAGTTTGTTAGCCAACTAATAAAGTAGAAAAATGCGATCGCCCTTGGCGCTACCCTCTGGGTAATCGTGTCAATTATTGCTTACAATGTATATATAGCAGCATTTATAAGCGCGAAGAATTACATAAATTAAGTCAATCAACTCCAACTATTTAATAAACCTATGTCTTTTGTTGGTTTACACATCCACAGCGATTACAGCTTGCTCGATGGTGCAAGTCAACTACCTGCACTGGTAGATCGAGCTATTGAATTAGACATGAAAGCGATCGCGCTTACCGATCACGGAGTAATGTATGGAGCGATCGAACTAATTAAAGTTTGTCGGAGTAGAAATGTCAAGCCAATAATTGGCAATGAAATGTATGTCATGAACGGCGATATTGAAAATAAAGCTCGTCGTAGAGTACCTAAATATCATCAAGTTGTTTTGGCTAAAAATACTAAAGGGTACAAAAACTTAGTCAAACTAACTACTATTTCCCATCTTAAAGGTATGCAAGGTAGCGGGATTTTTGCTCGTCCTTGTATCAATAAAGAATTACTTACCCAATATCATGAAGGTTTAATAGTCACCAGTGCTTGTTTAGGCGGTGAAATACCTCAAGCTATCCTTGCTGGAAGACTAGATGTAGCGCGAAAAGTAGCAAAAGAATATAAAGCTATATTTGCTGATGATTACTATTTAGAGATTCAAGATCATGGAATGCAAGAAGACCGAATTGTTAATGTGGAAATCATTAAAATTGCCCGCGAGTTAGATATTAAATTTATTGCTACCAATGACTCGCATTTTGTTTCTTGCTACGATGTGGAAGCGCACGACGCATTGTTATGTATTCAAACTAAAAAGCTAATTAGTGAAGACAAGCGGATGCGGTATAGCGGTACAGAGTATCTCAAATCCGCTCAAGAGATGAAACAATTGTTTCGAGATCATCTCCCAGAAGAGGTAATAGATGAAGCGATCGCAACTACCTTAGAAGTCGCTGAAAAAGTTGAGCCTTATCATCTCATGGGTGAGTCTCGTATTCCTAATTATGAAGTTCCTGCGGGACATACGGCGGATACTTATTTAGAATATGTCACTTGGCAAGGATTGCTACAAAGATTTAATCGTAAGTCCCCCAACGAAATTGAGCCAGTTTACAGAGAAAGGCTAGATTACGAACTAAAAATGATGCAGCAAATGGGTTTTGCTACTTATTTTTTAGTTGTGTGGGATTACATCAAATATGCTAGAGATAATGGCATTCCTGTAGGACCAGGACGTGGTTCCGCCGCAGGTTCTTTAGTTGCTTACGCGCTGCAAATTACTAATATCGATCCCGTACATCATGGGTTGTTATTCGAGCGATTTTTAAACCCAGAACGTAAATCAATGCCAGATATTGATACAGATTTTTGCATTGAAAAACGCGGCAAAGTAATTGAATATGTGACCGAAAGGTATGGTGCAGATAAAGTTGCTCAAATTATTACTTTTAACCGCTTAACGTCAAAATCTGTCCTTAAAGATGTGGCAAGAGTGTTAGATATTCCTTATGGAGAATCTGACCGAATGGCGAAGCTTATTCCTGTGGTTAGAGGTAAGCCAACTAAGTTAGCTGTAATGATTTCTGCTGCTACACCAGCACCAGAATTTAAAGAAAAATACGACAACGATCCAACAGTACATCATTGGATTGATATGGCGATGCGTGTAGAAGGAACTAATAAAACTTATGGAGTTCACGCCGCCGGGGTAGTAATTTCATCGGAACCTCTAGATGAAATTGTACCTTTGCAAAAGAATAATGATGGCTCAGTAATTACTCAATACTTCATGGAAGATTTGGAATCGCTAGGATTATTGAAAATGGACTTTTTAGGATTAAGAAACTTAACTTTAATTCAAAAAACCGTCGATCTAATCAAAGAAAACCGTCATATTACTATCGATCCTGATGCTTTACCTCTAGAAGAAAGGAGAGTACAAAAAATCCTTGCTAAAGGCGAAGTTAAAAAAATGCCTAAAGATGTAGAGAAAACATACAAAATATTAGAAGATGGAGAATTAGAAGGTATTTTTCAGCTTGAATCTTCGGGAATGCGACAAATAGTTAGAGATTTGCGACCTTCTTGTATAGAAGATATTTCCTCAATTCTGGCATTATATCGACCAGGACCGTTAGATGCGGGTTTGATACCTGAATTTATTGATCGCAAACACGGTAGAGAAAAAATAGAATACAAAACTCCATTACAAGAGCCAATTTTAGAAGAAACCTATGGAGTTTTGGTCTATCAAGAGCAGATTATGAAACAAGCTCAAGACTTGGCTGGGTATTCTTTAGGACAAGCCGATTTACTGCGACGAGCAATGGGTAAAAAGAAAGCATCAGAGATGCAGAAACATCGAGAAACCTTTGTAGATGGAGCCGCAAAAAATGGCGTAAGAAAACAAGTAGCCGAATTTCTATTCGAGCAAATGGTCAAATTCGCGGAATATTGCTTTAACAAATCCCATTCTACGGCTTATGGTTATGTAACTTATCAAACGGCTTACTTGAAAGCAAACTATCCCGTTGAGTATATGGCGGCGCTACTAACTTCAAATAGCGGCGATACAGACAAGGTGCAAAAATATATTGCTACTTGTCTGACGATGAATATTCCTATAGAACAAGTAGATATCAATCGTTCAGTTATAGATTTTACTCCGCTTGAAAGTTCAATTTTGTTTGGATTTTGTGCAGTGCGAAATCTTGGGCTTGGTGCAAGCGAATGTATTTTAGAAGCAAGGAATAGTGGTGGCGAATTTAAGTCTTTAGCTGATTTATGCGATCGCGTAGATTTGCGTACAGTTAGCCGTCGTGCCTTGGAAACCTTAATCTTATGCGGTGGTTTTGACAAAATTGAGCCTAATCGCAATCAGTTGATTCACGACTTGGATATAGTTTTAGATTGGTCGCAATCCCGCCTCAAAGAACGCGCAAGCGGACAAGTAAACCTCTTTGATTGGAGTGATTTAGCAAATAACGAGCAAGCTATTAACAAGTTTGACTCGGTTCCCAAAGCTGCAAAAGTAGCTGATTTCTCGCAACAAGAAAAGCTATCCAAAGAAAAAGAACTACTTGGCTTCTACGTTTCCGATCATCCCCTAAAATCTGTTCGTTCCGCCGCGCAAGTTTTAGCACCAATTAATCTAAGTGAATTAGAAGCGCAAAGCAAAAAAGCCTTACTGTGTGCGGTGGTGATGATTAGTAGTATTAAACCAATTACTACCAAAAAAGGCGATCGCATGGCGATTGTCAAACTTGAAGATTTGACAGGACAAACGGAAGCAGTGGTATTCCCTAGAGTATTCGAGCAAATTGGTTCGTTGCTGATTCCCGATGCGCGGCTAATTGTCTGGGGTAAAATCGATCGCAAAGATGACGACGGGCTTCAGCTAATTATTGAAAATGCTCAACTAATCGACAAAGTGCAGATGGTGATGGTAGAACTAACTATCGAGCAAGCCGTAGACTCTCACCAGCAAAACCACCTAAGAAGCATCCTCCAAGAGCAATCCGGCGACAAAGAAAAAGCCAATACTCCCGTACTTGCGATCGTTACAGCCATAAATCAGCGTCAATTGGTGCGTTTTGGTCGCCAGTATTGGGTACAAAACTGCAATAGTGCGGTGGAGTCGCTTAAAGCAGCAAGATTTTTGGCTTATGCTCAACCTCTAGCCAATTTTAACTAGCGATCGCCTGATATTTCCCGCACTTCCATCAAAATTTGACCCAGTATATTTTTGCCGCTACCATCAGCACCACAACCCAGGAATAATCTCCTGGGGCGTTTTCAACTATCAATTCATCCCCAGTAGAGGGTAAAACTTGGCAGATATCGCTATAGGTTTTAAACTTTTGCAGTACCGCTTGACGCATGATATCGTCCTTTACTTGCTCCCTCCCAACCTAAACGGAAAGGTAAAGTGCGATCGCTTTTAGCGCTGCGCTGTGCGCAATCGCGCCCCTTATTTGCCGCTTCTCGCGGTGTCTTCATGGCTCTAATCTCCCCCAAGTAAGTAGTGTTCGCTCGTCGTCACTCTCGGACAACGAGTGTCACGATTGGTCAGAAAAACATTGTCATTTGCCAAAAAGATAGACAATCACATTGGTGCAATTTGGACTTTTATCCATCACTACAATGCTTCTTTGCCAGTTAGAACATCCTTTCCTGTTTAGCACTACCAAAATGCGATCGCACTTTTGGTAGATACTTTAGCCCCAATAATAGGGCAATAGTTCAATTAAAAGAAACCCTAAAGCCGCACTTCCCAAAGGAACAGTCAAGTTATCAATACCATATACAGAAAAAGCTTCTAAAATTGTTGCCACCACTGCAACTACCAAAGAAACTACCCAAGTTTGCCAATTATTTCCTTGTACGCTCAAAAAAATTAAGCTGGAGACAATAAAGCTTACTAGCGCCATTGTGCCAGAACCTTCCCAGCTTTTTTGATTCTCCCAAATTCTATAAGGATGTTTGCCAAATTTTTGACCAATTATAGCGGCTAAACCATCACCCCAAGTCATTACTAATATGCCCAAAACTGCATACTGGGGGCGATTAATAGTCCAAAACCAAGCAACTAATATGCCAATACTTACCGCATAAAAAAACGTACCCAAGCTTTTACGTCCGACGCTATTAATTCCAGGTAAAATCGGAAAGCGATAAGACAGCAAAGTAATTATACTCGCCAAGATTGAAGCGCCAACGCCGACAATAGCTGGAATATGTAGCCACCAAGCAAATAAAATTACATTACCTGTACCAATGTGGACAACTTTGCGAACAACTTCGGAGTTACTATTACCAGGACAATTTAGCAAAGATGCTACAAGTAAAAGTAAGCCTATCCAAAGCACGACAACCGCAATTTGCAGACTTGTAGGCGAAAGTGAAGTATCCAAAGTGTCTATTGTAAAAAATAAGCTCCTCAATACAAATGTAGTAGATTCTTTCTAAGGTGAAGCAGAGAAAATGATTAAAATGCTGCTGTTGTGGCTAATTCGTGGCTATCGCTTATTTATATCACCCTTATTTGCGCCTAGTTGTCGTTTTCACCCAACGTGTTCAATGTACGCAATAGAAGCTATAGAAAGATTTGGGGCGATAAAAGGTAGTTTTATGGCAATAAAGCGAATTTTGCGCTGTCATCCCTTGCATCCGGGTGGGTACGATCCTGTACCCCCAATATCCAAAGAAGTTACTAAATGAAACCCTATCAGCAAATTGCGATCGCCGAATGTGGAGAATCGCTAGTACCAATTCCTTTAGAAATATTTGCCGTAGAATCACCCCATCCTTATCAGCTATTAGGTGCGACTTATGCAGAAATGTCGCCCTATTATCTGCGCAAATCTGTACTCAATAGTTTAATTAAGGCGCAAAAATACCTACAGTCAAAGCATCCTGGTTGGCGGATTCAAATATTTGATGCTTATCGTCCCATTGCCGTACAACAGTTTATGGTAGATTACACCTTCAACCAAGTAGTTGAAATGCAAAAGCTGAATATTGCTAATTTATCCCCAGCAAAGCACGAAGATATTTGGCAACAAGTTTATCAAATTTGGGCAGTACCAAGCTTAAATCCGCTTACTCCATCGCCTCATAGTACAGGCGCAGCGATAGATATTACTTTAGTAGATGATACGGGTAAGGTAGTAAATATGGGTTCGCCTATAGATGAATTATCGCCCGCGTCGCATCCTAATTATTTTGCTGATAGCAATTTAAGCGCACATCAACATCGCCAACTATTGCAAGAAGTCATGGAATTTGCTGGTTTTGCGCGTCATCCTGGCGAATGGTGGCATTTTTGCCAAGGCGATCAAATGTGGGCGTGGTTGAGTAATACTATTAATCCTAATAACCCTGTGGTAGCGCGTTACGGTCGGGTGGAATAATAATTACGCATCTTGGGGATTTAGCTTCATCATCTCCCAAGTAGTATAAGTACCGATTGGACTCCAAAGTATATAGGGAACAAGCAACAATGCTGCCCAGCCAGAAATTGGTAATACTATTAGGGTAAGTAAAAGCCCAATAACTGCACCCGTACCGCCAATAATTGTGCCAATTTTCAAACTGCGGAGTCTAAACATTACTGGAGTATAGGCGATAGTAACAATTTCTAATAGTAAATACAGCCCCATTACTAACCAATTTTTGCTATTTTCCCAGGCTATATAAGCCGACCAAGCACCGCAAATAAAAATAGTAATCCAAATAAAGGGAATTGCAAACTCAAAAGTCAACCAACTAGGACGACGCAAGCGATTAAACCATTTGCGATCCTTTGGTGTAAAAAAATTTGCCGCCATCGCTACAAGTAGCATTACACCCCCAATCACCAGCCAAGATCTAATCATATTCCTCTTATTGCCTTTCTTATCAATCTTGTCTGTTGGCACTAATAGCAATCAACCGTTTGAATTATTCTGCGCCAGGATTGAGTTGGATCATTTCTTCGGTGGTATAGGTACCTACAGGACTCCAAATAATATAAGGAAGGAGTAAGCCTGCGGCTAAACGGGAAATTGGGAAAATTGCGATTGCAAGTATAATACTCAAAATCGCTCCCGATCCGCCTAAAATTGTCCCTACTTGCAAACTACGGAGTCTTAGCGTTACAGAAGTATAGGACACGGTAATAATTTCTAAAAGTAAGTATAGACCCATCAACAGCCAAGTTTTGGTACTACCTGGTTCGTGTTGCCAAACTATATTAGCTGACCAAGCACCGCAAATAAAAACAACTGTCCAAATAACTGGGATTAAAGGCTCAAAAGTTAACCATTTTGGGCGGCGCAATTGTATAGCCCATTTGAGATCGCGGGGTTTAAATAGTACGCCGCCAAAGGCAACTAGGAAAGTTACCGCAGCGATCACCATCCAAGACTTAACCATACTAGCTTTATTGTCTTAACCTTACACATTTATAATGCCAATGGGTCAAAGCAAGATTAATCTGCCTTAAGTTTGAAATAGATTATTTACATAGATTGTTGTTATTTTGTATTTTTTTAATAAAGATTTTGCTTATCCCATCAACTTTTCTAGATTAGGGTAATTTATTCAGTATATTCCCTATTTTTAAAACAATAGGTCGGTAATATAGTGAAGTTATAGCTTTTAAACTTAATTCATAAAAATATGAAAAATAGCGCACTTTCCAAAGAGATTGGAGAAATAAAAACGGCACTTTTAGTTACATTAGGTTTTGTTTGCTTAATATTATTAAGTACCTGGCTTTAAACTGAAACTTAGGGAAATGCGATCGCCTTGCCTGTTTTATACATTACAGCAGTCCCAATTTTTTCAACGCATTTTCCGCCGCACGTTTTTCTGCTTCTTTTTTACTATGCCCTTTTCCTTTGCCGTATTCTTTACCTTTTACACATACTTTTGCCGTAAATTCTTTATCGTGATCTGCTCCTGACTCGCTTACTATTTCATATTCAGGTAATTCAGTAGATTTAGATAAGAACCATTCTTGAAGCAGACTTTTATGATTTTTACTGGGCTGAAAGTCAACGATATGTTCTGAAGCTTCAAGAAAAATTGGCTTTAAAAAATCACGCACAGCCTCAAATCCAGAATCAAGATAATAAGCGCCAATTACCGCTTCAAAAGTGCTACTAAGTAGGTTGAGATTGTCACAGCCTCCACCTAATTTTGTGCCTTTACCTAGCAACATTCTTCCACCTAAATTCATTTTTTTAGCAAATTTTGCTAACTGTTGTTCATCAACTAATGCAGAGCGTAATTTAGTAAGTTTACCTTCGTCCATTTGTGGATAATGCTCGTAAAGTAATGAGCCAATTAGAAAACCGAGTAAAGCATCACCTAAAAACTCTAGGCGTTCGTTATTTTCTGTTTCTTCAGGATGTTCGTT
>QQTW01000382.1_pt1 | contig 27398 bp, 22 predicted proteins | sample 1904831 | NCBI WGS metagenome assembly QQTW01 (sample SAMN09435610, study PRJNA476489) | Subsurface metagenome, whole genome shotgun sequencing project. | reverse complement strand
GAATCAAAAAAAGCCGTTCCCCAATAGAGGATGCCAATAATTGTAATATCGCTGAAAAAGTAAAAAAGCGATCGCCTCGCCGATGGTTCAAAGCAATAACCAGGAATTGCGGCCCTCAGTTGTTTGAGAGTGAAGGGAAGTTCTGAGTAACTATTATGTGGTAATTCTTGCAGAGAAGAATTATTTTGCTCGATGGAGTTTGACTGCACGCAGTTTTTGCTTGAACTTAATTTTAGACAACAGCACTTATTCTATCCCTCAAAAGGTATATTTTTGTAAAAATTTTGAGTATAAGAGTTACCTCATTGATTTATAAAGTATCCAAAACCATAGATAGCGCTCTCAAGTTAAGAACTTTTAACTTGATGATGACCAGCTTAGTGATTTTTGGCGATTAATTCGTTCAAAGCAGATTTATCTCAAACTTCATCCCCAATTGTTTTAGGATTCATTCTAAAGAAAGATCGTTTAAGAGTGTAATCCTTGGTACATTGCGTGTAACCTCAATCAAATAGGACAAACCTATGAATAATCCTATCGATAACATTATTCCCTCCCAGCAACAACCAATCGATTCGCAATCCAACGCTCACGAACTGAAATCCCGTCTAGAGTGGGGAGAACCTGCTTTTACAATTCTTGATGTAAGCGATCGCATGGTCTACAACGATGGGCATATCATGGGCGCTATGTCAATGTCTAAAGATAAAGTGGTAGAAATTGCCAAAAATACTATTGCTCCTAGTCGCGATATTTACATTTATGGCGAAACCGATGAAGAAACTTCCCTTGTCGCCCAACAACTCCGCAGTGTTGGATTTGAGCATATATCTGAGCTAAAAGGTGGTTTACCAGCATGGAAAGCCATCGGCGGGCCTACTGAAGGCATTATCGAATCGAGAACTCCGGCGGGTGCAGATGACTACAATGTAGTATCTAGATTGCAAAATCACGCTGAAACGCTGAAAAAAGACGTGTAGATAACGTTTTTTCCTAAAAATTAATAGTCCGACCGCATTTAATTAAAATAACAGGGCTTAAAATACCCACCTTTAGACTTTTAGAGGTGGGCTATTTATTTGCATAAGTGTAAGACAGGACACATTATGACAACAAATAAATATAGATAAATAGATTATTACTCATTAATGACCCAAAATTCTGAGAAGTATTACAAAAAGTTTGTAAACATTAAAGTTTTTTGTTACATTATGAGAAAGAAAATTAATAAATATAATAATTATGGTTCAGTTTTTAGGAATGATCCCCACACCGCCACCATTTAAAGCTAAATCGTTGGTTTTTGAATTGAAATCAAGGTTAGATTGGGGCGAACCAGCATTGACAATTATTGATGCGCGCGATCGCACAGAATTTAATTTTCGGCATATATTAGGTGCTATTCCTATGCCCGTGTCAGAACTTGTAAATCGCGCTCAATCATCTTTAGAAAACAGCCGCGATATTTATATTTACGGCGAAACCGATGAAGAAACAGCTATTGCTGCGTCGTTATTGCGGAATGCAGGGTTTCAAAATGTATCGGAATTAAGAGGCGGAGTTGCGGCTTGGCGAGCGTTAGATTACCCTGTATCGAGTTCGCAAGCAGCCTAACACCCGGATATTTTTTTCACTTATCTTATTCAGCCTCGCCGCCAAAAAGTAAAATAATATTAGGTCTAAAACCCCAAGATTTTACGCCTGATTACTGGCTAGGTAAAGTTTCAGTAGGTGTCGGGGTTGGTGTTGCGTCGGGGAGGATTGGCTCAATTATTGGCTCCGGTAATTTATCTCCTACACTCAAATTAAGTTGATAATCCATCGGCGTTGAGGCATTTGAAACTACAACTATTTCGTAGTAGCCATCTTCAGGTAAAGTTTGCGACAAAGTACGAGTTGCAGAGTCTTCTAACAATGAAGTTTTACCCGTAGGCGGATAGATAGAAAGCAAAATTTGAGCCTCTGCTTGCAAGTCGACTTTCATCAATTGCTCTTGGGCTAACTGGGCTACAAAAACCTTTCCTTCACCAGGGTTGAGGCTACCGCTTAGTTGGGTGCTAGTAGTATCGGGAGCAAAGACAATTTTTTCGTAAGCTGTACCAGCAATAATATTACTAGCTTTGTCTTGGGCGATCGCATTCCAAATTTGCCCAATGGGTTGAGTAACAAAATTTTTGCCTTTTTGGTCGGGAAATAAGTTAAAAAAGGCAGCATCGGTAAGATCGTACAATGAGCGGCTACCAACATATACTTGATTAATTGCGTTTACCGTGCGATCGCGATCGGCTTTAGTATAGTTTCCCAAATTTTGCCGCGAAGTAACACTAATGGTTTCGAGCTTGTTGAGCAATTCATCGGCAATTTTATACCATTGACTCCGCATCTCTGCATAGGCTGGATCGCTTGTAAGTTTGCGCCCTTGCCAATCGGGATATTTTGCCCAAAATAGCTGATCCATGATACTAAAGTAATAGGTTTCACTAATGCCTAGATTTTGTCGTCTAGTAATTAAAGCATCGGCGATCGCTCTTTCGGCTGCGGGTAACTGGGGTGTGGGTGTGGGAATGGGTGTAACTGAGGGACTAACACTTGCAATAGGTGGGGATGGCGTTTCGACAATTGGCACAACATTAGTAGACTTCATGAGGCTACCTACTCCCCAAAAAGTCGCACTTGCTAACCCAAATAAAAACAAAAATCCGAGTATGGTTTTGCCGATAGGGAATCTGGGGGAGCTAGGGTAACTAATAGGAGTTTGTGCTTGATAAGTATTAATTACCGAAGCCCCGGTATAAGCTGGCGCAATGGCTGAAGTATTTTCGGGAGTAGAAATATTTAAGGCACTCCAGACTTCGCGCGCAGTTTGATAGCGATCGCTCATTTTTGGCTGCAACATTTTATTTAGTACCGTAGCTAGGGTATTGCTAACATTCACCTCTTGTTGCCACTGCCAAGATAAGGTACGCGGATCGATCAATGATTGGGGTTCTTTTCCGGTTAGTAATACTAAAGCCGTTACTGCTAAGGCATACAAATCGCTGTGAGGGTAGACTGTACCCGTCCGCATTTGCTCGTTAGGGGCATACCCTACTTTCCCAAGTAAAGTAGCTGGAGGGGCAGCTTTTCCGGCTTCCGATTGGGCTAATTGGGATACAGTGGCGGCGATTTGCTTGACTCCACCAAAATCTATTAATACCGGGCGCGAGTCAGAATCTCGCAGGATTAAGTTATCGGGGGAAATATCGCGGTGAATTACTCCCAAAGAATGGATGTATTCTAAAACTGGCAAAATATCTAGCAATAATTGCGTTACGTCAGCTTCTGTCAATCGCGGTGGTTGACGGGAGTGCAGCAAAGAAAATAAGTTTTTTCCTGCTACATAATCTTGGACTAAAAATAAATAATCTTTGGTTTCGACATTAACGCGGAATAATTCGCGGAAGCGGGGAATTTGGGGATGTTGCAGTTGATAAAGTACCCCAGCTTCACGGGCAAATAATTCCTCAGCTTTTTTTAAAACTGCGCTAGTTTGCACTTGGGGCGCAAATTCTTTGAGTACGCACAATTCATCAAAGCGATTGACATCTTCAGCTAAATAAGTTTTCCCAAAACCACCTTGTCCTAATTGGCGAATAATTCGATAGCGACTTCCCAAAATTAGCCCTGAATAAATACCCTGGGGTGCGGGTGCTGATACCATTTGTTCGCCACAATGAAGACAAAAGCGACTTCCTGACGGGTTTTCGTGTCCTTTGGTGCAGTATTGAGGAGTTGTGGGCGGCATTGGCAGTCAAGAAAACATCACTAATTTGTTATTATCGCCCTTTCTCAAACGCTGCTTTTATCAAAAGCGATCGCTTCCCAAATTTGACCATAAGTATTGTAATTAAGTTTCTTACCTCGCTGTTGAGGAAACCATTGATAAAACTTGCGATCGCTCTCTTGTTTAAACTGATGGCGATTACTTTTACGATAAGTACCTAGTTTAAGCCTTGCTTCGGGAGTGAGACTATCTAATTTATTCAGCAAATCCTCAGCAATATTGTACCAATCAGTCCTCAAGTCTACGTCTTCGGGGGCAGGTTTTAAACTGCGGCGGTTTAACTTGGGGTGTTTCTGATAAAAAATCTCGTTTACTGTGGTATTAAAAAACCTTGAATTAATTTTGAGCGCTTGGCGGCGACGAACTAAGTTCGCAACTTGAGCGTCTGTAACCGTTGCAGTAGGTGTTATTACAGGCACTAATGACTTTAACGAACTTAGTAATGGTATTGCATTTACAGCTATAACGACTAGCAAGCCTGCGCCTGCAACTTTTAAAACTAGCGGTTTTAGCCAACCAAACCTAGGAGTAGCCGCCAAAACTTGGGTATTGCCTTGGGGTTTGCTGATGGGCGTTGGCAAGTTTTTTTGTCCGACTACATTAACTGTAGCGATTTGCGAGAGATTAGTTGTTTTTGGTAAATTAGCAGGTAATTTCAAAGCTTTTGCGACATCTTCCGCTGACTTGTAGCGATCGCACTGTTTATAAGCCAGCATTTTTTTTAATACTTTCTCCAACTTGCCACTAACTTTAATTTCTTTACCCCAGTGCCAACTTCCCTTATAGCTATCGTATAACTTGTCAGGTTCTTTACCTGTAACTAATACTATCGCCGTCACCGCCAACGCATACAAATCGCTACTAGGCAACACTTCCCCCGATCTTAACTGTTCTTCGGGAGCGTAGCCTTGTTTGCCCAACTTAGTCAATACTTGTCCGTTTTGGTTAATACTTGCAGTGACTAATTGCTTGACACCGCCAAAATCGATTAATACTGGCAGGCGATCTTCTTTGCGTAAAATTAGATTATCAGGAGAGATATCGCGGTGAATTGTGCCTTGGGAGTGAATGTAAGTTAATACTGGCAACAATTGGCTAATTAGGTTAGTAACATCTGCTTCACTTAACGGCTTGGGCAAATCGCTATAAGTTGTGCCTTCGATGTAATCTTGGGCTAAAAACAAGCCCTTTGCCCCTTTGCCCAAGTCGGCGGTAAAAAACTCTCGAAATGCTGGTAATTGCGGGTGTGAGAGCTTGTAGAGGGCGCTGGCTTCCCGTTCAAACAACATCTTAGCTTTTTCTAACTGGCTAGTTGCTTGTTCTTGGGGGGCAAATTGTTTGAGTACGCAACACTCGTTAAACCGATGCAAGTCTTCCGCTAAATAAGTGCGCCCAAAACCACCATGTCCCAGGTGTTGACTAATTCGATAGCGACTGGCGAGAATATACCCAGGTAGCAGCCACAAAACTTCGCCGCAACTGGTGCAAAAGCCGCTTCCTGGCTGGTTTATATGGTTTTTGGTGCAGTACAAGGGCATAGGTTAAAGAGATTGATTAACCAATAAGGGCGAGCGCATTAAAAGCTAACGTTATAGTATCAAGGGATAACTTGAAATAGTAATGTCTAAGCAAACCCAGAATAAACTAATTCAAAAAACTGAGGGAGTACGTGAGTGGAAATGCACGGATACGAGTGTCTCGAATCCCTGTTTGGACGCTTAGATTTTATGCTGATGAGAATCTTCCTTTAGTGAGATGCCGTAGATATTGATCGCATTGCTTAAATCAAAAGTAGTTGACCTATTTACACAAAAGGTTTGTTCTCTACATCCTAGTTTCTAGTCCGCGCCGAAGCTAACAACCATAAAAAATATGGAGTCCCAATTGTAGCTGTAACTAACCCAGAGGGGATTTCTCTCGGTGCAAGCGCGACACGACCAACAATATCAGCAACAGTAACTAGAAGCGCTCCTAAAATTGCCGCAATTGGCATTAGCTGGCGGTGACGATGACCTACCAATAGACGCGAAGCATGAGGAGCAATCAGACCGATAAAACTAATTGTACCTACAGTAGCAACCGCAGAAGCGGCAAGGGCAATCGCGATCGCGACGTTGATAGCGCGATCGCGCTGCAAAGGCATTCCCAAAGTCCGGGGTACATCTTCTCCCAACGCCATCAAATCTAACCAGCGACTAGAAACCCATGCTAGAGGCAATAGTATTAAGGGGAAAGGAATTAAATACCACAAATCATCCCATTGGCGGGCGTAGGTGCTACCTGCAAGCCAAACCAAAGCTTGGGCAACTCTTAACTTTGACATCACAACTAGCAAGTTTATTCCCGCCGTACAAAAAGCAGAAACAGCAATTCCTACCAACGCCAAACGCCCTGGTGCAATTCCATTTTGCCAAGAGGCAAGATAAACCACAATTGCCGCCGCAAAAGCACCTATAAAGGCAGCGATAGGAACAGCCGCCACAGGTGCGTTTGGAAGCAAAGCGAGAATTAACATTGCCCCTAATCCTGCACCAGATGTAATCCCGACTATTTCTGGCCCGGCTAAGGGATTTCGCACAACTCCTTGCAACAGTAAGCCACTTACAGACAAAGATGCCCCAGCAAAGACAGCTACAAGCAGGCGCGGTAAGCGGAGGTTGAATACTACTCGATGAGCAAAAGCATTATCATCAAAAAGTTGATTGAAGTTTAAAGAAACACCACCAATAAATAACCCAACTCCACAAGCGATCGCAAGTAACAAAATACTGGCTAATAATAAAACTTTGTATGGTAACAACCGTGATGGTTTTAGACTAAAAGTGCGATCGCTTGTAGTGGCACTTTTTGCCGAACGCGCCAGCCAAATTAAAAATGGTGCGCCAATAAGGGCGGTAACGCTACCTGTTGGTAATTGGCTTAAGTTTGTAGTCACTTGTTGAGCAAAAATATCCGCAGCAATGACAATAACTGCGCCCCAAAGTGCCGCCCCTGGTATAAGTAGATAGTGTTGGCGGCATCCCATCAACCGGACTAAGTGAGGTGCAACTAAACCGACAAAACCGATTGGCCCGACGACACTTACCGCTACAGATGCTAGAAATACAGCAATTATTATAGTCAGTAAGCGAGTCAATTGGACTTTTTGACCAAGCGATCGCGCCACTTCATCGCCTAGCTGTAAAATATCCAATGATTTTGCCATTAATAACGCCCCAACAAAGCCAAATAAAACTCTTGGTAAGGCGTAAATAGTTCCACTCCAATCTGTTTGAACTAAAGAACCTGCACCCCAAAGAAACAAGCCAGCAGTTTCGTTTTCATAAAATAACTGCAAAGCGGCGGTAAAAGAGGCTAAAGCCAAAGAAACAGCGACTCCAGCTAAAGTTAGGCGAATAGGAGTAATGGGGGCGCTACAGGCGATCGCATACACTAGCACTGCTGCTAACAATCCACCGGAAAAAGCTATGAGGATGGGCGAGAAAGCTAACAAGTTGGGGGCGAAAATTAGTGTAACGGTAACAGCTAAGTATGCACCTGCATTGATGCCTAAAGTTGCGGGTGATGACAGGGGGTTGCGAGTTACTGTTTGTAGCAATACTCCGGCTATTCCTAGTGCCGCACCGACGAGAATACCAATACTAGAACGGGGAAGGCGGATGTAGCGGACGATGTTGGAAGCAGCACTGTTGTTGGGGGCAAAGATAGCGGTGAAGACGGTAGAAACATCTAGTTCTGCTTGTCCTTGGGTAATGTGGATGAGGAGAAGGATTAAAAGTAAGGTTATTCCACTGCTAAAGATGATTGCGTAGGGATGTTTCACAAGTGGGGAAGAGGTTTTTAATATAGAAGTGCAGCTTACCGAAGAAAAGCATAAAGAATTTTGGTTACTTTTTAGTAAGGGCTGTTACTACTTTTTTGACTAAAACTTGTGCTGACAGAGGCCCGCCAAACACCCAGGTGTCTGCACCTATTAAGTAAAGGCGGTTTTCTAGCACGAACTCTAGTCCGTTCCATACAGGGTTAGTTTGAATTTGCTGCCAATGGGTGTTGTTGGCTTCGGTGATGTAGAGAAAGTTGGCTTGTTCTACCTTAGTCAGGGCTTCTACCCACACAGTATTGAAGCCGAAGCGATCTAAATCTCCTTGCCAAGAGTTTTTTAAGCCTATTTGTTCTAAGATTTGGACGGCGATCGCATTTGCCGTAAATAAGCGCAGTTGAGGAGAACTTTGCGGGGGAAATTGCCCTAGTATAAATGGGCGACCGATAAGTTGGAGCGATCGCATTTGTTCAGTGGCAATTTTAAAGTTTTCTCGCATCTGCTGCCATACTTTTTCAGCAGTGCTGCGACGGTTTACAGTATCAGCAATAGTCAAAAATGTTTGCTCCATTTCTGCTAGTTGCGATTGTTCGTTGGGTGCGGGGTAAGGGTCAAATAGTAATGTAGGAGCAATAGATGATAAGTTGTCGTAAATAGGTTCGTGCCGCAATTTTACGCCGATAATTAAGTCAGGTTGTAGTTGGGCGATTGTTTCTAAATTTGGCTCTTGGCGCGTACCAATATCTACTACACTAGCTGCTAAAACTGGCTCAATATCCACAAATCGCTTGTAGCCGCTAATATCTGCTACTCCTATTGGCTGTATCTCCAGTGCTAATAAGTTTTCCACATATACCCATTCCAAGGCTACAATCCGAGTCGGAGTTTTGGTAATAGCCGTTGGCGATTTTACTTCTGTAGTATTTCGCGTACAAGCAACAGCAAAAGCAGATATAACTGCTGTCGTTATAAAATTTCTTCTAGTTAGTCTATTCATGTGCAGCTTCCCATATTGCACGGTAAACAAGTTGGAGAACCACTAAAGGGATGGGGAACAATAGTCATTTCTACCCCAAAAACTTCTCGAATTGTCGCAGTTGTCATTACTTCCTCTGGAGTTCCGTTAGCAACTACTTTGCCTTGTGCCAGCATAATTAGGCGATCGCTATAGGCGGCGGCTTGGTTTAAGTCATGCAATACCCAGCCAACGGTAAGATGGCGATCGCGATTTAGTTTCCGTACTAGGGACAACACATCTAATTGGTGACGGATATCTAAAAATGTGGTTGGTTCGTCTAATAGTAAAACTTGAGTTTGCTGTGCTAGTGCCATTGCTATCCAAGCGCGTTGGCGTTCGCCTCCTGAGAGTGTATCAACGCCTCTATCGGCTAAAGGTTGTAGATTAGTTATTTCTAGCGCCCAACGCATCGCGGTAATATCTTGATTAGATAGTCTTCCTAGTAAACTTTGGTACGGATAGCGACCGTAACTAATCAATTCCCATACAGTAACGCTAGGTGGTATATCTGGTGATTGGGGTAACATAGCCAACTGACGCGCTAGTTCTTTGGTTGGCATTTTGGCGATATTGCGACCGTTTAAATAAATTGCACCTTTTGTTGGCTGCAACAATCTAGCTAGGCTGCGTAATATTGTACTTTTTCCCGATCCATTTGGCCCTAGTAAGGCAGTTACTTCTCCAATAGGTAGCGTCAGCGACAGATCGGGAACAATTAGCGTGTCACTGTAAGCGATTTTAAGATTGTGAGCATCTATTGCTGTCAATGACTTTTCTCCTTAGTGATAAACTTTGGGCTTTGCGATCGCATTTAAGTAAAAATGTTGGCATTGCTGATTAGATATATGAATTTTGGCAACGAGACATTGGATTGGATGTAGAGACGTTACATTGCAACGTCTCTACTTATCTATTTACCAAGTGAAAGAATAACTAACGCTGAGGGTTGTCCCTCTAGCCGCCGCGTAACTACTATCTGTCGTTTGCAACTGAGAAACTACTGGAAAATACTGCTTATTCAATAAGTTTTCTACGCTAACTTGCAGGGTTCCCGGCCCCAAATCAATGCGGCTAATATAATCGAGGGTAAAATAACTTTCTACTTCATTTAAGCCAAACCCAGTACCTACAGGATCGCGGCTACCGGAATACAACAACTGCAAGCGATTGCGCCAACTTGGTAAAGTTTGATTTTGTACGTAAGCCGTTACTTTCAAGGGCGAAATACTAAAAGTATTTAACGGCGCATCATAATCGCCGTCATCATCGCTATCGCGATCGCCTCCGACTAAACTTAGGGTTGTTCCCAATTGCCAAGCTTCACTTGCTTGTACGTCAAAAGTAGCTTCTAAGCCATAAACTTGTTGAGGAGAACGCAGAATTGTTCCTGGCGCTGTAAAAGTTGTGCCTAAATCTGATTGGTTGTAAAAACCAACTAAAGAAGCTTCTACTATATCCCAGTTTCCGCGCACACCAATTTCATAGTGATCTACTTTTTGGGCTTCCGGGCGTAAAGATGCTACAGAAAAGCCCGCCGGGGCATTGCGTAAAGCCAAACCCACATCAGCAACAGAAAAACCTTGAGCAAAATTAGCAAATAAATTTACTTGCTCTGTCACATTATAGATAGCGCCCAAATTAAACAGCGTTGCATTGTAATTAAGATCGCCGCCGCCAATCGAGTTTCCCCTAATAGTTGTAAAATCATCAGCACTTACGCCTACTCGTTCGTGACGTAAACCACCATTAAGAACTATGCGATCGCTTGCATCCCAACGCAATTGCGCGAATAAACCTAAGTTATTTTGGCTAAAAGCTGGTGTCCAAGAACGCTCATCTATTTCGCGAAAAACTAAACCGTTACTGTTATTAAAAAGTACAGGATCGAAAACAGCTACAGGCTGAGAACTATTTTCGCGCGATAAATCTACTCCCCATAACAAACTCAGAGTTTCTGGACTAGACAAAGGAGTATCAATTTCTAAACGACTGCCAATTTTTTCTGATTCCAACTCAGATTGAAAAATAATATTACCCAAACTTGCAGTATTTCGAGCGTCAAAAGGAAAAAATCTCGTAAAGTAATTGCGGTAATAGGCTTGAGTGCGAACTCGACTACCAAATAAATCTTCGTTGTTATATTCCAAGTTAATAAGTGTATTTCTTGTCCCTTGGCTATCTTCTAAATCTAACCCTTCTAAAGCCCTGGCTTTTTGTCTCCCTGGAAGCCGATTTACACTTGGGTCTGTAGTAAAGTCAGTATTTTGGCGATCATTAAAGTGATTCAAAGTCAGTTGCAAGCGCTGACCTTCGGCAATGTTTACACCTACTTTGCCTAATATATTAAAACTATCAGTATCAGATAAACCACCTTGTCCATTGGGATCGGGCGGAATGCGATCGCCATCAGCATCAAAAAATCCCCCAATGCCTGTAAATGCTGCGGAAATTGTATAGTCAAAGTTGTTTTCTGTCCCAGAAACCGACTGGCGGAGATTATAACCAAGACTATCTTCCAAGTGGCTTAACGAAGCATTTAGCCCAACTTCTGTAGTCGAAGTTAGCTTTTCTTCGCTGGCTGTTCTAGTAATAATATTAACTACGCCACCTGTTGCACCATCACCATAAATTGCTGTAGGACCTCTCAACACTTCAATCCGTTCTACGGCAGAAGGATCGATAGTGCTAAAATCGCGGAAAACGTTTCTACTTGTAGACTGAGGAACGCCATCAATTAGTACCAAAACGTTGCGTCCGCGTAAACTTTGCCCAAAATTACTATTACTTTGGGTTGGAGGTGCTAAACCAGGAACTAACTTGCCGAGAATATTGCCTAAATCTCGCGTCGATTGTGCTTGTTCTTCGATTTGTTCGCGGTTAATTACAGTTACGCTGCGCGGTACATCTGTAAGTTCTTCTTGAGTGCGCGTAATGCCAACAATAATCCTTTCTTCACCTAACTCTTCGCTACTATCAGCTTGGGGATTACGATTTGGATTTTGGGTGGTTGCAGGTGGTGCTGTTGTAGGAGGATTTACTGGAGGTGCTGCATTTGGTTTCGCTGGCTTAACCGCCGTAGAAGCAGGTGGGGTCAAACTCAAAACCACCCTTTGGTTATTTTGAACTAATTTTGCTGTCGGAACGCCAGCTTTACCTTCAATCCTGATTCGGACAGTATTAGCATCTAACGCAGTAACAGTAATAGCAGTAATTTCACTTGTAGGATTATCTTGGCGAAAAGTATTAGTTTTTCCTGGTAACTTCAACTGCGTATTAATAATATCAGCAACAAAAGTATTGCCATCACGAGAAGCAAAAACCTGAGATGGAGTCGCATCAGAAGTATCTAAAATGACTTCAAGCCCATTTTCAGTAGGATTAAGCCGTACCCCTGTTACTTGTCCAACATTAGCTTGCACTGGTTGATGAGTTATCAAACTAACAGCACCCGTAAAGCAAACATAACTAACTAATTGCCGCAAACTCACAATATTTCTCCAAAATAAACTTACACCCCAAAAAAGCCTCAGATGCAAACTCTCTGTGTCTGGGCGATTCATTTTATTTACAACAAAGTATTTTTTAATGCTTAAGGGGGCATCACTCTGGTGGTAATGAAGGAGTTAATGACTCAAAAGGCACTGGTGAAGGCTCTATTGGGCTAGAAGGCGTTGTAGTTGGCAACGGTTCTATCGGCGGCGTAGAAGGGGTTACTAAAGGCTCCGGTGAAGGTAAGGGTGGGCGATCGCGTTCTTGTTGCTGTTGTTGGCGGACTAAACGTTCCTTTTCTTGTTTTTCCTTCTCTTGTTGCTGTTGCTGGGCTAAACGTTCCTTTTCTTGTTTTTCCTTTTCGCGGGCTAAACGATCTCTTTCTTGCTTTTCTCGACGTTCGCGGGCAAGGCTTTCTGTATTTGAGCCTTTTTTGGCAAAGGTAAAAGACTGGGATATTCCCTGCTGTTCCCTAGCTGACGATGCTAATTTCCAATCTTTAACTGCATCAGTCGCCGCGCGATCAAGGATGTCATGACCGCTCGAAATTGCCACCCTGACGTTACGAATATTGCCATTTCGGTCGGCATCAAAGACAAGTTTTACTGTGCCTTGAATACCCCCTCTTTCGGCTCTTTTGGGGTAAGGTGGATCGGGACAGCGACGACAGGCAAGATTTCCAGAACCAGGTCTTGGTGATAGTAAGTCTTTGCCTGGTTGGGTTGTATTACTGGGCGCAGTTGCTACTTTTTCAGTTCCACCACTGTTATTATTTCCTTGTCCAGTAGAATTACCTGGTTGACTGCGCGCTAGTGGTGTACCAGCACTATTACCTGCTGAATTTTGCCAGCCAGGTGTTAAAGAGCGATCGCCTACTTTATTACTATTTGCTGTATTACTTTGACTTACTGCGGAGTTTGAGCGTTTGGCAGCATTGCTAGGTTTGGCTGAAGGCGTATAAGGTGGTTGGTTATTGCGTGGCGACGGGCTGGCTGCGGTCACCCTGGGCGAAATTGGTATTGGCGCGGATTGCGGCGGTGTTGTTAGGGGTATAGGTGTTGACTTCGGTGTTGCTATTGCTACAGGGCTAGGTATTGGCTCCGATTTCTCGCTGGCTAATGGTGTAGGAGTGGGTGTTAGTGTAGGCATCGGGGTAGATTTCAGTTTGGCAATTAGCTCGGACGGTAAGCTGGCTACAGGTGTAGGTATAGGCGTTGCTACTACTTCCAGTTGTGGAGTAGGAACAGGTGGTAAAGTTTCAGCTACTTTAGGCGTTGCTACAGGTGTTGGCGGTATTTCAGCTACTTTGGGCGTTGCTATCGGTATTGGCTGCGGAGTTGTTAATGGTTTTTCAATCCTTGTAGCTTTAAGACTAAGTGGCTTTTCAAGTTTCGCTGGTGGCGATAAAGCAATTGCTTGCTCAGAAGCTGTTTGAGATGTTGCTTCAGGTGCAGGATTATTTGTTTTCGCGCTGGCTGACGGCTTAGAGCCACCGCCTATTTTTGGTGTAGGCTTCGGTTCTAGCTTTGCTGCTTCAACGCTAGGAGTATCGAGAACTATAACTTCAATCGGTTCTTCTGCTAATTTTGTCTCTTTCACCCAAAAACTGCTCAGACTTAACACTGCAACGTGCAGCCCCACTGAACCGACGAGGCTAAAGACAATAAAAGACTTCAGCGCCTCGTCTTCTTTTTCTCGCTGCTGTACAGCAATGCTAGACAAGCCCATATACTATTGCTACTAATTCGCATCTGGTTAATCAACCTAAGATGTATTAGGAGTAGTTGTCAAGGGTAGGGAAGCTCCTTAGTTGCGATCAAACACGCTTGCAAATCCTTAAGTTCTTTGGTGGTGACTGTTTCCGGTATTGTACCAAAAGAAAAATAATTAATAAATTGTTAATTATTCCTAAATGCTTGACATTGGTTAGCATTAGACTTACTTTTTATTGAGAAGGACTGTCAGCTTATAGGAGTCAATCAGGTTGATATGCTTCCTTTAAAACTTGTACACAGAAATAAAAAATGGGAATTAATAATCTTTTTGCCGCAGGTGGCGTAGTCATGTGGCCCCTGCTAGGATTTTCGATAGTAGCGATCGCATTAATTGCCGAACGCTTAATTTTTTGGTTTCGTATCAATAATAAGCAGCCGCGCGTTGTTAGGGATGCTATGTCTTACTACAAGCACGATCCTGACACTGCTTTAAAAAAAACTTAAGCAAAACGCCGATTTGCCAATTGCGCGAATTTTCCTAGCAGCTTTAGAACTAGAACAACCTACACCAGAAAAATTTCGTCTAGCTTTAGAAAGCGAAGCCCAAGCAGAAATCCCGGTACTCAAGCGGTTTAATACTGTATTTGAAACAATTATTAGTCTTGCTCCCTTACTCGGATTATTAGGAACAGTTTTAGGATTGATTTACTCTTTTGCTTCGCTGCGGTTAGGTGATGTAGGTGCAAGTCAAACCGGCGGCGTTACATCGGGAATCAGCGAAGCTTTGGTTTCTACTGCCTCAGGATTAGTTGTGGCAATTTTTACGCTCTTATTTGCTAATGCCTTTCGTGGCTTTTATATCCGGCAAATAGCTTTAATTCAAGAATATGGCGGTCAGTTAGAATTACTTTACCGTCGCAATCACGAAAAAGGAAATAGATATGCGTCTACCCGATGAACCAGAGATTCCACCGCAAATTAATATCGTGCCGATGATCGATGTTATTTTTGCAATTTTGACATTTTTCATTATGTCAACGCTATTTTTAACTCGCTCTGAGGGGTTATTAGTAAGTTTACCGCAAGCATCTACGGCAAAAGTTCAGCCTTCAACGCCAATTACAGTTACTATTAATGCCCAAGGAAGTATAGCACTCAACCGCAAGACAGTACAAATTGAAGCATTAAGTACGCAAGTGCAGCAATTAATCAAACCAAATCAAGAAACTTTAGTAATTGTCAATGCCGATAAAGCAGTTAATCACGGTCAAGTTGTGACAGTTATGGATCGAGTAAGGCAGGTTCCAGGGGCAAAACTTGCGATCGCAACTCAAAGACCCTAACCATTGCAACTTTAGAACATAACTACTCATTTTTTGCCTCTGTACGTCGATCTTCAATTAATTCATCTACTAAAGAGGTAGGAGAATTAAAGGTAGAACACAGCCGCCTAAAAACATCTTCTGGCTGCTGTAAAACAATCCTTTTACTTTTTAAGTGAACTCCTTTCCCCTGCTTATTGACACGTATTTTATTGACACGTATTATTGCTTTTGTTCTGTTTAGGCAACTAATATCAGGCGGGAGACATTGTAACATTTAGTCTGAGAATGGCTAGAATTTGGGATGGCAAAAAAATATAATCTAACTTCCAAACATTTGCAGGTCATGCAAGCTGGCGTATAATCCCTCTTGTTGCAATAATTCCTCATGAGTACCTGACTCGATTAATTGTCCGCGCTTCAAAACAAAAATTCGGTCTACATTCCGAATAGTAGTAAGACGGTGAGCAATAACGATCGCAGTTCGTCCAATTAGCAATTTATCTAGCGCGTCTTGAATTAAAGCTTCTGTACCCACATCCAAACTCGCGGTTGCTTCATCTAATACTAATATTGGTGGATTGCGAATAGCCGCCCGTGCAAAGGCTAACAACTGTTTTTGACCGCTAGAAAGGTTTGTCCCCCGCTCTCGCAACTGGGTATCGTAGGTTTGGGGCAATTGTTCGATAAACTTGTCTACATTGGTTTTTTGGGCGGCGGAGCGAATTTCGTCCATAGAGTAAGTATCGCCCAAGGTAATATTACTTTTCACATCACCAGCAAATAAGAAACCTTCTTGTAAAATTACCCCCATACGACGGCGCAATTCTGATTGCGGTAAATCTCTTACATCTACTCCATCTACAAGAATACGTCCCCGGCTAGGTTCGTAGAGGCGACACAATAGACGAATTATGGAGCTTTTCCCCGCGCCTGTTGGCCCAACTAAAGCTATTTTTTCGCCAGGATTAATCGTAAAGCTTAGGTCTTTAATTATATAATCGTCGTCTTTGTAGGCAAACCAAACATTTTCAAACCGAATTTCGCCCATAGATATCATGGATGACTTCGCCCGTTTGCCTTTTTCGGGGTCGCGGATTTCAATCGGTTCGTCTAAAATATCGCTAACTCGCTCTACAGCTGTAAAACCTGCCTGAATAGCGGTGAATTTTTCTGCAAACTGGCGCAAAGGGTCAAATAATCGTTGAGCAAATAAGATAAAGGTGGATAAACGCCCAATATCTAGCTGTTGGCGCAAGATAAATATTCCACCTAGCCATAGTACAGCAGCGATCGCAACTAAAGCAATCCATTCTAAAGTTGCTGAGACGGCGGAATCGTTGAAAATAGTTGCATCTACTTCTTTGATATAGCGCTCATTGGTAGTACGAAACAACTGGGAGTTGAATCTTTCCCGGCGAAACAACTGCACTACGTTAATGCCAACTATATTTTCCTGCAAAGTAGAATTGAGCGCCGATAATTCTTCCCTAGCTTTGTAATTTGCAATCCGGTACTGCTGCTGAAAGTAAACAATTAACCCAGTAACTGGCAATAGCATCAACACCAGCATCAAAGCTAATTGCCATTGCTCCCGAAACATAAATACAATAATTACCAGCATCGAAAATATATCGCTGACAATCCCAATCGCCCCCGTTGTAAAGACATCTCCCAATGCCTCAACGTCGCTAGTGAGACGAGTTATCAATTTTCCTACCGGAGTGCGATCAAAAAAACGTACCGCTAAAGAGGTAACGCGCTCAAATAAATCGTCTCGAATATCTGCGGTAATTTGTTGCCCGACTTTTTGCACCAAATAGCCTTGAATCCCGGAAAATACTAGCCTAATTACCACCGTTAGTAGTAATAATCCTTCTAAAATCCCCAATCCTTGCGCTAGGGGGAGATTTCGCAAAAATTCATAAGCACTTGATTCTTTGCGAATTAAAGATATTGCTTGTCCAATTAAAATAGGTTGCAGCGCCCCAGATATCGCCAAAGGTACAAGCAACAACATCGAAATCGATAGCAATCGCCCGTGACGACGCGCATAAGGTACTAACCGGAGGAACAATCGCCAATCGTTTTCCCTTGGCTTGCGACGTTCCAAAGGCGGTGTTGCAGGTGATACGCTAGTCATTAGGAGCCTAAATAGTAATTTTTGTAACTTTCTTATCTTTACATTTCTTTCAATGTAAAAGCCGCCCTTCTACTTTGTCACCACGCTATAGATTGACTTCGATATACTTGTCGCAAACGGAGCCATCTTAAATAAAATAAGGTATGAGCAAATTTAATGTATTTTTCCTAGCTAATAAGGTATGAACAAATTTAATGTATTTTTTCTAGCTACCTTAGCTGGCTTGATGCCTTTTTCAGTACAGGCGAAGCCTACAGCAAAACTAACAGTAGTAGTAGACGGATTACGACACAATTCGGGGCAAGTTTGCTTGAGAGTTTATACCAACGAGCAAGGATTTCCGGGAAGTGCTAGAGGCGTAGTGCAAAGCGGATGTACTAAAGTGACTGGAAAATCGGCAGTTAAAGACTTTTACGGTTTAAAACCCGGTACTTATGCTGTTGCTTTGTATGCAGATAGAAATAACGATAGCAAACTAAATACTAACTTTCTAGGGATTCCCTCGGAAGGTTTTGGGATTTCTAATAACCCCAAAGCAAAAACCCGTCCTCCTAAGTTTACTGAAGCAAGTTTTGACTTGAGTCAAAATAAAACTATCAAGATCGCGATGCAATACTTAAATTAATTGATATGGATAATTCTTTAATTAAAGTCGCGTCTATTTGTCGTCATAATGCCCAAAAACTCGCCACGCTTACCACTGAGGAGAAAAATCGGGCAATAAATGCGATCGCAATAGCTTTAGAATCAGCAAAGCTCCAAATCATCGCAGCTAATGGGATTGATTGCCAAACCGCCGTCAGTGCAGGCATTCCCAAACCTTTATACAACCGCCTGAAGTTGGACGAAGCCAAGCTAAACGATGCAATTTCTGGAGTGCGAGACGTTGCCAATTTAAGCGATCCTGTAGGTGCAATTCAAATTCATCGCCAATTAGATGACAATTTAATCCTCAAGCGCGTTACTTGTCCATTAGGTGTTTTAGGCGTTATTTTTGAAGCTAGACCAGACGCGGCAATTCAAATTTCTACTTTGGCAATTAAGTCAGGAAATGGGGTAATCCTTAAATGCGGACAAGAGGCAATTCATTCTTGTCAAGCAATCTTAACAGCAATTCATACAGGACTTGCTCAAACAAACATTAGCCCCGAAGTTGTGCAATTACTTACTACTAGAGAAGAAACTTTAGAACTATTAAAGTTAGATAGGTATGTAGATTTAATTATCCCTAGAGGTTCAAATTCTTTTGTCCGTTTTGTGCAAAATAATACGCATATTCCCGTATTAGGTCACGCTGAAGGAATTTGTCATCTGTACGTGGATGCGGCGGCGGATTTAGCCAAAGCTGTAGAAATTGCCATTGATGCGAAAACCCAATATCCCGCCGCTTGCAATGCGATAGAAACGTTGCTAGTCCATACTGATATTGCGGCGAAGTTTCTCCCCGTTGTAGCTAGTGCTTTAAAGGAACGTTCAGTAGAGTTGAGAGGCGATGAATGTACGCGCAAAATTATTGATGTAGCTTGCGCCAACGATACCGACTGGGAGACAGAATACAGCGATTTGATTTTGTCAATTAAAGTAGTCGATTCTTTAGCCGATGCGACTTCCCACATTAATTATTATGGTTCAGGACATACCGATGCGATCGCCACGGAAGATTCTACCACTGCAAATATTTTCCTATCTCAAGTTAATAGCGCCGGGGTTTATCACAACTGTTCTACGCGCTTTGCTGACGGCTTCCGCTATGGTTTTGGGGCAGAAGTGGGAATTAGTACCCAAAAGCTACCCCCGCGCGGCCCAGTGGGCTTAGAAGGGCTGGTTACTTACAAGTATCAACTTGTCGGTGACGGACACATTGCGGCGACTTATACCGGGGTTGATGCGAAGTCTTTTCAACATCGGGATTTAGACTAAAGCTTTAAGCAGTGCTTGGAGTTTGAGTTGAATTTCGGCTAATTCTTTATCTGGGTCAGAACCCTCGACGATTCCTGCTCCTGCGTACAGTCTAGCGCGATCGCCATCTATTAAAGCCGAACGAATCCCAACAATAAATTCGCTGTTTCCTTGGTAATCTACCCATCCTAAAGGTGCGGCGTACAATCCGCGTTCAAAGTCTTCATAACGCCGAATTTCCGCGCAAGCTAACTCTCTAGAAACTCCGGCAACGGCGGGGGTAGGGTGCAATTGTGCCACAATTTCTAAAGGATACACGTTAGCGGGGATTTTTGCCTCTATTGGTGTCCACAGGTGTTGAATATTGCATAGTTGGCGCAATCTGGGAGGTAATATATCGGCTGCTATTCCTAACTCCTGTAGGTGTTGAGTGATAAAGTCTATAACTACTTTGTGTTCGCGTTTTTCTTTGTCGCTATTTAGTAATAAGTTTGCTAAGTCTGCGTCTTCGGTGGCGGTTTTTCCTCTGGGGGCGCTTCCTGCTAAGGCATCGATAACTAATTGGCGATCGCGTATACTGATTAAACGCTCTGGACTTGCACCGATAAAGTTTTGTCCTTTGCCGTTGCTAGTGGAAAATACATAACAATTTGGGTGAATTTGCCGCAAATTATTTAAAGAGTTATATAAGCTGAAATCCTTGCCAGACAATACATCTAAGGTTTGGGCTAAAACTATTTTATCTAGCTTTTTTTGCTGGATAGATTCAAGCGCTAATAAGATTGTTTGTTTGAATCTGTCTATATTTGATACCTCTTTTTTGATTAACTTGCCTGGTAGATGATATTTATTTAATTGATAATCTAAGCTGAGAATATTTTGAATATTGGTTTTTAAGTCGTCTAGTAATAGTTCTAAGTTTGTCTTAGCATCAATTGCTACATTAGCCACCAATGTACAGAAGTCGCTAGTTTTCGTAATTTGCCAGCGCGGTAAAAACACTGTAGCGGCGGGAAAAGGATAATTTGTCCCGTTGTCGTCAAAAAAACTAAAACTACAGAAAAAACGCGGTGGTAAAGCAATATTATTAAGATTGCTAAAAATTACTGTCTTTGCTTGACAAGATTTGATAAACTCTTGAATTTTGTTGAATCTATTTTTACCATGTAAATGTAATTGAGCGATCGCATCCATTGCCGCCGTTGCTTCTTGTTTGCCTTTATGCTCAAAATAAAAGTTTAATTGTTCAACTTGGGCAATATTTTCAAAAACAACTAACGGATCTACTTGTTCAATTGCCATAGGTATGCTAACGAATTGCTGGCAACTATTGAGCAAACATTTTTGCTGGCAAGCTAAGAGAAATTGATATAGTTTTTTGTAGTCTAAAGAGAAACTGGTAAGACAAGGTAGAACTGGCATGGATGTAAAAATAGTAAACTTTTTTAAACTTCCGTTCTTAAAAAGCGGCTTCTTGTGATGATATTTCTAGGAGTATCATATTGGAGCAACCTTTAGCCACTTAGTCAAAGATTAAGTTTTATGCTCATTGCTGTACCTTTGTCTCCCTTATATTATATAAGTCCTAGCTATTGTTAGCAACATACCTTTATGTTAGCGAATAACTGTCCTATTTGAAAAATTAAGTTGTATAAAACAATGAATGTAAAAACCCAATTAAATGTTATTGAACTAAAGATTTGATGTTTAATTATTTGTAAATAAATCAAAGCATTTTTTACCTAACACTTTTTTAGATCGACAATAAGAAGAATTTAATTAATATTATGACTACCGAATTTATCTCCTATTCAAAACCTAACTTGTGGATGGCAGCAATTAAGCCGCCGATGTATAGTGTTGCTATTATTCCTATTTGGGTGGGAACGGCGGTAGCTTTTGCCGAAACTAAAATATTTTTTGGATGGCATTTTGCTACTTTTTTGATGTCAGCGATTTTGATTGTTGCTTGGATTAATCTTAGCAACGATGTTTTTGACTCAGAAACAGGAATTGATAAAAATAAAGCTCATTCTCTAGTAAATTTAACTGGAAACAAACAGCTAATTTTTTGGTTGGGTAATTTGTTTTTAGGTTGGGGATTATTTGGGATACTTGCGATCGCATTTTGGCAAAAAGACGTAACTATTATTGGCTTAATCTTATTGTGTTGCGGATTAGGCTACACCTATCAAGGGCCGCCTTTTCGCTTGGGATATAAAGGTTTAGGGGAAATCATTTGCTTTATTTGTTTTGGCCCCTTGGCTGTCGCCGCCGCTTACTACAGCCAAGCGCAAAGCTTCTCTGTGACTAGCTTATCAGCTTCATTTGTGGTGGGAGTTGCCACAAGTTTAATTTTATTTTGTTCGCATTTTCACCAAATAGCCGATGATTTAGCCGCCGGGAAAAAATCGCCGATTGTGCGTTTAGGTACTTTAAAATCTGCTAATTTATTACCTTGGCTAGGTGGAAGTATTTATGTACTAACAACGGTATTAGTCGCCTTGGGAAGCTTCCCAATTTGGACATTACTTATTTGGTTAAGTTGCCCTTTTGCAGTTAAATTAGTTCAGCACGTACAGCAAAATCACGATCGCCCAGACATAGTTAGTAATTGTAAGTTTATCGCCGTAGCCTTACATTTTTGGAGCGGATTACTGCTGAGTTTAGGATTTATGCTTGCAGGGGGTTAATGTAGAGACGTTCCGGTGGAACGTCTGTATTTTATAAAAGAAGACAGAAACCCAATCCCAATAACGGTTAATGTATCAATTTTCTTTTCAGCCTTACCAACGCAAGTTTAAGCAACCTCTGCAAACAAGTCACGGCAAATGGGAAGTTAGGGAAGGAATTATTTTAAGTCTTACAGATAACTTAGGTAAAACCCGTTGGGGAGAAATTGCCCCGATTAGCTGGTTTGGTACTGAAACTGTAACCCAAGCCCTCAATTATTGTCATCAACTACCCACAGAAATTACCACAGAAACTATTTGCTCAATTCCTGACTCGCTCCCAGCTTGTCAATTTGGCTTTGAGTCAGCTTTGGCACTCAAAAATCAAAATTCAAACCATCTAACCTACAGTGGCTTGCTAAGTGCCGGAAAAGCTGCATTACAACAATGGGGTAAGCTTTGGGAACAAGGTTATCGTACTTTTAAATGGAAAATTGGAGTTTACCCAATTGCGGAGGAATTAGAAATTTTTGCCGCCTTTACCCAAATTCCAAAACCTGTAAAATTGCGCTTAGATGCTAATGGCGGATTGACTTACGACGAAGCTAATCTATGGTTGCAAAAAAGTGACAGTAGTAAATTAGTTGAATTTATCGAACAACCGTTAGGATTAGGACAGTTTGAGCAAATGCAGACATTGAGTAATTTATATAATACTGCGATCGCTCTTGATGAATCTGTCGCTACTTTTAACCAACTCCAAGCTTGCTATCAAAAGGGATGGCGAGGGATTTTTGTCATTAAACCTAGCATTATTGGTTATCCTTCTCGCTTGCGTCAATTTTGCCAAATTTACCCTATTGACGCTGTTTTCTCCTCATCCTTTGAAACAGAAATTGGTAGACAAGCGGCTTTAAACTTAGCCGTCGAATTAGCTAACCCTCGTCGCGCTGTAGGCTTTGGGATTGATAACTTTCTATCGCCTAATACTCCGGGGATCTAAAGCATCGCGCAATCCATCACCGAGCAAATTAAACGCCAACACAGTCAGAATAATTAGTAACGCTGGCGGCCAAACTAACCAAGGTTGCAGCACCAAAATTGAGGCATTAGTTGCCAGCGACAGCATATTTCCCCAAGAAGGATCGGGTTGCTGAATCCCCAAACCGATCAAACTAAGTACCGACTCTGCCACAATAAAGCTCGGAACGGCAAGAGTTGCAGAGATAATAATATAACTAGCAGTTTGGGGCAAAACGTGGCGGAGAATAATGTAAAACGAATCGCCACCCATAGCTTTCGCTGCTTGGACAAATTCGCGCTCTTTAATTGATAGCACTTGTCCGCGAATTACCCTTGCCAAACCCGCCCAGGCAATAAAAGAAGTAATTAAGACAATCAAAATAAATTTTTCGCTACTACTCAAGCCTGGTGGTAAAACCGCCGCTAAAGCAACTAAAAGGTACAAACTCGGAATTGTCATTAGCACTTCTACCAAGCGCATAATAATACTATCTGTCCAGCCGCCAAAGTAGCCAGAAATACCACCGACAATCATACCCAAAGGAAAAGTAATTGCAATTCCTAGTAAGCCGATGCTGAGACTAATTCGCCCACCATGTAATAATCGCGTAAATTGATCGCGCCCTTGTTCATCTGTACCCAAGAGATTAAACTTTGCGTCTCCTGAAGTTCCAAATAAGTGCAGATTGCCAGGAATACCGCCAAATATTTCTACTTCCGTAAAAGTGGGAGGTAAAGGCAGACTAAACTTAAACATTTGGTAGGGCGAACCCTGGACAAATAGCCGTAACCATGCAGGTTTTTGACGATCTATAATTAATTTGCGATCGCCTGTTTCTAAGTCTGTCTTCCCCTGAGTTGTAGGATAAACATGGGGAGCAAACCCCGCCTCGTCATTCCAATAAACTCCCGTTGGTGGCAATAAAGAGCCATTTGCTTGAGCATCGTAAGGATCGTAAGGGGCAACAAAATCCGCCGCAAATACTGATATATAGAAAATTAACAGCAATATCGCCCCAAATCGGGCTAGAGGATTTTTTTTCAGTCGTTGCCACCAATTCATCGCCGTTTCCTTTGCGCCAATTAGGAATAGATTAGCGTATCCGGGCTAAAAGATGCGATCGCACTTCTTTTTGTGGGAGTGCGATCGCGCTTACTCCTGCAAACATTGACTAAAATATCTTAGCCAATACAACTGAAGTAATTTTGTTAGAGTTTAATTTCGTCTTTAATTTATTACATCTTCTTTGGCAGGCGTAATAAGTTTCTGCTCCTTGCCTGAAATGCTTTTTTTTGTCTCCTGCTTAAATATGTCTGGGGCCTTGTTAAAAACCTCTTGAATAGTTGCTCCCTCATTAAGCATTTTGGCAATATTATCCCTATGTGTGATTAGAGATTGAAAGTCAGTTCTCCAACTTTCGTCATGTAGAGCGGCAACAACCCCAATAATGTCATAAAGATTAGGTGTGATAAATGTTACTAGACCAAGCTCTATTGCTATAAATTGCTTTAATATGGGGTTCTGCTTATCTTCGTCTTTTAGCTTAGGCTCTAGGATTAATAAATCATACGCTAAGGACTTAGCTGCCTCTTCTAATCCTTGGACTCCATCGACAGTATATTTGCGTATCGCTTTTAATATATTTTCAATTATCACGGACAAATATGTTTTTAATTCTCTAGACAAATCTGATTCCAAAACTTTTTTTGATAACTCGTCAAATTCAGATTTGAGTTTTATCAAAAAATCTTGGTCTAGAAATTTTCTTGGCTCATGTGTATCCACATAATGAGCTAATGCACTTAATGCAATAAGAACATTCTTGTCATTAAGATAAATAGCAAAATTATTCCAAACCAAACTATAAAGATGATTAGTAATAGAAAATATTACAAGTTCTTCTATTACTTTAATGTAACTATCGATTCTTGGATAACGCCTTAAACTTATTGCATCTTCCTTTGCTTTGCTTAAAAGTTCGTAGAAAAAAACGATGTTCTGATCGTTAGAATCAAGGTTCATCGCCTCTGCTAATACAATTGTAGAACGCTGGCTTTTTTCTCCATTTGTGACCGCCTCATAAAGAATACTTTCTAATCTTCCTAATCTGTTAGATTGCGTCATTATTCAATCCTGGTCACTATATAAAGGCTAGTACAAATAACTTTACTTTATTTTTGAATGTATCTCTGACTCATCCACAAATATTACTCAGCTATAACTGATAATAGCTACTATTGTATATATATTTAAAATTTGGGAGTTGTTGAAAATTTTATATAGCGATCGCTTTTTACCATCTCAATGAACATATGCGATCGCATTTAACCCTTTTCTACCTATAAAACCGCCCCACAGAACAAGCAAAATCTGGCAACAATGGCGAATTTATTTCATCTTCACTTGTCAGCGTTGCTACTAATACTAAGGCGGCATTTTCGCGGCGATAAATCTCTACTGTCTCTAACCGCCAGTCTGCAATCCAATACTCCTGTACTCCTCTTAAAGAATACAGTTTAAGTTTAGCTTCTCTATCCCGACGCTCTTGTTCTGCACCGGGGGATAATACTTCTGCAACTAATTCTGGTGCGCCTGTTAAATGTCCATCTTTACTTAGCAAAACTGCTAATCGTTCGTTAGTAATCCAGACTACATCGGGAATTACACTGTCGCTATCTGTAAATATGATGCCAGGATGAATATTAGCTTGCCCTAAGCCTTTAACTTTTGACCAACACTCTAACTCAATGCAAATATTGCCACAAGTTTCTTGATGTGTCCAGTGGAGCGCTCTAGTTACAAACAATTCTCCATCAATGATTTCATAGCACTTATAGTCGCTACTAGCTAGGAGGTCAATGTCTGTAGTAGTCCAGCGCACTCTGTCGGTTGTAGTCTGGCTCATGGCGAAACTCCTGATCCTGACATTCTTATCTTTTATAGTAGTACAGTTAGCTTGTCGCTATCTGTACTCTATCCTCTACAACTCTCGCTGCATAGGTAGCTATACTAACGGTTTCGTCATCTAAGCACTGTCCGGTTGCTAGATTAAAGTTTTGTTTGTAGATTGGCGATGCTACTTTGGTTATGCCATTGCGATCGCCTACAATTCCTCGTGATAGCACAAAGGCTTTGCTAAATGGATCGTAGTTACTTAGCGCGTATACATCGTTTGTATCTCCCACTCTAAATATTGCTACTTGTTCACCGCTAACTAATGCACATACTCCGGTATTTGGAGAGATGTCTGCAATTGCACAAATATCAACCCATTTAATTTTAGGTAAAGCTTGAACCATTTTGATGTCTCCTCTAATTTTTCCTAACAATACTATGAGATTTGGGCGGTTAGTTTCTCTGATTCGTAAGCGGGACGTTTTTGTTCTCTTTCTTCTACATAAACTAAACTTGGATCTGGTGTATCAGAATTAACAAAATGACGGAATCTCTTGAGTTTTTCGGGGTCTTCGATAGTTGCTTTCCACTCGCATTCGTAGGTATTTACCAAATGCTGCATTTCTTGTTCTAATTCTTCAGCGATTCCCAAGGAATCATAAATCACTACTTGCTTAAGATAGTCAATTCCACCTTCTAGCTTATTAAACCAAGTGGCGGTTCTTTCTAATCTATTGGCGGTACGAATGTAGAACATTAAGAAACGATCTAAATACTTAATCAATGTTTCTCTGTCTATATCTTCAGCGAGTAAGATTGCGTGTTGCGGCTTCATTCCGCCGTTACCACAGACGTACAAATTCCAACCTTTTTCGGTAGCGATGATGCCAAAATCTTTACTTTGAGCTTCCGCACACTCCCTCGTACAGCCAGATACAGCCGATTTTAGCTTGTGAGGCGATCGCAATCCACGATAACGTAATTCTAAATCAATCGCTAATGTTGTCGAGTCTTGTACACCAAATCTACACCAAGTGCTACCTACACAGGATTTGATAGTTCTTAATGCTTTTCCGTAAGCGTGTCCTGATTCAAAGCCAGCATCAATTAATTTGCGCCAAATATGCGGTAATTGATCGACTCTCGCGCCTAATAAATCAATTCTTTGTCCCCCGGTAATTTTGGTATAAAGCCCAAACTCTTTAGCTACTTCTCCTAAAACAATTAATTTATCTGGAGTCAATTCGCCGCCAGGTACTCTAGGAATTACTGAATAAGTACCGTCTTTTTGAATATTGGCTAAAAATGCGTCGTTGGTATCTTGCAAACCTACATGAGGCTGATTCAAAATGTAGTCATTCCAAGTTGAAGCGAGAATAGAAGCTACCGCAGGCTTGCAAATCTCGCATCCCTTACCATGTCCGTGTTTTTCTAGCAATTCATCAAAAGTAATAATTTTGTGAGTGCGGACTAAATGATAAATTTCTTGACGGGAATAAGTAAAGTGTTCGCAGAGATGATTTTTTACTTCTATCCCGGCTTTCTTCATTTCATACTTTAGCAAATCCGTTACTAATG
>QQTW01000381.1_pt1 | contig 27426 bp, 23 predicted proteins | sample 1904831 | NCBI WGS metagenome assembly QQTW01 (sample SAMN09435610, study PRJNA476489) | Subsurface metagenome, whole genome shotgun sequencing project. | reverse complement strand
ATTACCCCGAAGCCGAACAAATAGCATTCAGCCTGAAGGTAATTCAACAACTCGGTTATGACTTCCAGCGGGGAAGGCAAGATAAAACTTTACACCCCTTCATGACCAAATTCTCCACAAGTGACGTGCGCATCACCACCCGCGTCAGAGAAAATGACTTGAATGAAGGGCTATTTAGCACGATTCATGAAACTGGACACGCCTTATACGAACAAGGCATTAACCGAGAATTTGAAGCTACACCCCTAGCTGGGGGGACTTCTTCAGGAGTTCACGAAAGTCAATCCAGGTTGTGGGAAAACTTTGTCGGGCGGAGCCGTAATTTCTGGAAGTTCTTCTATCCGCAGTTGCAAGGTGTATTTCCCTCTCAGTTGCAACAGGTACCGCTAGAGACATTTTACCGCGCGATTAATAAAGTCGAGCGATCGCTCATCCGCACTGATGCTGACGAGGTGACATACAACCTGCACGTAATGATTCGCTTCGATTTGGAACTCCAGCTACTTGAAGGCAAGTTAGCAGTACGCGATTTACCTGGGGCTTGGAACGAAAGCTACAGATCCGATCTCGGAATTGTACCTCCAAATGACAGTAACGGCGTGTTGCAGGATGTACATTGGTACGGTGGCATGATCGGAGGAATGTTCCAAGGTTACACTCTAGGCAACCTGATGAGCGCTCAATTTTTTGCGGCTGCGCTCAAAGCAAATCCTGAAATTCCGCACCAAATTGAGACAGGTAATTTCAGTCAACTGCATGGCTGGCTACAACAAAACATTTATCAGCACGGGCGCAAATACACCGCCGCTGAATTAGTCGAACGGGTAACGGGAAGTGCTTTGAGTATTGACCCATTTATCCGCTACATCAAGCAGAAATTTGGTGAAATATATCAATTCTAGAAAGCTGGGAGAAACGGAGTCAGGAGAAAAATGAAGGCGCTAATTTTGAAGGCTGAAGGCTGAAATTTAGCTCTTCACACTTCATACTTCATACTTCTTGATACTTCATCATTTCCTAGTCACTTTTCATTGCTAACTTTGTCAGTGTTAAACTCGTTGATTTGCAATTTTAGGAATTTGCTATGTCCGAACTGCTCCAAGCTGTCCTAGACAGTGAAGAAAGAAGTGATTTGCGCTCTTTTGTTAGTGAGTTACGCCATCAAGACAAGCAGTACTTGCTAAGAAATGACATTCTCTCTGCTTATACTGAATATTGCTCTAAGTATCAGAAGCCGGATGAGTTTTATAGCTCTTCAAATTTAGGCAAACTGATTTACTACACCCAGGAAATTATTCAAGAGGACGGCAACCTTTACCTAATTATTCGACAGAAAATTGCCGGTCAAGAAAGCTATCGCCTGACGGATGACATGGCGGTCGAGTCGCTGACGGTGCAAGAGTTGCTAGATTTGCGCGATCGCTTAGTTAACCGCTTTCACCCGAATGAAGGCGAGATCCTAGAACTAGATTTCGGCCCGTTTTACGACTATACTCCGACGCTGCGCGACCCGAAAAATATTGGCAAGGGGGCGCAGTATCTCAACCGTTATTTATCTAGCAAACTGTTTCAAGACCCGAAGCAATGGCTAGAAAGCTTATTTAATTTCTTGAGACTGCACCAATATAACGGCATCCAGCTGCTAATTAATGGGCGAATTCAATCGCAAAAGCAGATGTCAGATCAGGTGAAAAAAGCTCTCACTTTTGTCAGCGAACTTCCAATAGATGAACCTTACGACAAATTCAAGTTTGTCTTGCAAATGATGGGGTGTAAAGTTTTATCTTGCCTTCCCCGCTGGAAGTCATAACCGAGTTGTTGAATTACCTTCAGGCTGAATGCTATTTGTTCGGCTTCGGGGTAATGCTGGTGCAAGCAAGAAGCATCGGCGATCGGTTGAGAGACAATTGCTTCTACAATTGGTACTAGCTCTTTTCTTAAGAGGGCAAAGAGCGATCGCACGCTTTCCGCTTTCATCCCATAATCAGCTTCTTCAATTAGCGGATCGGCAATATGTTCGTAGCCAGGGAAAAAGTTGGCTAATTCGCGGCTGAGTTCCAGGGTTTTTTCTAGATATGGCGCAACAGCAGCAAAATTATTCTCTGCTCTGGCCTTTGCCCAAACTTCATAGGACTCAGTAGAATGCGCAGAAAACCTGGCTGTGAAGTCAGCAGGAATCTTTACCGCTCTTTCGTAATCGTGCCGAGTAATCCGAATCAGGCTAGCTTCATCCGCATCATAGGCTAAGCTTTCCTCGTAGGAGCGTAAATCTGCCAATAACTGCCCGATTTTGGGATCAATAAATTTAGTGTGGGCGAGATGTCGCAAAGTAGCCATCTGCCGTCCCCGCGCCGCCGCACCAGCAGGAGGCATATAAGTTGCCTGATCCCAATAAAGTAAGGAAGCAGCTGATTCAATGTCGTTGATTTCAGCCAGCAGGGTTCTTAATTCTTGAAGTTTAGGGTGAGTTTTTTCCAGCGTCTGCATGATGTTATGTATAGCTGCTTCGATGCTAGTTTATCTAGTTTGACGCTGAATATACTGCGATCGCCACAACACATCACCCACGCAAACAAGCTCGATGCTTTCTTCCCACTCCCTGCACCCATGCGATCGCATCAACATACCCCACAAACTGCCGCCTCTGAGTTTTAAACAGTTGCACCGCGATGTTTAAAGATGACTCATCCGGACACGATCTCAGAACAGGCTCCCATCCGCGCGCCCACTCCCAAGCTGCGATCGAGTCAGATGCTTTCGCTTTCAGTTCTTTTAGTCTGGCTCTTTGCTTGACCAACACTTCTTGTAACCGCTGTTTATGCGCCTCTGGATACTTAAAGTGTTGCAGTTCCCACTCGGTAACATCAATCAATTCTGCCAAAGTTTGCCAGTCCATACAGCTACTGAGCAGTTGCACCACCGCTTCCAGCCAGCACCTGAGTACGCGGTAGCTGCAAAACCTTCCCCCTTCTGCTTCAAGCACCACTAGAAAGACGTTTGCCCACTTCCAATCTTCATCCTTTTCTACTTTTTGGGATAGGTAAACTTTCTCAACAGGTCTTTCTATCCCCCGTGCAATGTCAACTAGGGTGATGTGGAGAGTTTTGGGATCGAGGAAGTCTGTTAAGCGTTTTTCCATGACTGATTTGCTTGCTAGCTCTGATTACCGCTAATTTAATTATATCTTAGACATCATCGCAGACGCAAGCGAAAATAATATTAAGAATTTGTGTTTTATATTAGATGAAGTAGTTGAAACTTAGTTACAGGCGATCGCAGTGTCAAGCTACAGGAAAAAGACAGCAGGTTTCACAAGAGACGGGAAGTATCGGCTTGGGCAAATCTTACTCCTCGCTAGGATGCGCCAAGACGAAGGCTTTGGCTTATCTTTGCAAGACTTTGCTGAGGTAGTGAACGAACACTGGCAAGAACGGGTGACTGATAAAGACAAGCTGTGGCGCTTAGAAAATTCATCTGTTGTCAGACCTAAAACAGAAGACTTAACATACTTAGCGCCCTTCACATGGTCAGAGGTAGCTGAAAGGCCTTACACTGTAGACGAGCTAGTTGCTATTGGTAAGGAAGAACTAGACCCTGGGGAGGTTGGCGGTGTAACTCCTACAGAAACCAACCCAGCATTGAATGGAAATGGTTTAGAGCAAACAAATCCTGTTAAAAATTAACTACCAATTAACTCGACTGCATCGCGTCCATCCAAATCTTGCAGGTAAACTTTAACTTTTTCTTCCTTAGAAGTGGGCAATTGTCTACCAATAAAATCAGGGTGAATTGGCAATTCCCGATGACCTCTATCCACCAATACAGCTAACCAAATCGCTGCTGGTCTACCATAATCATTCACTGCATTCAACCCAGCGCGAATTGTCCGCCCTTTATAAATTACATCATCTACTAATAAAACTGTCTTGCCAGTCAGATCGAAAGGAATATCTGTTTTAGCTGGCGTTCTCATACCAATTTGATCTAAGTCATCACGATAGAAAGTAATATCCAACGCCCCTACTGGAACTGAAATACCTTCTAGTATCTCAATTTGACGCGCCAACTGTTGGGCTAAGGAAACACCTTTTGTATAGATACCAAGGATGACTAACTCGGATAGGTCGCGCGACCTTTCCACCACCTGGGAAGCAAGGCGGGTGAGGGTACGACGAATTTCTTCTGAGGATAGAATCTCAACTACTTTTGTTGGCATTATGGCGCACCTATTTTGCTAGGTGGGCATCAAACCCACTTTACTATTGAAAATTAACAAATAAAAGGACTGTAAAGCCGAAGGTAAGCTACAAAGAACGCTAACCCTAACCAGATTAAAAAGCAATATCTTGTTAGCTGCAAAGCGCCATCGATCTTTTCTGAAGTGATGGGACTAATTGCGTCTCCCAGTAACGGCTTATGCTTTGCTACCCCACGATACCAGTTTGTACCCCCCACCTGCACGTCAAGTAGGGTTGCATAAGCGCACTCACTCCAGCCAGAGTTGGGGCTGGGATCTTTAATCGCATCCCGACGACAAATTCGCCAAACGTGCTGGGGTTTACCAGACAATATTGCTAGAGTCACTACGGTTAAGCGACAAGGTATCCAAGTTAAATAATCTTCCAACCGCGCGCTAAACCAGCCCAAATCGGTATATGGTGCTTCCCGGTAGCCAACCATCGAATCTAGGGTACTGGCTGCTTTATATGCCAAAGCTAGGGGAACAGCACCGATAAATGGCACAAATGAACCAGCGATCGCATAAAATAACGGAGCCATCACCCCATCCGTAGCATTTTCTGTCACCGTCTCCATTACCGCCCGTAAGATTTCTGGTTCTGATAGTTGTTGTGTATCCCGGCCAACGTACAAACTTAAAGTAGAACGCGCTTGAACAAGATCTTCAACTTTTAAATATTGCAAAACATTTTGTGCTGCTGCTCTTAAGCTACGACCTGCAAAACAGCTAGCTAATAAAATACTCTGTATAATTAACCCAAACAGCGGATGTAGCTGACTTGTGCCATATGCAATTAACCAACCGACAACTCCACTACCTATAATTAATCCCATAGCTAAAAATATGCCAGCCCAGCGTAGCATTAACGGGCTGTCAAAGCGTTTCAAGACAAATTGGCTGAAGCGAGAAATTACCCAACCCATGCCTTGCACTGGATGAGGGAAACCCCAAGGATCGCCAATTAAATAATCCAGAACCGCAGCAAGAATTAAAACAGAAGGATGAATGATGAATGCTAAATTCATAATTCATAATTTATAATTCATCATTTAAACAACAAAACTTGTCGCTTCACCAAGAGAAGCTTGCCAACTGCGGGCATCATAATATAAATCCGCAAGAGTTATACTATACAGCGCTTCTTTCAGTTTTTGGTGCAACCGCTGCCACAGCGTAAAAGTTACCCAATCTTCTGCTTGTCCTTGTTCTGGTTGGTGGTGGGGTAAAGGTTCAATTGTTTCGCCTACTGCTTGTAAGATTTCTCCTAAAGAAATTTTATCTGGCGATCGCGCTAGTTTATAACCGCCTTGAACACCACGAATTGATTCGACTAACCCCGCACGACGCATTTCAATTAGCAGTTTTTCCAGATATGGTGCGGGAATGTCTTGACGAGTAGCTATCGCCCTGACTGATGCTGGTCTATATTTGGGTTGCAAACTCAAATCGAGCAACGCTTTGACACTGTAGTGTCCGCGAGTTGTTAGTTTCATCTAGCGATAAATATATAGAACACACAAAGCTTGTCTGTTTTTCCATCCTAGACCAATTATTTTTAGGTACATTTGCTAGGGGTAACTACTGCTGATGTCAGCTTCGCTCTAATTCAATTATCCAATTGTTTAACACCTAAAGCAGAAATAACTAAGCTATTACTAGTCAAAATTGCTGACTGGCGCGCTCTTTATTTCAACCCTTTGAGACTTTTGTGTTTGCTACCAGTCTGCTTGCGACTATCAGTTAGTTGTATCAACTGTGAGATTTTTTCACAGGTGTTTAGTTAATTCGATCGCGCCCCTGTCGGTCAGGCATTGAGCAAGTATAGATAGTTATAAGATTGATAGCACTATTTTTAACAAATTGCATCGAAAGAATGATGATGAAAAAGTTCAAACAATAACTATAATCAGTGTAATATAGTTTGCTAGGCTGATATAAAGCAAGCAACAAACTAACCACTAGCTTTAGTTAGCTTAAAAACTAAATCTGTCAACCACTTGCAGCAGTCATTTTAGATCTAAGTTGATGAATAGAAAGAAAAAAATCGAGCTACTAACCGGAGACGCACTCCTCAAGAAAGTCAAAGAGCTAGAGAGCCGCAGCAAAGAAGAAAAAGCGAAAGAGTGCGGCTACTACACCATTACTAAAAATGGCGTAGAGCGGGTCAATATGATGAAATTCCTCAATGCTCTAATTGATGCAGAAGGAATTGAGTTAGACAGCACCTCGAATTCCAATGGGCGCGGGGGACGCAGTGCTAGTTATCGAATTAGCGTGCAGTCAAACAATAACTTACTTATTGGTTCAGCTTATACAAAACAAATGGGTCTGAAAGCAGGAGATGAATTTGAAATCACTCTAGGAAAGAAACATATTCATCTCAAGCAGGTAGATCGCAAAACAGATGACTTGGATGAAGAAACAGCATAATACTTCAGACAGGCAATGTGTTTAATAAGCGCTCACGTCTTGCGCTTAGCTAAAATCATATGTTTGTGCCTACAGGAGCTTTGAACGTGAAAGTTATGCTTAAACAGACACTGTTGGCTCTTGTAGAGCATAAATTATTACCTGTTAGCTATATATTAAAGTAATTTATACTACTTTCTCACACTAATTTTTTAGGTAGTTGGTAAGTGGTTATATTGAGGGTAAGAGTAAGGGTAAAGAGTCAGAAAGACAGGGTACAGGGTAAGAAGTTGCTTAGCCTTTAGTCCTACCGCTATACCTTTTGAAATACCCTCTACCCTTATCCCTTGTTCGCGCATCACTCCTTAGCCTTTAAAGGGTTGGCGGATTGAGAGCAGGTAAAGCTAATTCCTCTGTTTTAGGCAACACATTTAAATAGCGATTGAGTGCTTTGCGTGTGGCGACAATGTTACAAGTCAAAGTAATCTGTTCGCGTTCGAGTAAGCCCAAAACTTGCTCGGTTTTGTCACGCTCTATCACTGGCAGTTGATGTAAACCTCTTGCTGCCATCCGATCTAAAGCTTCAGATAAAAGTTCATCTGTGTAGGCATAAAGAATATCAGTTGTACAAACGTCAATCAACTTTGATAGAGGTAAAATATTCGGCTCTGCGATACTTTTTTCCCAGAGAGCGATCGCGCGATTGATATCTTCCAAGGTGACAATTCCAACCAGTTGCTGGGAGGAATCGAACACCAAAGCACTGCGGCTGCGATCGTTTGTCATTGCTAAACCAGCTTGCCACACTGACATTGATTCTGGTAGCTTCAAAGGCGATTCATTCATTGCCTCTTCTACCTGCATTTGCTGCATAATTTCCCGATCGTCGTCTTTGGCTAAATTCAGATTCAACTGCTGTAAATTTGTGCCTGCATTCGTCGAAGTAGGCTTGAGGCGATCGACTAACCAAACACTCAAGCCTACAGCTGCCATCAAGGGCAAAACAATTCGATAGTCTCGCGTCAGTTCAAACAGTAATAGAATTGCTGTCAAAGGAGCCTTAGCACTACTAGCCAGGACAGCTGCCATTCCCACCATCGCATAAGCAGGAGAACCCGCCATATATATGCTTATCTGTGGTAGGAGTGCGGCCAGGATTTTAGCGTAAGCAGCGCCCAAAGAAGCACCCAGAAACATTGCCGGAGCAAAAACGCCACCTACCAAACCACTACCCATACTAATTGCAGTCATTAGTAGCTTAATTACAAGCAGCAAGAGCAGTAGCGGTAAAGAAAACTCCACATCTTGAAGCATCGCTTCCACAGTTTCATAGCCTATTCCCAGAATTTGGGGATATTGCAATGCCACTAATCCTACACAGGCTCCACCGATCGCAGGATGAACAGCAGGCGGAATGCGACCAAGCCAAACGAAACCAGCAACTTCTCCGCGAAAGCAGGCTCGTCCCAACTGAAGTAACTGAGTATAGGTAATAGAAACGAGACTGGCTGCTAAACCTAAGCCTACATACAGGGGCAATTCCAGCGGGCTGCGGACATCGTAAACAGGTAGAGCAAAAGCTGGCTGTCCTCCCAAACCAATTTGGGCAATTAATGCTGACACTACTGCCGATAGTAGCACTACACTCACAGCAGAATTAGCAAAAGTGGTTCCTAGGACAACTTCTAGGGCAAAGAATACACCAGCGATCGGGGCATTAAATCCAGCCGCCAAGCCAGCAGCAGCCCCAGCCCCTAAAAGTAAGCGCTGTCGCTCTTGAGACACTTGTAGTACATGAGCTAGCAGCATTCCAAAGTTAGCACCAATTTCCACGCTTGGTCCTTCGGGTCCGAGAGAAGCACCACTACCCAAAGAAACCGCAGCGGCTACCATCTTGGTGACTGGTTGGATTTGCCGTAGGACAGAATGGCGTGTCGCTCCGCCTGAAGCTGCTGCAATCAAAGAAGATAGCCCAGGGCCAAAATCTTGCTTTTTTGCTAGCATCAACCCGACGATTAGTCCGCCAAAAGTGGGAGCAAGGGCTAAAGTCCAAGCGCCCCAAGCAGACAGCGTACCGAGCAAATCTACAAATGTTAGGTGATGAACTAACTCGATTAAATAGTGAAATGTCACCACTCCCATACCCGTTCCAACACCAATTAGCACGGCTAAGATCGGGACAACGGTTTCTGGAGACGGCTGGAAACGGTTAAGTAGGTGGGTTAAATGGTTGGAAGTATTAGCGATCGCCACCTGTTGTCGCTTACTCACCTCAGTCGGGGGATGGGCTGTCATTTAAAGACGGATAAATAAGAGAAAATTTTAAATTTTATTTATTACTTTCTCATTTTGAGCGATCGAGCCAGATGAGGACAAGTAGCCAGCTTCTGTGTTTTAAAAAGCTTTGCTATTGCCGCTAAATCTTGGAAAAAATTCTTCTAGGAATGCTTAAATAGGTAAGAGCAGTGTAGGGTGTGTCAGGCGATCGCGGATACTATGTTTTCTGGCAGAATAATTAGCTTATGCGCCGCAGGGCAGCAAACTTTGTGTTAGGCGCTTGGTTTAGCGTGTTTTCTGACAGAAAGTTAGGTGTTGCGCCTGAGCTTACCGTCGACAGTCAATTGCAAATTGATATTTATCAACAGCAGTAGATTGGTGACAAACGCCCAGTTCCACGATCAATTACTTCCAGAACGTGAATTAAACCCAATGTACGATACTTTAGCTCACAAAGGGCTAGCATCAAACAAAGACAAAGCAATATCTTTTGATAAAACTATTGATAATTCTACAAATTATAGCGAGTAACTAATTTACCTAATAACCTAAAAGATAGGGGCTTACCCTGCTCTGTCGGTAGGTATTCCTACCACCCTAAGTCTTGTGGCTTAGAATTATCTACCTCTAGTGGTGGATGACACAGACAAACTCGGTTAGTTGAAAGAATTAAGCTGACAGCTATTTCTGGTTTGGTCATGGGTATTTTACTATTTACGGGGTAGCAACCGCGCCCATCCTTTACCGAGAGGCATTTTTCTGCCCATATTTTATGAACTAGGTTGACACTGATGAACACTCACACTTTTGGTAATCATTCTGTTACTTGTCCAATTTGCCAAAGAACTGATAAGTTCAAGCCACATCAGCTTTGTCATGGACTATATACTTGTCCTTATTGTCAGGAAAAGTTAGTGGTTAGCTGGAGTGGTCACTATGTCCGCGATCCTCATAACTGTAAACAAGTAATGCTAGCCCACCTGCTGCGCCGTCAAAGCAGACCTTGGGCTAGAATCATGCGCGACTTTGGTTTCCTCAAGCGTCCTTCGGTACTCATTGCTTTAGGAAGTGCCATCCTCTTGGGTGTCAGTGTAGTGAGTTTGGAAAGCTTAAATCGTCAGCAAAACCCTTCGGATGGGATGGTTGACGAAGTAACAAACATAGTCAAGCCACAAGATCACTCTCCTTAATCGGTAAAATGATGAATGATGAATGATGAATTAAGAATTATGAATGATAAATTATAAACAGAGTTATTGCCAAAATTTAGCATTCATCATTCAGCATTCACTTTTTTGTAATTAAAGTCCAACCTTCGGCTGAGCCTTGCTGCCGCACTGATTCGATCGGTAACTTTTTTAAGGTAGCTCGATCGAGTAGGAGATAGGGTTGAGAAAATTGAAGCCAGTATTGTTGCAGATCGTTGAGATTGGCTGGCATAACTTGGCGATCGCTATAAAAATTCAGAGAAGGACGATTATAAGCAAAGGAAGTATAAACTTTCTGCCCAGCAGGTGTCTTACTTTGAATTAAAGCGGCGACTGGTTTAACCGGATAAGCTTCTGCTAATTCCCAAACCCAATGGGGAGAAGTCATAAATAGTAGTAGCGAGACATACATCCCCCAAATTAAAATCGAGATGAATTGGCGATCGCCTCGTGCTGCTAATACAGCAGCAAGGGTCATTGTCCCAGCCACTGCAATTAAAATTAGCTGTAATTCCAAGTCTTTTCCCAGACCCCAGGGACTAAAATAAAGGCTAGCAACCCAAGTTGCTATAGCTAGTAGAGTCAAAAATGCGACGATGAAGCGGGGATATTTTGCCGGATTTGGCTGATGCCAAAATTGGGATAATTGAACTCCTACTACTATTGCGATCGCTGGGTAAATGGGTAAGACATACCAAGGTAGTTTCGTTCCCATGAGTGAAATTGCCAGCAGATAACCCCCAGCCCAAACCAAAACTAGCTTTGCCCAACTCCAATTACGATTTTTCCAAGCGTGAGTAAAACCCGCAGGTAAAAACCCCAGCCAAGGCGAAGTATATTTGAGAATTTCTAAAATGTAATACCAAGGCGGTTGTTGATGATTTTCAACCGTTGACCAAACCCGGCTCAAGGATTGGTCTACAACTGCACGATCTGTAAAAGAGTGTCCATAATGCCACCACTGGGCAGCATACCATAAAGCCACAGGTAGACTACCTAGGAGAATTCCGCATAAGAGATACCAGCTACCCAGTAGGCGCGGCGTATCCCAAAACAGAAATAGCAAGGCTAAAGCACCCAGCAGTAACCCGACAATTCCTTTTGTCAGACAAATTAGCCCTAAGCCAATTCCCACGCCCAAACAGTAGCGAAGATTGCGACGCGATCGCAACAAACACCAGATTGTAAATAGAAAAAAAGATACTACTGCCCCATCCAACATTGCTAGTCGCCCATGCCGTACCAGCGGTAACATTGTCAGGTAAACCAAAGCTGAGAAAATAGCCGGGGAACGTTGGCGAAAAATTTCTCGCCCGATGCCGTATAATAGCGGCACCGAGATCGATGTTAGCAATGCTCCTGGTAAGCGCGATGTCCACTCGTTCACACCACCAAGGAAGTAAGCCAAGGCTATCAGCCAATGCATCAAAGGCGGTTTGTTGAGATAAGGATCGCCCCCCAACGTGGGATAAAGCCAGCGCCACGAATTACCTCCTCGCCAAATTTCCCGCGCCACATGGGCTACAGTACCTTCATCCCAATCTCGCAGGGGTAGATCGCCAAGATTGATGGTAAAAAGTAGCACAGATGCTAATAGCAGTCCTACAACCCATAGTCTTTCAACAATGCGATCGTGTTGACGATTCCAGTTTTTGGCATTATCCCAAATAAAAGTGCGATCGTGCATCTGATTTTTTTATGATTTCAAGACTGAAGTTGCTCTGCATCTGATTTTTTTATGACTTTTTAATCACTTTTTTCTGATTTGTAACGATTGTCAAACTTAATACGTACTGGATATAGTTTTACGTAAACAGATGTAAAAAGTAACACGAGCTTGAAATAATCATTATAAGAACTTAACTAGACTCATGCAGGTGTTGGTAAGCTACTGAACTATAAAAAATTATGAGCTAAATGTTACGCAATTGAAAGCTCTATAAAACCTGCCTATTATGGAAGCAACAGAAAATATAAATTTTTATCATTATTGGCGTACTTTCAAACGCCGATGCCCCTATGCATTGGTTACTTTTGGTTCTGTAGTCTCGCTTACATATTTCTATGCAATAACAAGAGCGCCGATATACAGTGCGCAAGGGAAGCTGCTTTTCAAGCAGGATCAAAGCTCTTCTTTAATCAAATTTGATTCACAAAATCAACAGCAAAATAATCCAAGTTCACCAGATGATAGATCCCAGGCTACAGAAGCAAAAGTTATTAGTTCTACTCCAAATTTGCAGAAGGCTTTAGAACGGATTAATATTATAGGTCAACAAAAAGCACCGCTAAAGCTGGGGGAGTTGCAACAAGGAATCGAGATTGCTGGTCTGGAAAAAACAGACATTTTACAGGTTAGCTACAACAGCAAAGATCCCAAGCTGGCTGCTTTAGTAGTCAACGAACTGATGAAAGTATACGTTGAAAGTCATCTAGAGAACAGCCGTGCTGCTGCTTCTTCAGCTGCAAAGTTTATTGGCGCACAATTGCCTAGAGTCAAAGCTGAAGTCTACAGCGCGGACTTGGCCGTACGTAACTTTAAAGAAAAAAACCAAATTACAGACCTGGGCCAGACACAAGGGTCGGTCGCAGCAAACATTGAGAGAATAGGTTCCCAAATTGATTCAGCTGAATCTGAGCTTGCGGCTCTAAATTCACGCTCCAAAACATTACAAGCAAAACTAGGAGTTAACGCTGAGCAAGCCTTAGCAGTGAATTCCCTCAGCAAGTCTGCTGTAATTCAGGGAGTGTTGCAGGACTTGCGAGAGGTACAGAGCAAGCTAGCAGAGGCTAGATCTCGTTACCTAGAATCAAGTCCTACAATTGTTCAACTCGAAGATAAAGAAGCGCAGTTGAAGCGTCAAATACAGCAGCAATATGCACAAATTTTCCAAGGTCGGCAAACAGGGCGTAGTAACAAATTGCAGGTAGGACAGATTCAAGAGGATCTCACGACTCAGCTAATTAAATTAGAAGTAGACCGTACAGGTTTAGCCAGTCAGTTAGCTGTTCTAGCTAACCAGCGAGATGTTTACAGAAAAAAGGCTGCTTTGTTGCCTAGATTGGAACAGCAACTGCGGGAATATCAAAGAGAGTTATCAGCAGCTCAATCTACCTATGAAGCACTTCTGAAAAGTCTTCAAGAAATCAAGGTAATAGAAAATCAAACGGTTGGTAACGTCCGAATTATCGAGACCGCGCAACCCTCAGAACAAGCAATTAACGCCAGCAAAACATCAGCGATGATGGCGGGAAGTCTAGCAGGAATTTTGCTTGCTAGTGCTGTTGTTTACCTTTTAGAAAAGATAGACAAGAGAATCAAAACAGTAGAGCAAGTAAGAGAGCTTTTTGAGTACAAATTGCTGGCTACGATTCCTGACTTTAGTAAAACAAATAAATCTATAAATGCGGTCGCAAGTTCCGATGAAAGGAGATTAGCGATTCCTGTTCTCGAAAGTTCTCATTCATCTATCAGTGAGAGCTTTCGGATGCTTCATGCCAATCTGACATTTTTGAGTTCAGAGAAGGTCATGCAAGTAATTGTAGTCACAAGTTCTGTTTCCAAGGAGGGTAAATCTACAACAGTTGCCAACTTAGCAGCAGTAATGGCGAGTTTAGGTTATCGCGTCTTGATCGTAGATGCCGATTTGCGCCGTCCCTCACAACATGAAATTTGGCGAATTCCCAATCAAACCGGGTTAAAGAATTTTATTGCTGCACGAGGCGATCTTAGCGCCCCCGTCATTCAAAAAGTAATGAACAATCTTTATGTCCTTAGTGCTGGATCTGTGAATCCGAGTTCACCCGTATTCATTGACTCTAGAAGCATGGCTGCTTTGATTAAGCAATTGGGAAACAAGTATGACTATGTGATTTTTGACACGCCTCCTTTAGCGGCTACGGTAGATGCAAACATATTAGGCAAGATAGCTGATGGCGTGATGATTGTAACTCGACCGAGCATCGTAGATTCAATCAATTCTAAACAGGCTAAAGAAAGCCTCGATCGCTCTGGTCAAAATATTGTCGGTGTCGTTGTTAATGGTGTGATTCCTGACAATGAATTTCACAGCTATTCTTACGCCTCTGCTGATGGCGAATCATCAAATTTTAGTAGGACTACTCGGAAAACAAGAAACTGGCTAGAAAATTTAAGATTTTTTAGACGCTCCTGAACCTGATGAATAGCTGTATATACTGCGCTTTGAGTGCAATTGTTCACCTTACAGATTCATGAGTAACCTTATTCGGCATTATTGTGAAATTTACTGACTATAAACGTTGGATTGCTCTAATTTCTGTTTTTCTAGCTGGACAGGGGTCTGTACAGGTACTCAATTTAGTCATTGGATTTCTGTTACTGCGTTGGCTGAGCGTTGAAGCTTATGCTCAATACAGCGTAGCATTTGGTTTTCAAAGCACGCTAGGTCTGCTAGTTGAGTTAGGCTTTTCTGGCTCAATTCTGGCGTTGGTTGGCGATCGCGGCTTTGACAAAAAGGTTGTGGGTACTTACATTCGCTCGGTAAAATACTTTCGCAACCGCTTGTTAGTTGTAATGTTCCCGATAGCTGCAATTGCGTTTCCTTTGGTCACGTTTAAGCAAGGCTGGGATTGGACAACGCAACTGCTACTATTCGTTTCAATTGTCAGCTCTGTATTATTTCAAGGCTGGGTATCTTATTACTCACCGCCACTACTCATTCACCAACAAATCAAACAATTATATAAACCTCAAATCATTAGCGCAATTGGTCGAATTATACTTTGCTTTATCCTCTACCTTACGTCAACCTTAACATCTTGGACAACTGCTTGGGTAAGCTCATCTGTAATTGCAGTTAATGGTCTGCTCTATCAAAGAAATACTAAACACTTGATTGATGAACCATTAGATAACGATCCCAAGATTAACCGTGAAATACTACGCTACCTCGGTCCACTCATTCCTGTCATAACCTTTAGTGCTTTTCAAGGACAGATCTCACTAGCACTTATTACTATTTTCGGTGAAACTAAAAGTATTGCCGAAGTGGCGGCGTTAGGAAGGCTAGGTCAGTTATTTGTCATATTGGGAGCTTTCAATCGTGTACTTGTTGCCCCATATATTGCTAAAGTAAACAGCGAAAATTTAGCTAAAAAGTATTTTCAAATTCTCGTTGGTTCAGTCACAGTTGCCGCCATTTTGTCTGCGATAGCCTTTGTATTTCCACAGTCGCTACTGTGGATATTAGGCTCTAAATATCAGAATTTGATAGATGAAGTTGGCTGGGTAATTGCAGCCAGTAGCTTTAGTTATGTAGCTAATGTTTTGGAAGTAATGAATTCTAGCCGCAGGTGGATTTATTGGTGGGGCAGTAGTTTAGAAATTTCATTAATACTAATAGTTCAAATAATTTGCATATCTGTTATGAATCTAAATCAAACAGTAGGGGTAATTTATTTTTCAGTAATCGTAGCTATAGCTTATGCGCTCATACACCTTTTAATAGGTGGCTATGGACTTTGGCAGAATTATCGAATTCAAAAATTTATCTAAGCGTAAGTTGTATTTATAGAAATTAAAATATGATGCCTCAAATTACCCTCCCCTCAATTGCTCGTAGCTTTTTAATTCGGAAGCTGCTAACCAAACTCTTTTGGAGGTGGGAGACACAGCGAAAATATCAAATTCGCCAACGTGCATTTAATTTGCCCCCCATACCTGTTAATGCCAATCCTAGTAATGTTTTAGCAGTCTTAACTACGCCAAGTACTATTTGTGATGCGGCTTGGGCGGCTCAAAGTTTATTAAATTACTTACCAGCAGAAATTGGCTTAACAATTGTTGTTGATGGGGAATTACCAGCAACTGCGATTGAAAATCTCAAGGTTTTATTTCCTGGGATTATTTTCAATTTTACTCGCACACTATTAGAGGAAATTCGCTCTATTGCACCAAGAACAGCACAATTAGGCGATTACCATCCAATGGGTAGGAAGCTGGGAACTATTTTAAGTCTCCAGCAAAAATACAACTTGCTGTATAGCGATGCCGACATTCTTTGTTTCGGAGAAATGCCTGAAATATCTCAAGCATTAAAAACTAATTCAGAAATAGGTTTATACCTGCAAGATATTGGAAAAGTACAAATAGAGCCTATAACTTTGGAGCGAGTACATAGCTTAGGTCTTGAATATGCCTCAACGATAAACGTAGGATTTCTTTACATCCCGCAAAATTCCCTGGAAATTGGGATAGCAGAACAACTACTTGATGATGGGAAAGAAATTAGCTCGTGGTTTCCAGATACTATGATTCTTTCTGTCCTCATGCAACAGGCTAAAGCAAAGCCATTACCAAGATCTAGATATGTCGTTTCTGCTCAACGGCAATTCTACTTTGAAGAAGATGTGTGTTACGACCAAATTGCTGTGCGACACTTTATCACTCCAGTTCGTCACCTGATGTACTCAAAAGGTATGCCTAAACTTTTGCCACAATTACAACGACAAAACAGTTAAAAAAAAGAACTTGATTTGAAGGCGTTAGTATTCATATGAAAATTGACAAAATTATATCAATGGCAAATGAGAAAGTGCGACTGCGCTTTCTGGCTATGGAGCGTTCTCTTAGAGCAGTTGGCTGTCAACTGCCTTTGTTAGTTATTCCCTATGACGATAATCTGTTTGAGTTGCCTGAAGGCTCTACATGGTGGGAAATTCCCGAAATTACCAGTTGGTTGAAAGCTCAGAAGGCTCGTCCAGTGATGCGAAAGTATCAATGTTTGACTGTGGGGAATTACCAGTTTGTAGACGCAGATGTTTGTTTCTTGAGGAATCCTGAAGAAGTCTTGTCACCATTGTCTGGGTTCATTACTTCTTGTGGACACTGGAACAATCCAGCACATACCTACACTGATGAATCAAGATACATAATGTCGCAAAAGAGTACGACATGGCAGAAAAATGTATACAATACAGGTCAGTTTGCCTGCGATCGCATACTCTATAGCGTCGAAGAACTTAAAGCTGTAGCAATGCGATCGGATCTGATCGGAACCTGCGTTCAGATGCCGTTTCACGAGCAGCCTGGTCTTAATCTCTTGACTTTTGAATCCTCAGTTGATGTAACAAATTTGACTTTGCCGCCTGCGTGTATGGAATCGACATGGGCGGGCGATTATCCAGATGATTACGAGCATTACTGGAGCGAGGAGCAACGCAAACCATACTTACTTCACTGGGCGGGACTACCGATGGACGTGCCTCGACCGATCCACCAAATTTTTTATAACTTTCTCACCCCAGTAGAAAAAGCTGAGTGGGATGAGCAAGTGAGGCAAAGGAGTTTATCTGAAAAGAAAAATAGTCAATCCGTACGGGCTTTAGCTCGTCGATTTAAGCGTGCTGTTGAGACGTTGGTACAGCCATGAAAAGTCCTTTATTCTCAGTAATCGTTCCAACCTGCCATCGCAATGACTTGCTAGCCAAATGCTTGGATTGCTTGGCTCCAGGGGTGCAAACCCTAAGTGCCGAGCAATATGAAGTCATCGTCAGCGATGACGGTTCCCTTGCAACTGCTTGTGAGATGATTCGCGATCGCTATCCTTGGGTAAAGTGGGTGGCAGGTTTGCGTAAAGGTCCAGCTGCTAACCGCAATAATGGTGCTAAATATGCTTGCGGTGAGTGGGTGGCGTTCACCGATGATGATTGTTTGCCAGAGCCAAATTGGCTTTCGTCTTTTGCAGCAGCCACTAGTGGATCTGCTTTGGCGCTAGAAGGTGCAATTCATCCCTTGAGCGACTGCGATCTCGATCTAGCTGAGTGTCCGATAAATCTCACAGGCGGCAACTTTTGGTCTGCCAATATTGCAGTGCAGCGATCGCTATTTGAAAAAATTGGTGGATTTAATCCAAATTATCCCCTTGCTGCCCATGAAGATCAAGATCTACACTTGCGTCTTTCCCCTCTGACTGCGATCGCTTTTGTACCTGAAGCATATGTTTATCATCCCGTCCGGGTACTTACCTTAAAAGAGGCAATAACTCGTATACCCAAACGCTGTGCTGCTTGGGCATATCATGTCAACACTAATAGAAAAGCACTAGGTTTTGAAAGTAACTTAAGTGTCGTTCTGGCTGATTATAAATTCCACCTCATCACTTTAGTGCGGAGTTTAAAACACCTTCACTTTAAGAGAGCTTTTGTAGCAATAACTATGTTGATTGCTGGTATTCCAATTACCTGGAGATACCTTTTACGCAGCAATCCAACGTAATGGAAAAATTTTATCGCCTCCATTTCATCAGCGCTTGCGTGTTGTATAGCAATCCTAAATGAGATTATCTCATTCTTTTCTTAGCGCTCTTTGCGTCTTGGCGGTTCGTAAAAAATAGGATTGCTATAGATACTTACTATTATAAAACTGGAGCAGACAATGCTAATTAATAAACTTATCTCAATTTGCATTCCTACATATCAAAGACCTGAACTTCTAAATCTTGCCCTTGAATCTTGTTTTGTACAACAATACGAGCCACTTGAAATAATAGTCGGAGATGACTCTAAAGATGACGCTACCGAAAAGCTAGTTAGAGAACTGCAATCAACTTGGAATGGTCAATTGCATTACGTGCGGAATGTTCCTTCATTGGGACAGACTGGAAATGTAAATATGCTGTTTGAAAAAGCATTGGGTGACAGGATTGTACTACTTCACGACGATGACTTGCTACTTCCCAATGCAATAGTAGATCTCGATCAATGCTGGCAGATGGAACCCGACCTGACAGCGGCATTTGGCAAACAATATCTTATTTCAATGGCGGGAGAAATACTTCAAAAAGAGTCTGAAGAGTTAAATACTATTTTTTATAAAACAGCAGAAACCGAAGGTTTACAGCCATCCTCTATCGACTCGGCAATTCTCCAACAGTTTCCAAATAATAGCTACATGGTACTTTCATCAGCGGCTAGAAGCATAAAATATAAAGAAAGGGATGAAGTGGGTGATGCCTGTGACTACGATTTTGGAATTCGGCTAGCACTCAAATTTGACAAATTCTATTTCATCAACAAATACACAGCCAAATATAGAATAACCGATGGTTCCATTTGCAGACAAAACAGTTTGCCAATGAGCGAGTATATGTGTTCGATGCTCCAGTCGCTGATGCAGTCGCCCGAACTAGCTGAATCTTCAAAGCAAGCTTGTAGGCATATGCTTAAGAGTTTAGCACCATTGGCACTTAAAAGCTGTGCGATCGAAGGAAGAAAAAAAGAAGCTTTGAATATCTATCTATCTGAATTTTACTCTCTGAAAAGACGTTTAAGTTTACAGGGTATTTATTATTTGATGCTCATCTTTTTCCCCGTATTTGAAAATATAAATTCGAGGAAATGGAAGCTGTCTTAATAGCATCAGTTCCCCGCTCGCTCTAAAACGTCATCAAGTGGTACAAGTCTTGAGAAACCTTACCCATATCGTTCCTTCTCTCCCGCCAGCGATGGGTGGAGTAGGTGATTATTGCGTCAAACTCTGGGAGCATTGGTCTGAACCTCAGCCTGAATGGAGTTTTCTGGTTCCACAAGCAGCAGCAGCAAGTCAAGCCCAATGGACTGAAGTTAAAATCGCAGAGTTTGAGAAATCTACAACAGGCTTGCTTACAGCTTTAGAGCAGGTAAATGCTCAAACAGTTGTACTCCATTATGTGGGCTACGGTTTTCACCCCAAAGGTTGTCCAGTCTGGCTACCTCAAGCACTTAAGGAATGGAAAAATGTTAGCTCAAAACGGCGGCTAGCAGTCATGTTTCACGAGCTATACGCCACAGGGCCAATTTGGCGTAGTACCTTCTGGGTTAAACCGACCGCACAAAAAATTATTCGAGATTTAATTCTTTTAGCTGACTTATGGCTGACAAGTTGCTCGCGTTATCAGTCTAAATTAGTCGATGAATTTGCCGCCGATCTGAAAAAAGGTGCTGTAATTCCAGTTGGCTCTAATATCCTACCCGTTGAGCCGATAAACTGCGATCGCCCCTGGCCTTTGTTTGTGGGTAGCAAGCTCAAAATCATCATTTTTGGTCTGGCTAATACTCGATTGTGGGCAATGAATGTTCATGCAAAACTTCTAAAGCTGCTGTGCGAACAAGGTTGGGTTGAGAGTATTACCCTAGCAGGTACTAGCGAACTAGATCCAAAAGCTGCCAGAGAAATGGCTCAACATCGAGCAGATATTGGTCACGCCCATCTTTGGCACGAGGCTTTTGATTTAACTCCTAGCCAAATTTCTCAACTACTTGCAAATCAAGATTTGGGACTAATTAGCAACGAACCTGACATTTTAACTAAGTCCGGCTCGTTTGCAGCTCTTAGCGTTCACGGTGTGCTGTCGGCGGTTTGCGGTAAAACAAATCTGGAACAGGATGACTTGTACAAAAGCGTTTTTCTGTATGACAGTTCAGAACTGAACTCGAAATATCTGGAGAAGATGCACAATCAGCAAGAAATTGATCTGAAAAAACAAGCGCTACAAATCCTAATAGAAACGAGCCTCAGCTGGAAGACAATTACAAAGGCGTGGGTTCAACACTTAGAACAACTGGATAATATATGAAGTCAGACAAAATTAAGCTGGCGATCGCTAGTTGTGGTTTAGGTAATGTCAATCGTGGGTTTGAGGTATCAGCAGCACGTTGGTATCAGGCACTGATTCATGAACCTAGACTAAATGTAAAACTATTTTGTGGTGGAAAGTATCCAGGTGGCACTGTAGTTTGGAACTGCCCTCGAAATGGTTTTGTTGCCAGACTATTGCGTCAGTTAGATTTGCTCCAAGATGGTTGTCGTCTAGAACAAATAAGTTTTGCCTGTAGTTTTCTGCCTTATTTAATTGGATGGCAACCTGACGTTATTTGGACTCAAGAATATACACTGGGTCATTTTTTCAATCGCTTACGTGAGAAATTCAAACTAGAATATAAAATTATTTTTTGTGATGGCGCTCCTGTGGGACCAAGTTCTTACCAAGAATTTGATTTCATTCAACACTTAACTTCTCGCTCTTATGATGATGGCAAACAGTTCGGTATCTCGGCTACCAAGATGCAGGTGTTGCCTCACTGTACTCCAAATAAAAAGCCTACAGAAAGCCGTCAAAGTCTACGTAAAGCATTTGGATACACAAATGAAGATTGGGTAGTAGTTTGTGTTGCTGCTTGGAACCGTCACCACAAACGAATTGATTACTTAATCGACGAGGTAGCTGCTCTCAAAGATCCTCAACTCAAGTTATTGTTATGCGGTCAACCTGAAGCTGAAACAAATTCCTTAAAAACTTTAGGTGAACAAACGCTGGGAGGAAGTATTCAATGGCGAACTTTGCCTGCTAATGAAGTTAATCGAGCATTGTATTTAGCAGATGCGTTTGTTTTACCTAGTTTGAGTGAAGGTTTACCAGGAGCCTTAATTGAGGCAGCAATGGCAGGGTTGCCGATTGTCAGTCACAAATATTCTGGCGCAGAATTTATTTTGCAATCCGATTTTTGGATGACCGATTTATCACAAGCAGGTAGTTTGACAAAACGCTTAGATCAACTCAAAAATCACCAACCAAATACAGAAAAAATTAAGCAACTTCAAACTCAAGCAATTGAACGATTTAGCGATCGCGCGCTTGCTCCTCAGTTTTACGAAATGGTGAAAAACTTATCTAAAAGTAATGAACAATGCAATGACAAATCAAGTCGCCATATGCATTCCCACATATAATCAAGCTCAATACCTTCTTGAGTCAGTTGGTAGTGCGTGTCAGCAAACGTATCCAAATATCGAAGTTTGGGTGTGTGATGATGCCAGTACAGATGAGACACCTGAAGTTATGGCAGAACTTTGTCAGCAATTTCCTCAAGTTCGCTATCATCGACATCCCCACAACTTAGGCATTGCTGGTAATAATAATTGGTTGCTAAGTCAGCCGAAAACCGAATTTATTGTTCGCTTAGACTCAGACGATATTTTAGCGCCGGATTATGTAGAGAAATTGTTAAAACTGCTGTCAGAGCATCCAAAAGCAGCTTACGCACACGCTGCTGTCCAAGAGATCGATGAGCATGGAAAACCGACTCGATTGCGACAGTTGGGATCTCGCTCTCAATTTCAAAATGACGACGAGGCTTTGCAAGCTTCGACTTCAGGCTATCGAGTCGCGGCAAATATTTGTATGTTTCGGTCAGTTGTACTGCACCAACTCGGCTTCTACCGCACAGGTTTGAACTTTGGTGAAGATTGGGATTTGTCTGTTCGTATTGCTGATGCTGGTTGGGGTAATGTATATAGCCCCGAAGTTTTAGCCAGTTACCGTTTTTGGGTTGATGCAGGTCAGGTACGCGCCAAGCGAAAACAAACCGAGTTAAGCGGCGTGATTCAAGTCTATTCGCTTTCGATACAGCCTGCTTTTGAGCGACGCGGCTGGAATACAGAAATAATTCGTCATCAACGCTGTCAGATGGCTTTAAATTATGCGATCTCTTTAGATTCGCCCGTGTATACAACAGCAGATAAAACAACCATTGTGGAACTGCTGCAAGAAATGGGTGACTCACAAGCCTTGCAACGTCGTATAAAACTAATGCGTTGGGGCTTTGGTTCTTATTTCCGTTGGCAAAGCAGTCTCAAGCTCAAATTAAAAGACTCTTTCAAACAGGGGTTGACTGCATTGCATAAGTATGGTATAATATGATGCTTATAATAACTCACCCAACCGGAAACGCGAATGTTAGGGCTTTGCTAGCTGGAGCATTGCTGGCAGGAGAGTTAGGGTACTTTCAAACAACAGTCGCAGCACAAACATTAGATTCGTGGGTTCGCCTAATTCTGCAAAATTTTAGCAAAGAATTTCAAAGACGTGGCTACGATATTCCAAACTCTAAAATCTCTATACGCCCTCTGAGGGAGTTAGTTAGGTTACTAGCATCCAAGTCAAATATTAGTTTTCTAACGGCGCACGAAACAGGGTGGGCATCCGTTGATTCAGTTTATCGTGACCTCGATCGCTATGTAGCCAAACAACTGCCGAGCGTTTGGAAAGAGCATCAACTATCGGCTGTTTACTGCTATGAGGATGGTGCTTTTCATACATTTAAAGCTGCGAAACAGCTTGGGTTAAAGTGTTTCTACGATCTACCTATTGCTTACTGGAAAACTAGTCAACAATTATTGCGTGAAGAGGCACAGCGATGGCCAGAGTGGGAACCAACGCTAGTAGGAACTCGTGACTCCCCAGCTAAGCTTGAGCGTAAAACCGAAGAATTAGATTTAGCAGATGTGGTAATTTGTCCAAGTAAATTTGTTTATGACTCTTTACCGACAACTACTCACCAAACTAAAAAATGTATTGTGGCTGAATTTGGTTCGCCTGAGATTGGGGTACACACACAAAAGTCAAGAAACTTGACGCGCTCCCCACTCCGCGTACTTTTTGCAGGCTCAATGACCCAGCGTAAGGGGCTGGCGGATGTGTTTGCCGCAATGAAGTTGCTCAACCGCGCGGATGTGGAATTGGTAGTACTTGGTACACCCTTAATGCCAATGGAGTTTTATCGTAATCAGTTACCTAACTTTACTTACGAACCGACACGACCCTATCAAGAATTGCTTCAATTAATGCAATCTTGCGATGTGTTTGTACTACCTTCAATAGTTGAAGGTAGGGCTTTAGTACAGCAAGAAGCAATGAGTTGCGGTTTGCCCCTAATTGTGACTGCTAATGCCGGGGGTGAAGATTTAATAGACGAAGGTAAAACAGGATTTCTAGTGCCGATCCGCTCACCCCAAAAGATTGCTGAAAAAATTGCGTATTTTGCCGATAATCGTCACCAACTAAACGAGATGAGTACTCAAGCTCGTCAAAAAGCAGCACAAATGACCTGGAACAATTATAGCCAAAAAATATTGAATGTTGTTCGATCTTCAAGGGCGGGGTAGAAATACTTATGGCATCAGCCAAAACGGTACGCAACATCCAGCAAATTATCTGGCTCTATTTCTGGTTATGGATATTTGAAGGAGCCTTAAGGAAATGGGTGGTACCCCAGCTGTCTGCACCTTTATTAATTATTAGAGATCCTGTTGTTATTGGAGCATATTTTCTTGCTTGGAAAGCAGGAATATTTCCAAAAGACATATTTACTAAAAGCATTATTTGTCTCGCTTTTCTTTCCTTATTAGGAGGTTTAGCTACAGTTATCATTTCTGACAATGACCTTACGGTTGCCGTCGTCCTTTTTGGTTTACGCGCCAACTTCTTACATTTACCTTTGATTTTTTTAATTCCCAAGGTGTTTAGCCTTGATGATGTCAAAAAGTTAGGCAGGTGGGTTCTTCTGTTGGCAGTTCCTATGGCTTGCTTGATGGTTTATCAGTTCAGTTCCTTGCCCGATCACTTTATCAACAGAGGTGCTGCCACAGGTATGACGCAGATCGCATCAGCAGGAGGTAAAATTCGCCCATCTGCCACTTTTTCTTTTATCACGGGTGCTGCCGAATATCTTTCCCTAGTTGCTTCCTTGCTCTTATATGGTTTATTTCAAAATAAAGTCTATCCTTACTGGCTGCTGATTACTTCTGGACTTAGTTTAGTTTTGGGCCTGGCCGTTTCAGGTAGCCGCACTGCACTTGGGTTGGTAGGAGGAGTTTTGATCTGCTTACTAGCTGGCTTATTAGTCAGACCAGCGCTGATTGGCAAGTCTTATAAATTCCTGGTTCTTATAGGTGTAGTTTACTTCGGCATTAGCTTTATACCCTTTTTCGATCAAGGCATCGAAATTTTCAGTGCCAGAGTAGAGACTGCTAATAGTGCTGAGGCTAGTAGTGGCGGTATTGCCAGTCGATTTTTAAATGGGTTTCTCAATCCCTTTTCTCAAGTCGATCGAATCCCTCTACTTGGGTTTGGGCTTGGTATGGGGACAAATGTAGGTGCAGTTCTGTTAACAGGGAAAGCCCAATTTCTGCTGTCAGAGGGTGAATGGGGACGGGTAATTTTTGAGAGTGGCTTGGTGCTTGGGCCACTGTATATTTTGTTGAGAATAGCGCTTGCAGCTTGGATAGCGGGGCTTAGTATCAAGAGTGCAGCTGCTGGAAACATCCTTCCTTTATTATTCTTTGGTAATTGCGGTATCCTGCTGCTTAATGGTCAATTTAGTCAGTCCTCCGAAGTTGGCTTTACTGTTTTAGCGAGTGGCTTATGCTTGGCATCTACTAAATTAATGTTTAACAACTCCAAGCAAACAAATGAAAATTTTACTAGTAGGCAACTACTTACCTGATAGACAGGAAAGTATGCAGCGCTTTGCCAAGATGCTTCAAGTTGGCTTAGTTGAGTTGGGGCATGAAGTGCGTCTGATTCAACCAGAGCCTTTTTTCGGCAAAATCAAGCGTTCTGCTAGCGGATTGGGTAAGTGGTTAGGTTACATTGATAAATTTGTTATGTTTCCGCGTCAATTGCGCTCTTGTGCTGATTGGGCAGATGTAGTACACATCTGCGATCACTCCAATGCAGTTTATGCAAAGTATTTGAATGTACCTCATGTAGTAACGTGCCATGACTTGTTGGCTATTTGTTCTGCATTAGGAGAAATCGAAGAAAACCAGACTAAATGGACTGGTAGGCAACTTCAGCGCATGATTCTTACAGGGCTCTCGCTTTCGCACCGGATAGCTTGTGTTTCAGAAAAAACTAAAACAGATTTGTTACGTTTAGCAAAAGTTGATACCAGTACCGTGTCTGTAATTTATAACGGTTTAAACTACCCTTACAGCCCATTGGAAACGGCTGAGTCGCGCAAGCGTTTGAATTCTCTCGGTATCGCTAGTAACACACGGTTTATTTTCCATGTTGGTGGAAACGATTGGTACAAAAATCGTTTAGGTGTTCTGACAATTTTCAATTATCTGAGACAAGAGCCTGATTTGTCAGATTTGCATTTAGTGATGTTAGGTAAACCTTTTACTTATCAGATGCAAAAATTCATTCAAGATAATAACTTAGAAATGCAAGTAAAGGAATTAGTAGCCTTAGAAAATCAAGACTTACGCGCCCTATATTCCAGTGCCACTGCATTAATATTTCCTTCATTACAAGAAGGATTCGGCTGGCCAATATTAGAGGCTCAAGCCTGTGGCTGTCCTGTTTTTACCTCTAACCGATCTCCAATGACAGAGGTGGGTGGAGATGCGGCTATTTATATCGAACCAAATTATCCTAAAGAAGCTGCACAAAAAATTGCATATAATCTTCCCTTCACTGAAAAATTAAAACTAGCTGGGCTGAAAAATGCTCAAAAATTTTCTACTAGTAAAATGATTGATGAATATATCGAGATTTATCAAAACCTCTTTGCTCAGAAGAATTAAGTTCAAAAAAACCTAAATAAATTAGTCTGTTACTATTATAACAAATGCGATACATGGCTTATGTTATTATTAATATTTAAACAGAATTATATGTGTAAATAACTATTTATTTTTAAGGAAGCTACCTAAATGTGTGGTATCTCTGGAATCTATTCATTAGTAAGTGAGATCGAATCTCCTTTACAAATTCAGAAACTAAGACACCGGGGCCCGGATTCAATAGGAGAGTGGTGGTCGCAAGATAGGCGGATTTGGCTCGGTCATACGCGGCTTGCCATAGTAGACTTAAGCCCAGTAGGCAATCAACCAATGATCGATCCGGCTACTGGTAATGTTATTGTCTTTAACGGGGAAATTTATAATCACGAAGAAATAAGAAAACATCCGCTGTTGCAAAAAGTAAATTGGCAAGGAACATCTGATACTGAAACTTTACTGATTGGCTATTCTGTTTTTGGAAAGCAAATTGTTTCTCTTTTAAAAGGAATGTTTGCTTTCATTATTTGGGATCGAGTAAATCAACAAATTTTTGCAGCACGCGATCGCTTTGGCATCAAGCCATTTTATTATACTTATCGTAGCAATGTATGGTCTTTTAGTTCAGAAACAAGACTGCTAGAATCCGAAGGGATATCTAAGGCAGGATTATCTCTTTACCTACGATACGGAGCTTGTCAGGATGAACAGTTAATTTTGGATGGAGTCAAAGTACTGCCATCAGGCTGTACGCTCACCATCAGTGACCAAAATAATGCTAGCGTCGAAAAATATTGGCCTAATACAATAGATTCACTAACTGATTTAACTGCTGAAGAATCTAAGTATAAGATCCGAAACGCACTAGAAGTAAGTGTGCGGGAACATCTTTTAGCAGATGTACCAGTAGCATCTTTTTTAAGTGG
>QQTW01000380.1_pt1 | contig 27431 bp, 29 predicted proteins | sample 1904831 | NCBI WGS metagenome assembly QQTW01 (sample SAMN09435610, study PRJNA476489) | Subsurface metagenome, whole genome shotgun sequencing project. | reverse complement strand
ATAAAATATCAACTCAATCTCTCACGAGCAACGTCACTTTCATCACCATGTCCATTATCAGTAACAAACTTCCTCCAATCAGTTAAACCTAGTTAGCCGCTTCAGGTATCTCAACCTACAAGCATCTACCTACCCATATTGATCATCAGAGCAGAGGCTCCCAAACCAAAATAGAGCTGTCACATACATTGAAATAAAATAAAATGAGTCCAAACATCTTCCACCTCGCCTCCGACAACCACCCTTCGCTTTTCTCCCTCTTACAATCCAATCCATCTCTTGCCTCATCCCAAGATTCACACGGTTACTCCCTCCTCCACGCAGCAGCATCATACAACCACGTTTCCTTGCTGCGGACCTTAGTCCAAGATTTCCATCTCGACATCAACGCTCTCAAAGATGAAGATGACGAGACAGCTTTATTCGTCGTCGAGGATGGCAACATGGCGAGAATGCTCGTGGAGGAATTTGGGGCGGATGTCACAATACGGAATCACGACGGCCAAACTGCCGCGGAGAAGATCCTTGGGGAAGCCGAGGGGGAGGGGGACGAGGGGTTGCTGGAAGTGGCGAGGTATTTGAAGTCTATTTCGAAAAACGACAATAATGGTGTTGGGGAGGGAGAAGGTGGTAGTACGCGTGATGGGGATGGGAGTGGTGGTAGTGGAAGACAAGAGGGCTTGATAACGAATGGGATCTTGAAAGACGAGCCACCCCCGCCTGTACCGAGAAATTTAGAGGTGAATCTGTCGACGGTTCCGGAACGGGAATTAGTCGAGGTCAATGAAGATCTGAATGGAAGAAGAAGAGAAGGAAGAAGGGATGATGATGGGATTGAAGAAGGCAGGGAGGAAGTGGTCGATCCGGAGTTCAAAAGACGGATTGAAGAGTTGGCAGAGCGAGGGAATCTCAATTCGGAAGGAGGACAACGGGAATTGAGGAGCTTGGTGACGGAGGCGGTGAGGGAGCATGTTACTCATTCCACCTCGAATCCAGAAGGAGATGATGGAAGCAGGAGGAGGAATCAGCAAAGACGAAGAATGAATTAAATGATTGGAATTGTGTATGGACCAGCCGAAAAGAATAGGTGGAATCGGTCAGAAAAGAAAGAGATTTGGATTGCGAGTCTAAATGCTAGCAACCGAGGCTTCTCTATGCAGCTTTGCTTGATCTAGACAACGAATGAAGAAGCGTTAGGAAACAAAGAGATTGCGAAGCAAGAATTTGTACAGATGGAAAATGTACATTGAAAGAAGAGATAGAACCAGCCAGGATGACGCATTCCCATCACGCATTCCCTCTCAACGTTCTAAAGAAATCCATCACCCCGGTAAACACGACCAAGAGAATGCCTCCCCCGGGACCGAGTCGCAACACCTTTGGCAAGAACCCCTTATACAACGCCCCGAACCCTTCCTCTTTCATGACGGTCCCGACAGCCGGCCAGGCCCAATTATACTTCGGTGCCTGACCCTTCACTTTTGGGGAATTCTGGATGCGCGACTTGACGACGTCCATGGGCGTGTTCAATATCGTACCCACCGTGCCTCCGATCGTTCCGGAAATGATATCATTCCGCATTTGCTGGCTCTTGTTCTCGGCCTTGTCCATCAACGCCCGTACTTGGAAGATACATCCAAAGTACCCCGCGTTCCACAAGATGTGGCGCCACATGGTACTTTCGAGACCGTTGTACATGGCCAATAACCCCTCGTTGCGTACGATCTTGACAAATGTATCCACCATCCCGTTGTATTTTCCGGCCGACGCTCGGTCTTGCAGTCGGATCTTGATCAGCTCAAAGGGAACGACGACGATGGCTTCAGTTGCGCCGGCGGATGCTCCGGTGAGGATGGATAATGATTGCGTCATGTTGGGCACGTTGAAGAGCTTGCGGTAGACTTTACCCCATTCGTCGTTGGCGGCGAATTTGGTTGCTCTGATGGTATTGTTAGGAATTTTTTGAAAACGGGATGGGATGCGAATAGAGTACCGCTTGGGCGCTTCCATCATGATCGGCGCAGTAATACCGCGGTACAGTCGCGAGAAACTGCATAGCTTACATCAACAACTGCATCAATCGATACTAAAAATCCAGGGGATAGTTACCCCTCGTTTCTAATGATCTTGCGAAAACAATCTACCATGCCATTGTAGCCTTCTTCGCCGATGCCCTTGCCTTGCTGGAGTTGTCTGCGAGACGAATTAGTATTATTTGTAGCGTGGTATGACTGGAAAAACGCACACTCGAGTCTTGACCACGTCTAGAGGGTACCTAGGTATATATAAGATGTGGTGTCAGAGAGCACATCAGGAAGTTGGCGTACATGACCAAGATCTGAAGATGGTGTTAGCGCAATTGGTCTTGGTATGATCAGAGTTGCACAAGCTGACCTCGGACACCCCGGCCACAGCGCCTGAATTTGAGTTAGCAGAGGTAAGGGAACTGGGAAGGTGGAGGGCTGACCTGCGCCGAACTGATAGATGAACGGTAATGGTTTTTCTTGAGACATGCTGGATGACAGGAAGGAATCAACTGATAGTCGGTATCGGTAGCACTTCTGCGACTGGCTTCAATTGGTTTGGAAGTTGCTGGGAAGTTGTAGTTGCAATAAAAGATGTGGGATGTCGCGCTCTGTGGTCGAATCGCAAATCGTTGAAAATCGAAGTCGCGATTGCGATAAGAATGGAGCTCTGCAAAGGCTCCCTCCAGCTGCACAACGCCCCCAATACAACAGCTTTCTGTAAAGAGGAAAGCCCCATCATCTCCAGATTATCGTGCATGGTTTTTTGATTTTCTTGGAAATCGACTTGATGCATCGAGGAGACAAAATCACGCAGACGGTAGTCACGTGCAGACGCGTCCTGTTAATCAACCGCAGACGCGACGCGATTTTAACCGCAACCACACTCGGGCACGACATCAACACTGCGCCCGGGCGCATGATTGGCTCCGATTGCTACAACAATACACTTGTCGAGCATGAGCTCTCGGCAGAGATCCTTCTTCGACTCCAAACCACCAGCAAAGGTAGAATCGGTTACTCACGTCTACCACCTCATTACCAGTGGTCGCTGAACACATTCCAGTCTCGACCATACTGGCAACGCAATCGGCCGTTCAATGACCCCGCCAGAGAGGGGATCGTACCTACCAAGGCAACATATCCTCCTCCGGCCATTGCAGTGTCTGCAGCAAGCAAGTCCAAGTTGACAGCCTTCCGCTTCGACCCGCCACGAGTCACGCAGGAACATTCAGACCAAGACCCAGCGATGGCAACGGTTGTTCCAGCAGTAGGGCAAGAGAACCAAGTGGCCGACTACAATGTCCACAAGGAGGCCGAAGTCAAGATACTCTCTCCGAGGAAGCATGCAGACCACACCATCAACCCCAGTCTCCCGCAGACACCAGCGGCACGTATTCCCTTGGGCGAGTTGACAACGGGCACCAATGAGGCGTACCCAGTGCCTAACGTCGAGGATACATCGCCAGAAGACCGCGTCTGCTGGAAACACCGACGTTCTCCCACCAGCTCAGGGACACCCTACACCCCGGCACTCATCCCCCGCAAGGGCACGAAAAGAGCACGCAGCTCATCCCCCGCGCAATCTCCTTACGATGGACCGGTCGAGGACCGCAATCGAAAAGAGATTCTCAGCATGCAATCGCTGCAGAAGATGCTCAAGACGCCTCAGGCCGACCCCGCATTGGAGCTGTGGAACAAATACTCTGCCAACGGGGTCAGCAAGCCAGTCTTTCAATCTTCACAGCTGCCGCCATTCACCCAGCTGGTGGTGGCATCGCCGCGAGTGGGAGGTTTGCGACGGACGGTGAGCTGTGGTATGGAGTGGCCTGTCTCGACAACGAAGCGTCGAAAGATATCCGGATCGAACAGTCGGGATATATCGGAGCATCAGTCGCCCGCGGCGGGACGCAGCGTGAAGCTGTCCAAAGTCAATTCGCTTGTGGAGAAGATCCAGGAGAGTCTCGCCAAGCCGGAGATGGTGGAAGATATTGGAGACATATCCAGCTCGTCGTCGCTTCCGGAGAGGGTGGCAGATGGGCCTAGTCGGTGCTCGTCTCCCACGCGAGGAGGAAGAGAACTCGCAGCAGAGACGGCTGCGGAATCGAAGATCGCTGAGAGTCTACCAGTTCCTCAGCCGGAAGCTCGTCAAAACAGCGACCGATCTTCAGACTATGGAGACTTTGATGCGGCGGACCTGGACTTTGATGTTGATGTATTTGCGAGGAAAGACGACAGGCCAGCAGCGCTGCTTGATCAAGAAGGGTCCAAGCAGTCCCACCAAAATCCGTCGGGGTATGAGGATACAGATCCCGATATTGATGCCTTACCAAACACAGACGACAAAAAGCCAGCACCGATGCTTCACCAAGAAGCGCCTATGGAATCTCATGACGGCTCGTCGGAGTACGGGGATCTAGACCTGGCGGACATAGATCTGAGTATCCTGGACAACGTCGGCTCTGGGGTTGACGGGGGCGAGCACGGCTTCCTGGCGACGGAACTACCACCAGACCAAGCTCAGTCTCTGTTCGTGCCCGGTCCGATTGAGGCAGGCGTATCAAGTGCTGAGAAGATGCGTGCTATGGGACTATGGGCCGTCTCCGACGGGACCGTCGAGGATGCTATCGCCAACGGATACAGAGATGTCAGATGCGAAGAGGTCAACATTGGTGGGAAACATACCACCGATACCAAAAATTTCGATGACGAGGAAGACGAGTTTGGAGATCTCTGTGACGAAGACTTTGAGGAAGTTGTTGCCACCGACCCGGCCATGATGGCCTGCAACCGAATCAATCACACCAATGCAGCTTCAGCTCCCTTGCCCTTATTCACTATTGCCCAGGCATCAACCGGATCTCAGCGGATTCTGCAGCAACAACCTCAATCATATCCACGAGGCCCACTGCGGCCAATAGGACAACAACACGGGCGACAATTCCAGGCTGGGGGAGGTCCTGTACCAATTGGCGCCCTTGGGACCATTGGTCAGGCAAAAGGCAACCGGGTAGGTGGAGGTGGAGGGGCTGGCTTGTATCAACCTGTACGTTAGAGGTATCCCACCCTATCTAGCAATAATCCATCATCCATTTGTTTTCACTTGCATTTTCTACTTCACAAGTCATACAGCGATGAATTGAATACAGGCTAAGATATAAACGCTCCGCTCTTGCGTGTTTTCAAGCTAGATTCTCAAGGAAAATCGTGCTCCGAAGAGCACGGGATTTGAAGATGCTGCCTTACAGCTTCCATTGTCCGCACGACGGAGCCCGCACAAAAAGCCGCGTAGAATACGCGGGACACTTGGCGTGAAACAGGAAGCTAGGAACCGGGAAATCAAACACCATCAGGAAGTTTCCATGGTGAAGAACGATCGGAGGGATCAGCCTCGAGTCAAGAAGATTCAGCGCTACCGAGTATCGGACGTGGTTGAGCGGTCATACTTGATCAACGATGGAGCCAGCGCAGGCAACGTCAACGGAAAAGGATGGGCTTCTGAAAAGGTAGGCAAATTATGTCTTCTCTCTCGGCTGCTCCTTTTCGACTTCACCTACTTTCACCGGTGCTATAGCCTCTTTACAAAGCTGTTCTGCGTCATCACTGATATGAGAAAGCCATATAAGCCCAATGGGCACTCATCAATAAATGACCGAGTTGCTGACTGAACTGCAGGTGCTCCTCATTGAAGACCCAGATCACAAAAAGAGAAGCAGTGTTAGCCAAACCTCGGGTGTACCATCTGCTACCGCCGAGAGCACCACAACTGTCGCCGGGCTTGAGAGAGTCATCAGACTTCGTCAATCGTGGTTCGACACACGATGCGCTCCAGGAGATTACGTACATCTCATCGGCGAGTTCAAATACAACCCTGGATTCACAACTATGACGCCCCATGCTCCGACAGAGATAGACATCGAATATGAAGAGGACGTGGCATTGCTCGCTCGAAACCTGACGCAAGCCAGTCTTACTGGAAGCCCAAGAGATGCTTCAAGCAGTCAGAGACAGGGTAGATGGGAATGTATCGTCGACGACCAGCAGCACATGATCATCCTTCACCCGGATCATCTCATCTCGTCGACAGTCGTGGCTGACTCGTTTGGATGCATTCGACGGGCCGTGCTGCAAGATCGAGTCAAGGCGACCAGCGAAGCTAGTGAGGCGCAAGTGTATGGACATATTCTGCATGAGATCTTCCAAGAGGCTCTGACGGCCAATCGATGGGATACACCATGGTTACACGCTCTGGTCGAGGAGATTGTCCGTCGTCCACATCACCTGGAGGATCTATACCAGATCAATGCTGGCCTTGACCGTGCTGTTGAGCATTTGCGAGGGAAGACTGCCGCATTTCAGGCTTGGGCGGAGGTTTTTGTCAGCGGGGAGCCAAAGGTGGGATATGATATTATCAAAAAGGCACATTAGCGTCTCGGCTGACAGCATGTCTAGTCCAACGCACTCGTCGAAGAGCGAAACGGCAAGAAATCCAGCATCTGCATCAACAAGCTATTGGACGTCGAAGAGCATGTCTGGTCGCCCATGTACGGACTCAAGGGGAACATAGATGCTACGGTGCAGATGGCCGTGCGGGAGAGCGGAAATGATCAAATAAGCAAGACCCTGCTGGTTCCATTGGAACTCAAGACGGGCCGCAACACGTCCGAGGTATCACACCGAGCGCAGACGTCGCTCTACACGCTGCTGCTGTCCGACCGATATGGTAAATGCAGTGCAATAACACATTGTCATGGGCGAGTCTGCTGACGCCTCGTTAGACGTGGAAGTCACCAGTGGTATTCTATACTACATGGAAACGTCATCCGTGTCTCGGGTGAGGTCGATGCGGCACGAGGTCCGCCATCTGCTCATCCAACGAAATCTGCTGGCCTGTTATCTCCGTGACCGTCTGCAACCATTGCCGCCAATGCTAGCAGATAAGGCAATGGCATGTAAACGATGCTACGCCCAGACGCCCTGTTTCGTGTACCGCAAGCTCGTGGACGACATTGAAGATGGTCCGATGAAGCCTGTCGAGATTCAACCCCAATTGGCGGAGACATACGATAAAGTTGTGGGACACCTCTCGCCTGCTCATCAGGAATTCTTCCGGCACTGGGACGAGCTACTCACGCAAGAAGAGGGGAACATGTTCCGGCACCGTCGCGAGCTGTGGACGATGCTGAGCGAGGAACGAGAGAAAATAGGTCGTTGTTTTGGGCAGGTGATGATTGAACCGGGCTCGGCCGTCGAAGATGTCGACGCTCCGAAGGTGTACCGGTACGGATACTCTTTTGTCAAGCCGGCTAGCTCTTCAGCAACACCATTCTCGTTTCTGGAATCTCAGCTGGGCGTGGGCGAGCCCATTGTCATCTCGGACGAAGATGGTCATTACGCGCTGGCAAATGGGTATGTGACGCAGGTACACCAACGCAGGATTACCGTGTCGGTTGATCGACGATTGCGGAATACTCGAATGCGGCAGCCTGGATTCGATGAGACGAGCAATCAAGTCTTCGCAGGGATCATGGAGGTGGGTAAACGGCGAGCGGGCGATGCTTCGTCTCGTCTTGGTCGAAGGAAGTCGACCATCCTGGACGATGCTACTGCCGAATTTCCCATGCTCTACCGCATTGACAAGGACGAGTTCAACAACGGCATGGCGACCGTGCGAAACAATCTCGTGCAGGTGATGACGAACGCACATGTGGGCTGTCGAGAGACTCGCAGTCGGGTCGTGGATGGCCGAGGGCCGTCTTTTTTTGCCCCCAATGACGCTTTCAAGATCGCGGACTCGTCAAGTCTGGCTGTGAACGACGACCAGCGTCAGGCTATCGACAAGGTCCTCAGCGCACAGGACTATGCTCTGGTGCAGGGCATGCCGGGGACAGGCAAGACAACGACGATCGCGCAGATCATCCGTGCGTTGGTTGCTCAGCGCAAGACGATCCTACTGGCATCTTACACACACACCGCCGTTGACAATATCTTGTTGAAGATACGCGATCTGGCGGATGTACCGGGTGGAGGCATCTTACGTCTGGGCGCGCTGGCCAAGATTCATCCAGAGGTGCAACACTTTGCCGTCCTCGCCAATGGCAACAACAATACCACTCCTGGCTCAGCATCATCATCATTACCAGCAACGCCCTCCATCGAGGATCTGCACAAGATGTACCACTCCCCCTCCATCGTCGCAACGACCTGTCTAGGGATCAACCACGCCATGTTCAGTCAACGTGTCTTCGACTATTGCATCGTCGACGAAGCCTCGCAGATTACCCTGCCTGTATGTCTCGGTCCGATCAGGATGGCGAAACGATTCGTGCTGGTGGGAGATCATCAGCAGCTGCCTCCGCTGGTTCAAAACGAGGTGGCCCGCAGCGGGGGGTTAGATGTCAGTTTATTCAAGATTCTGTCAGACATGCATCCATCTGCGGTGGTCCGACTGGCGCATCAATACAGAATGTGTAAAGAGATTATGAGTCTCAGTAATGCGCTCATCTATGATGGGATGTTGAAGTGTGGGGATGACAAAACGGCGGAGAGAGAATTGGAGGTGCCGTTTTTTGAAGAAGGGATGGCTTTACTTCACAGGGAAGATCAAGGCCACCAACAACTGTCATTGTCATTGAAAGCCAGCGAAGACGACACCCCGGATATGCGACTACCATGTCCATATTCCAATCTCTTATCGCCGGGAGGAAGAAGAGTCGAGAATGGAAGCAGATGCTGGCTCCGCGAAGCAGTCGACCCGTCTCGGAAAGTCGTGTTTATCAACACCGACGGTCTCCGACCGGCGTCGCTTGAATTGGCGCAGGGTCAACGGATCACGAACCCGACGGAAGCAAGAATCTGTTATCAATTGGTGACGGCTCTGGTGGGATGTGGCGTGGATGTTTCCGAGATGGGAGTCATCACGGTGTATCGATCGCAACTGCATCTGTTACGACACGTGCTTTCTCATCAACAACGGCATCATCAGCATCAGCAACAGGGAGGTCGAGAGCAGCAACAGCAGCACTGCCAGGACCAGGACCAATGTCAGGGAGACCGAGAAAGAGAGGACCAGCACGATAGCGACGACAACGCCGGGAATGACACAGATGTCCCACTGAAAGAGAAAGATCGAGGCAGAAAGAGGAAGAAAGAGATGAATCCAATGATCGAGACAGAAACAATCGACAAATTCCAAGGACGGGATAAAGAGTTGATTATCCTGTCTCTTGTCCGATCCAATTGTCCCGCCTCCTTGTCTACGACAACGACTACGAATATCGCTATCAATCCCAAGCCCGAGAAGGAGGAGGAAGCCAGCAGCAGCAGGGGTGGTACTGCCAATAACAACATCAACTCCAGCCTCGACTCGAACCACCACCACGATCACCAATACCCCGTGAAAAATAACCCCAGCGGCGACTCAAACGCCGACTATATCAATCCCAGATTCCACGACAGGAGTAAAGACGGGAGTTACAATCAGCCTAATCCTCATCTCCACTCCCATTTCGACTCCAACCTCATCAACAACAAGATCAAATCCATTCCCAATGACGCCACCAAACCCCCCTCCAACCGAGACCACAAGCGCAACGACCATGACCGGGGCGGTGCCAATCCTCAAGAAGATCCAGAATCAAACCGCAACGATCGCAACCAAGACGATACCAATACCATCACCAAAGCCGACTCTCGAAAAGATTCTCCTCAAAAACAAAATCAAGCTCGCAACACCAACATCAACAGCAATAATATTGGAGTAGGGAATGGAATAGGGATAGGCGAATTACTGAAAGACTGGCGTCGCCTCAACGTCGCTTTCACAAGAGCGAGATCTAAGTTTATTATATTGGGCAGTTTAGATACTTTATCACGAGCTGGACAATCAAATGGGAACTGCAACGGGAATGGAAATGGGAATGGAAACGGCTACGGAGAGCGGACTGGAAACGCGAATGGAAAGGGGAAAGGAACCGGGGTATTAGAGGGGTTATGTCGCATCGTTACAGAGAATGGATGGATAGTCGAGATGGAGGAGGGGAGTCTCGACACTCATTTGTTCTAGAGCTGAGCATACGTTCTCGATTCAAGTTCATTACCCTCGCTCCGTTTTTTTGGATTTCCTATCCAGAAGCAGCAACAGAAACAAGAAGAAAAGGGAAAAGAGGGGGTGATAGAGGGGTGATGCTAGATTGTAAAATGGAATGGATGGGTTGTTGAGCTCGAGGGAAGTCTTGAGGCTCATCCGTTTTAAAATAGAAATGGGGAGTTCACACTTGCTCGATCGATGTATGTTATGGGAGGGAGCCTGGATATCTTATCACGAACCGTTAACGGCAACGGAAATGGAAAGGATAGGGGAGGGTTAGAGGTGTTGTGCCAGATTGGTAAAAGGAATGGATGGGTCGTTGAGCTCGAGGGGGGAAGTCTTGAGGCTCATTCATTCTAAATCTGGAGAGTTCTCATACACTCGCTGGATTGATAGAATTTTATCATAGTGTACTAGGTGTGTAGCTTGGAGATTCTCTCACGCGACGGAAGTGGGAGTGAAGTGGAAGTGGAAGTGTCAAGGGAAAGGGCAACGGAAAGGCGAATGGGGACTCGGGGGGTGGTAGAGAGGTTATGCCAGATTGTAAAAAGGAATGGATGAGTAGTTAAACTCGAGGTGGGGAGTCTCGATGCTCATTCATTTTAGATCTGGGGAGGTGAGGTTGAACGTAGGTAGCTTTCACACGCCCGAGGTCGAAGGTTGTTATACTCGTTTAGATACCCTCTCACGCGACTGAAGTGGGAGTGAAAGTGGAAGGAAGTGTCAAGGAAAAGGGCAACGGAAAGGGGAATGGAACCGGGGGGTTGTATTGGAGGGACTATGTCACATCGTTACAAACAACGGATAAGCCCTTGAGATGGACCAGGTGAGGTTTGGAGGGTCATACCCTTATATACCCATACAGAAGAATAGATAGATGATCGACTATTTATTGTAGGCTCTCATGAGAGGATTGTTTTATCATGGTGCGTACAGAGGTACTCGACGGAGTAGATATCAAGTTGTTTCATGGGCGCTACCAGGAAACAACGCCAATTCCTATTGTTCCAAACTCCCATAAACGTCCAGCCTCTGCCAGGCTTCTGCTGCTCCAGCTGGCTCACCGCCTACTCCACAGTATCTTGAGCCCCTTCGGAGATGACTGGTGCCTCCCTGCAAATAACGAGCCAGGGTCGTTCACTACCCGGCCAATACCGGGTATGTGACCCCACAACTCTCCCTCTCCACGAATCTGGCGGGGCCGACCACTAACACGATGGGGGGTGGGAGGGGGGACACTCTTGCTTCCCACCGTCCGGAAGGCGACGAGGCGGCGGGAACACGACGAATGACTCGTGCCGTCAACAACCCCCCCCCGGTGTTGAAGCCGAACGGATGGGACGGCACGAAATCGTCGTCGGACTTGCGGCGAACAGAAAACAGTTCCCTTTCGTCCAACTGGTAATGGACGAAAGGGAACTGTTTCGATTTCGCCGCGCTGGCGACGACGGCCGGCACTCTGTGCAGACACCGGCCGTGTCAATGTCCGCGAATCCGGCGGGGGCCGACCACCACCCGGCTTCGCAGCGTGGCCGGGCACCACCGCCCCCAACGCTGGCCGGGCGTTTAACGCTCCGCCGGATTCGCAGCGATGCCTGTCCTCGCCGGGTTCGCAGCGCGGCCGTACAAGACCGCGCCCCGTGGGACAGCTGAGGCGACCATGCGGTCGCGGCATCGTGGTGTCGTGGACTTGTCCAGCTGTTCCAGCTGGACCCACGGGCATGACAACGCCGGCCGGCGGAGGCGTGGACCAGAAGGAAGGAGATTCACCCCTTCGATTCCGTCGAGGCGGATAAACGGATGTGGTGATGTTGGTGTTGGATTCCGAGACCCCTCGGTATCAGGTGCCGTGGAATTCCCAGCAGCAGAATGCATCGTGCGTCGAAGGAGAAGTCTCGACGGGAGCTGCCGGGCCGGTTGATGTTGTTGGAGTGGATGATGATGATGGCTTGTCGGATTCGTCTGGTCCGCTGAACGGGGCTTGTCGGAGGATCGTGTAGGTCTGACCCGCTCCTGACTGACGCAGACGGAAGGCCTGAGCGCTCATGGCGAACCACTGGGTTGATGCCGATGCCCGGAAGGCGAACCTTAGGGAAGACACCGTCAGGCGACAAGGATTGGATATCTTGAGTGAACCAGTCAACCTACAGAGTTTGACGCCAGAGGTCTGAAATCCAACTCGCTGGTAAGAACCCATGCCATCTGATCTTGACGAGGGTGCCAGTCGTGGCCTTGCTGGCGTCAGGGACCGTATAACGGGAGAGACAGGGGTCAATATTATCGTCCTTGCGAATTCGAGGCGAGTCCAATGAGACCAGACTGAGCCATTCGTGCAACGTCGAGGCATTGTCGTCGATGTCTTCCCAGTCCCAACGATTGCTGGTTTGTTCTGGAGGTTCCAGTGGGGTCTGAATGTGCGCTGGAACCATGACGGATTTGAGTCGAACCAGGTGGGGCCCAATCCTTTTATGAATAGGATGATAGCGGTCAATGGGTTTGGCTGACGCTGACTCTGCACGTTATCAGTCCAGTCCGACTTTCTCCGAGGTGGTGTGAGCCCCAATATATCTGAAAACGGAAAGAATTGAATTATTGGACTCGGGCGATTTGTCACCCGTCCGTTATCGTGCCTCGTGCCTACCTTCTGAAGGAGCCACATCGCAGAACAGCCATCGGACCGAATTATTCAGCACCCGCTCGGCAGCTCGTTGGACTCGCTCAAAGCCCTTCTTGCCTGGACGCATCGCTGGCACACGCAGGTCAATCGTCACGACTGAATGAAGCAAGAGCAATCACATGTTAGCGTTGATGGTTATCAATCAATTATCGAATGTCCCGAAAAGGCGCTTGCTGGCCTGGCAGGGCAGAGATCGTCAATCACTTACGCCATCGACTTCGGCCCCGTTGAGTGATGGGCCGGCCATCGGGCGTGCCCACCAGTCCACTGCGCTCGTACGTTTCTCGATCGAGCGAGAGTCGAAGAACTCCTGTATTTGAAATTAGCATCGAACATTCATATACAAATGAATGAATTGATAGACGGAAAATGAGACTTATGATCCATCGATTTGTAGACACTGAAGAATAGTCATACATACCACGATGCAGCCATAATTGATTATCGATACCTGCTCCCCCTTCCGAGAGCATGATGACCTCCCCTGCGGATCCAACTCAGCACCACTTTCGGTCGTTCCTGTTGAGGCAGGCATTGCCCAGTGTAGCACCACCGAACTCGGCTAGCGTACCATGTTTGATGTAGGTGTTCAAGAAATCCGGTTCCAGCAGGCCCGATAGAGGCAGAGTGACGACGGAATATTGAACTGTCTTGATCTGGTCAAAAGCCCTTTCTCTGATGGCATTGTATGCTTCCTCGGGCATGATCATATCAAGCTGAAAAGAGTTAATCATATGTTTCCTGTGAATAGAGCGATCAATAATCAATGATTGAACTCACTGTATGCGTAAATGCAATTGAGGCAGGAGCCGCAAAGGGCTGTCTCTTGGTCGGCGGCTGCTTCGGATCGATCTCTGCTGGCAGGCGGCCATGCGTCACGTAGCACTTGGCCAGTTTCTTCTCGTCGACCCCTTGGTAGAACATCCTGAGTGGTCGACCTAGGAAGACTCTCGGTACTAGGTGAGTACCACTCGAGGGGCGTCGTCGAGTTTTATTCACGGCAGTCAATCTGGACGAACAACGGTCCAATGACGCTCTTGGAGTCTTGGCAGGCACAAAGTTGCAACGGTGCAGAGCTAACGCAGGTGTCAAGATGCAACGGCCCGACTGTTGATCAACAGGGTATGTGCATATGAACAGTCTTGCAACAGGATGATCGAAAAAGAATGTTTTCTTCATGAGATGATACGCTCCACACTTATCATCAATCAGCAGAAGTAGAGATCGACTTCATATATGTACAGCGGTGAAGTCTGAATGCGTTTGTAACCTGACAGCTCGCCGTGGCATGTGGCTATCGTCCAGCAAAGTACCAACGACTAAAGAAATATCATACGACCTCATTCACCGAGCCTGTAGAATCAATATCGCTGCAATGGGTCGTTTACTGGGTATTGGAAAAGCGCGTTTGTTGTGCCCTGGTGGTGGACGTGCCTGCCTCGGTCGTCGTTTCCATCGACAATCCACACCAAACAACGTCTGCAATCAAGAAGCAGCAGGATCCTTCGTCCAACCCAACAATTCCCTACCACTTCATCATTGTCGACTGCACCCTGCCACATACCAAGATCCACCTCTTCTTCTCTCCTCGAACAGTCAGTTAGTCGCACAAGACTTCACTTTGAGCCTCTCTCACGTGATTTCCACACTTTGACGCTATCTGTCGGCTTTACGCACCGTACTTTTTGCATTCTGTGCACTCTTCATCAGCCGTAGCAGAGCCGCACCCCACCACCCCACCATGCAGACTTCCGACGATGCAGATCTAGATGCAGCCGAATACTCACCGCCCGACGACGACACGACCACCTCCGTCGCATACCGCTCCTCACTCGTCGACCGAGTCTGGGCCGGTCTGGCAGGCTGGTCGCCCGAGCGCGATCCTACCATGAGCACAGGAGGTGGTGTTGCAGGAACCGGGACAGGGACGGGATTTGGATCCATTGAGCTTCGTCGGTCGATTGCTCGCGAACGGTTCTCCGCTGTTTTCTCGACTCTCAAGACGACGACGTATCAGGACCCGGGCAGTCGCGGCCCGAGCTCGCACTCGTCTGTATATCCACATTCTCAACCCCAACTCTTTCTCTTTACATACGTCGACTAACGCTTAGATTCTAGTATTCGCTCTATTGCGTGGAGTCCAACCGGACGATACGTCGCGACAGGCTCCGCCGACCGGACATTACGGGTATGGAACCCCGAACGACCGGCTGTCAAAAACTCGACGGAACTCAAGGGCCATACCGGGGCGGTGGAACGTGTGCTGTTCAATCCCACTAAGGAGGCTGAACTGGCGAGCTGCAGCGCCGACGGCACCGTTCGGTTCTGGGATGTGCGAAGCAAGAGTTGTCGGGCGGAGGTGAAATTGGGTGGAGAGGGATTCACCTTGACATGGAGTCCTGACGGGAAGACGATCATTGCTGGACGGAAAGTACGTCAATCGATCTTCTTCATCCTCCGTTGAAACTCACCATCCTCCTCCTAACCAGCCACTTATGGTATAATCACAGGACGACACTCTCATCCCTATTTCCTTGGAGGGCAAACTCCTCCCCACTTCTTCTTCTCCTCTCACACCGGACCCGCCCTTACCACAATCCGTGCAAACGAATCAGATCATCTTCTCCAACTCGGGTCAACATCTGCTATTAACCACCGGATTCGGAACCATCAAGATCGTAAATTACCCCTCGTTCGAAACCTGCCAGACCATCACGGCGCATACGAGCGCGTGTTTATCCCTCGAACTCGACTCCCGTGGAAAACATCTCGCGATCGGTGGAAGTGATGCCCTGCTCAGCATCTGGGAAACAAACCATTGGTTTTGTCGATATACCTTGTCGGAATATCTAGGGCCCGTGAGGAGTGTTAGTATGACGTTTGATGGAAGTTATGTCTGCGGGGGATGTGACGAGGGGGTGGGGATCGACATTGTACGTGCTATCCATTTCCGATGTTGCGTCATCTCATGCTCTCGGTGCCAGTTACCATTGCTGGATTCTACGGGACCATGCCACCCTATCAGATGAATAATGGAATAAAGAGTGAATTGAATGAACTGATGATTTATTATTATATAGGCCCACGTCGAATCAGGCGAAATAGTGCACCAAGTCCCCACTACTCACCCGGCTCCCTGTGTCGCCTGGCACCCTCATCGGTACTGGTTAGCTTACTCGGGCGATCCCCTGGGTTTGAACATTGTTGGTCCCAACATCGGGACAGGCAGTGTCTAGTGCAGCTCAGCTCAGCCGGTGTGTTAGAAGTATCAGAAGCCCAGACCTTTTTTTCTCTCTCCCAACACTCAAGCATGGGACGTATTCCTTGATCTCCTTTTTGAATTGGCCAACTTGGTATATATGGAGACAATTCATGTTGAATACGCTAGATGGAGGCATTAGTCCAATAATATCACGTTCAGGGTCAAGCCAGAGAGTGATATTCGATGGTTATAAAATTCGCTTCATCGCACAACACAACTCAAAAACCAACTTGTAGCTCTACTTCATATAACTTTACCTTCCTACCGAGCGAATTGGATAAGTAAGCAAGTAGGATACTTGTATCAAAGCCAACCATCCTTGAGCTTTGACGATAGTAGTCTTGTTGGTACCTCCCCTCGAGTACGCGTCGTGCAAGTCAAAAAGAGAACGGAGTTTCTTCCAAGATCGATGAAAGGGTCGATCGTATCGAGTGGAGTTGTTTGTTTATTTGTTACATGAGAGTGATATCTTGAAGCTAGCCGTGCACGCCGTGCTAGCTTAATCAACGCAGAGTATCAAGCAAGCAAGCAGGTCGACAAACGCCCCCCACCCCTCCCGGGCCCCCCCACGCATTTACCACCGCCTGTACTGCCCTCTTTCGTGAACAAATACAAAGTAGGTAAAAAAGGATGGATATGAGGACAAGTAAGTAGAATATGTTGCAATGGATGTACCGACCGCTTTGGACCCGCAAAATAAATACCTACTGTGTATGCCCCTTTCTGTCTGGAACTGGAGGATGGAAGTAGAGAAATATATGAACAACAAAAATACCCATGTCTCCTAGCTACCGACACACGGGCGATGAACGATAATGATCTTCGCTGACCTCCCCTGCTCTTTCCTTTCCTCTCCCACCCATCTTGTTTCTTTCAAAGTCGAGAGATGGTATGAAACAGCTGAGAGGAAAATGCTGACTACAGGTCCAAAGGTTGAATTGCTGGATAAAATGAAGATAAGGACCATGAAAGATATGACAGGCATCAAGCAAAGAAGAGGAGAAGGGAGAACCAAAAAGCGCTTTCCTCTCTTTGATAAGTATTCAAGCTAGGTGGTCACTGCTGGGAGGTGGTATAAGCCAGGTAAACCGCTCGCTACTGAAGATGAAAACAAGATGATGAAGAAGAGGCGTGAAGAATGAGAAGAGAAGCACGGAAAGAAAGAAAGTATAACTGAGAGAATCAACCACAAGATGTTGCAGACGAAGATCAAGATTGAGAAATGGGAGAATGGAGGGGAGATGGTGGACGAGAAAGAATAGGTAGGTCATTGGTGGTGGAGTAGCTTGCGAGAGTGAGGAAGGGGTTTAAAGATGTGAGAGTGAAGAATATTCGTACTGTAGATATGAGAAGAGAGGAGAGCCGAGATGGACAGACACCGTAGATCAAGCTGATCGAGTATGGAAGTTGAAATGATCACGGATAGCCTGATGGGCTTGCCGCCATTATTGTCGTCTTCGCTGTCCTTTAGCTCCCCTTTGAGGACTGGTTCTATCCTTTGAACTGCTGGTTGTTTCTTATTGGCCTTTCCATGCTTTCTCTGTCTTGGATGCATTGTCGAATTTGCTTGGTGAACGAACTCGTGAGAAAGGGTGTTCATGTCTTGATCGTCTAACATGAGGAATTTCTTGAGCCTGGTTCGCCACTGCTGTCGCCTCGTTCGCGCAGATCAAAGGGTAGACTCGGCTTTTTTGTTCCTTTGAAATGTGCTGATGGTATGGCTCAGCTGAGCTGACTTCTATTAGGTCGACTTAACGACTCAACGAGTCTTTCATGATGTCGAGGGCGAAGGGGTGGCGCACGTTATATTATCTCGTCCAAGTAATCGAGTCCGCGGTCGGCATCCAATGAATTTGCTAGATGGGATAACAAAATGGGATGATGGCATGATAGTGTCACCTCCGCTCGTGACTCGCATCGGCCGCCGGAGAATTCCCGCTCACAAACCCCGTCGTATCCCATCCGACTTCCATCATCTGCGAGAAGATACCTTCAGGCGATGGACTCATCCCCGTCGATCCATCGAACGTCCATCCCGGCGGAATGGCGAATGGAACCCCTTCACCGTCTCGACCGGGTGTGTTTGGGAGGAAGACCGACGGAGTGAGACCCGGCACCGTATTAGCGAAATCATTCGAGGAGTTCATGAACGGCATGGATGTTGTGCTGGTGTTGGTCGTCTGGCTCTCGTGGCTCGTTTGATGACTCAACCCACCACCACCACCAGTCTTATTCGAAGCATGATCGTCGTATTGCGGAGGTGTGAAGACCTGCGGACCACCGGTACTACTACTCCCGTGACGAGACGTGTTGGTCGTTGCGGGCGAGGGGTGTTGATGTCGATCGCTGCTACCGGTTGTGCTTGGATCTGGCGACAGACCACTCATCTCAGGCGAATTACCGTTCGACCCCACCAGCACGCTTCCCCGCATGCTTCTCGGTAGGATACCCGCAGAAGGGATGTTGTTTGGATTTCGTTGCATGTAAGGAATTTGGTGCTCGTTCGATACCGGTCCATTTGGAAGTGGGATCCGTGGGGGCAGCTCATAACTCATTACCGGTGATGGTCGGTAGGGTAGCTCGGTCGGAGCCGTCGTCACGTCATTCAGCGGATCGACCGGCGACGGAAAAGTTCCCGACCCAGATGTCGCTGACTCGGCATTGGGATCACCTTCCCTGAATGCGGGACACTGGCTGACGTCGGCGGCCTTGGTAGACACCTCAGCCTGACAAACTCCATCAGTGGACATGAATCAATAAAACAAGATGAGGTGAAGGAGGATGGAGATAAATGAATGAACAGATGAGAAGCAAAAAGACATACCACGCCCTTCTTCATTGAATATGCAAAACCCGAGCTCTTGGCCGGGTCATCCAAGCCGGTTCCCTCCAGATCGACGTCGAGTTGAATGAGGAACGATTCGGTCAACGGATTCTTCATCTTGAGGATCTGCATCGTCGATAACAAAAACTGCAACGACGCTAGGACCTGTTGATCGTCCGGTCGACTCTTCAGGTATTGGATGAAGACGCGGGCAGACACGTAGAGACAGAATGACAAGAACGGGTGCATCTGATGTTAATCAAGTCAGCACCGGCACGAAACACGTGATCATGATTGCAATGGAAAGGAAGATTATCATGAGTGTAACGCAATAGTACGCACCGCCCCTGGGTCCAGATGTCCAATAATCCGCATGATGCTGGCAATCTCCGCCGCCGCCGTCACGCACCGCACCTTGCTCTCTGCGCTCACCGACGCCGGCAGTCGATGCTTGTCCGCCTTGAAGATGGCCGCCTGATGCAGACAGATGGTGGCCGTGTGGATGTTCATGTTCAGAAACACCACGTTGGGATTCATCAGCCCACCGGGCAGTCGAAAATGACTCGGCAACGACAAGGTGATCTGCAACAAGATATTATCCAGCTGTCGATGTCGCTTCCAGAACTCTCCATTGAGATCCTCCTCTCGCTCGTCGTCATCCGGTCGATGGAGATGCAACAGATTGCGACCGAACAGCGACGCCATCAGGATGACCCCCGCAAACGACGACAGGCTCGCGGCGCCGGCACTCGTCATGGCCTCCGTCAGCGTGCACGTCCGTTGGGGCTTGCTCAACTCAAACGCCTCGTCGGTGGCCGGCAAACGACTCAAGACGTCTTTCTCGTCGATGACCATGGGCCAGCCGGTGCCGATGCTGGCATAGCGATCGCTACAAAAGGCCACCCAGAACGTCCGTCGTCGCTCCTCACGCTCGGTCCAATCTTTAGGTGGGGGCAAGGTCTGTTTGACATCCAACCCGGTTCCGTCCAAGCGATGCAGACCCATCATCTGCGCCAACCGCGTCGCCCGACCGGCGCTCATCCAAGCGCGGGGGAAGTACATCATCTTGAACTCGTACATGGTGATCAAACTCCAACATTGGCAGTGGGCGACCGTCAAGAGCCGTTCGCCGTGACCGCGCATCTCATCGGCCTCGATATATTTGCGTGCACGCTGGTAGAAGACCTCGCGCAGGTTGACGTATTTGTCCGTGATGGACGCGGCCAGACTCCACATCATGTACCGTAGACAGATGGGAGGTCGCATCTGCGGCGCCAGATTCATGGCGGCCATGTAGCGTGGCTGGTGGATCATAGGAAGCGTCGGGTGGATTCTCTCAAAGTAAATGTGCGTCCTATGCTGTCCGTCAGCATTCGTCGACACGTTTCGCACCGGAAAAGATCGTAGGGGGTTTCGCGCACAGCTCATCAATGACTTCTGCAGCGGGCAGCGGTTCGTCGATCCCGATGCTGATCATCTCCCAGGTAAAGGTGTCGGCGCCCCCCAAGACATCGTCGAGCGTGATTGGATTCAGCGAAGAGGGCACCGCCGGCTGTGGGTGCGAATTTATATGTCCTCCCGGCGAGGTGCCTGGGTGCATGCCTGGGTGCAACTGTTCGGAGGGGTGGGGCGGACTGCAATGATCCATGCATGGATCCGGTCCCGGATCGGGCGTCGTCTCCATTCCATTTCCATCTTGCGAGTCGTGCGTCTTGAGCAGTGTCTCCACTTGCGCTATCGTCACGCAAACCCGTACCGTCAGTCTTCATCTTCTCTCCACATCCGCACGATCACCCACCGAGTCTCGCCTCCAATGCTTTCACGTAGCCCCGCTTGGGTCCACTTTTGCGGCGCGCCTCCTCGTAGGCGCAATCATGTCCGAGGCGCGCGCAGGTTCCACACGTCGGCTTGCTGCCATCACACTTGAGCTTCCGCTTGCGACAGACAACGCACGCGATCCGTTTGGGTCGAGGGAGATAGTCGCCCGAGTCGGCACGACTTAAAGGAGGCATGGTCGGGCCGCCCTCGGTGGGACTGCCAGACGACCGACCAGCAGCGGAGGGCAATGACCGGCTGAGATCGTTAAAATAGTCGTCCCCCGGGCTCAACCTGTTCGTCGCGGACATGTTGGGCGTGAGATCTTGAACAAGCCGAGGTTGACGGGATCAATTTGCGACCGAAGAGTCCAACCAGATGGGCTCGATATGGTCGACGGTCGAAGGTCAACGGCCGGCGGCTGACCACCACAACCCCAGGCGTCGTCGCTCCCGATGACGCGAACAAGCCGTCTGCAGACGTCCTTTCCCCAGAGTCAATGACAGTTGTTCTGGATTTTCGACGTTCCCACGAGGGTGGCTTAGAAGGCCAGATGCCGCAACGGGGCTGCAGGGTTGATGGTGGTCGGCGATCGGCGATCGGAGGATTGGAGCCCCGAGGTGTTAGCTGTCAATTGATTAGTGGGAGTCCAACGAATCCCTAACTTTTGGTGATCGAATGATTGAAAATCATCATAAAAAGCTCCAACAAAGATGACCACATTTCGAATGAGAGGATAAGAATCCCTTCAGGATGAGATCTTCCCGGCAGGACCACGAACCTCTTTCAATCAACCAGTTCGTCAGAGATTGTCCCGTCAGGCTGATTCATGTTGAATTGCATCTTCTTAAAGCTATGGATACGGTATCCCATACGATTCAGTAGCTCGTTGCAGATTGGTTCCTAGTCCAGACGAGTCAAACAGCAGGCACGGCAGGTCATGTTTCTGATATGAGCCCACTGACTGCTCCAGTACGAGAATTCCATACGGGTATTCGTCCCGTCATATAATTTCTATTTCGTGTCTGTTCCAGGTAGAACCTCCGTCCACGCGTCGAGATTTGACACGGCCTGATCGTGGCTTAGACTATGCTTGGATGCTGATCCATATATCCTAGGACTAGGTCTTGACGATCAGGCTATGCTCTGACAGCCAGTACCATCGAGCCAGACTTACTGTACAGTAACTTAGGAGCTCGTGGAGCTCCCTCTTTCGGCCCAAGAAAGACGCTGCTGCAAAGACGTTGGACTTTGACAGGCGGATCGACTTAGTCATCGGCAGTATGAAGATTGCGTAAGCCGGACGAACATCAAGCCGACACTGCGGCTCACCTCTCGTGTCGCAGTTGGTGATGCGTCATTCATTCATTCGTCCGTCCTTCAGCCTTGTCGTGTCTTGACGGCTTTGATGGGACGATAGACGTTGCGGGACGATAGACGTTGAGTAAGTCGTTGCTGGTCAATATATGCTGCTGCTGGATGGACAGTGCTCTGTACGACCACGGGTCCAGGTGGTGAACTTCGCTGCAGAGTAGTGACGACATTGAGCATTCGGTTCCTGATCGGGCTGATGGCGATGGAAAGGGTCCTACGTCAGATTGACGATGATGCAGGTATCGTCTCTTCGTCAAAACTGAAAGCTGCATCATTAGTATGATGATGCCGGCAGTAGCGGGGCCCCTACTATTGCGTAGACGACGATGATATATCATCTCGACCTTCATCCCATATATTGTACCCTATACAACCCCAGGCATTAAGGGTACCAAGCGCTGTCTGAATCCGGTATATGAAGCTTGTTCGGTGGCGGACAACGAAGGTGGGCTCACCAGTTGTTGAGTCGGTACAGGATATAGATGGATCTGATAGTTCAAGATACTGTGAAGAGAATATCGACTGGATGAATCAAGATTTAATTCGTTTTCAACATTAGACCTGGGTCTCTCATACTATCGTTGTAGGACTGATACCCTTGTGTATAAATTGAGGTATAACTGGGACTGGGCCTCTTCGCATCGTACAAGGAATCAAGGCTCTTGTCTTCCCAATTCATCGTGGACAGAACTTCCAGCACTGGAGTTTTGCTGATGTAGTTTGACAGCAGCGGATTTGGCATGGTGATTCATTTAGGCATGAAGGAGACGCGGAGAAAATATAAGAGGTGTTGAAGATGCTACAGCCATTGAGGCCAAAGGGCATGCAATGATTCTTTTGATTAAAAGGCCAAGATCATTTAAAAGGCAGATGAATGTGGAATCCACAAGCTGGCAATCGTCAAAGCGATGATGAGCAGGAAAAAAGCTCCCATCTCTATTGACGCTCCTCACCCTCGTTGGAAGTATACTCTCGAGCTGGGAACGGCTGCGTTGTAGGCGTGAATAGACCTCCCTGAAGAAGACCCGAAGACCCGTCAGGATAAAAGCCTAGCTGCATTTGCGCCTCATTCACCTTCAACGGAGCATCGCTGATGTTCATTCTGAGATATCGGTCTTCGCTTCACTCATTTTACAATCCTTCACCTCACCCAGTGAGAAAGCGAAGTAACCCCATCGACGATGAGCTGTCTTGAACTAACGATGCACCGTCATCTTCAACGGATATGTACGATGCCAGATGATCAGAGATGAGAAATCGAGAGACTGATGAGATTTCTCTCAAGAGTTCTTGGCCTTTCTTCGCTTGCCGTGATTCCGTGGTCGGGCCACGACGACAAACTTGTTAACCTTATTCTTCTTTCTCGTCTTGTATCCACCTTTGGCCTACCACCACCATCATCCGTTAGGATCAACGACGAGCAACATTGATGAGTGAATCAAGTTACTTACCGGCGTGCCCCAGATGCTAACGGAATGAACGTTCCCCTTGGACTTCCCTCGCCCTCCACCATGAGGGTGATCGACTGTACATCAAAACCCGTCAGCCGAATCTACAGTATGATATCGATCGCATTCCGCGGTGAAGGTGACGCGATCTTGGCACGCTCAGAGAGCCTGATCGAAACACACATACCTGCATTCATTGCCAAACCACGCACGGTCGGCCGGATCCCCAGCCATCGACTGCGACCGGCCTTGCCCAGCTGTCGATGTCGATGATTGCCATTGCTGGCCACGCCGATCGTCGCACACGCATTTCGACCGACCTTGCGCACCTCACCACTCTGCAGCTTGACCGTCACGAACCGGCCCTCGCCCCGCTCCGTGTCCGGGTCTTTCGCGATCACCGTCGCAAAGGTGCCGGCGCTGCGACAGAAGACGCCTCCTCGTTCGGGCCGCGAGCCGACATTATACACGAGCGTGCCCACGGGGACCATGTGCATGGGCAGGCAATTCCCCCGCCACGCCGTTCGCGCGGCCAGCATGCCCGGGTCCATAACCCCGCCCATTCGGTCCAACAGCTCTTGAGGGATACCACTGCGATAGCTCTCGATCACATCACCGGCCCGCATTCCCTCGGCGGCCAGGATGTAGCTCTTGCGTTGGGTCTGCTGGTCGCGCAGCAGGGCGATATGGGCGCTGCGATTGGGATCCCGTTCGATGCGCTCCACCAGCTGCTTGCCGGGGGCCACCCGGGCGTAGTCTAACGTGCGGATGCGTCGTTTATGTCCACCCCCTCGATGTCGGACCATGATCCGGCCCGAATTGTTGCGTCCGCCCTTGCCATGGCCCTTCTTGGCGAGGGTCAAGGGCCGAAATGGACCTCCCTTCCAGAGGTGGTCATTGATGGGTCGACGCAAGTGACGCGTGCCGGGAGTCCGGGGTTTGTAGGTGCGGATCGCGAAGCTGTCCTGGGGCGTTCGGCTTGACTCGCGACTCGGGGCGAACGAGGGCGTATCGGAGGTTGCTGCTGCTGGTGGTTTGGCAGGTTCTTCGGCCTGACCGGCCGTCGTCGCCAGTGGACGACGACGAGGATGCGATGAGAGTCGATTGAGGCAATTGCATGTTGCTAGGGGTCGCCATGGCCGGCTATGGCTGCTCCAGACTCGAGGCTGCAGCATGTTGAAGGGCAATATAGGACAAGAGTCCTCGAACGGAGCTTCACCGGAGAGGTCGTCGTTGCCGGCCAGGAACGGTTGAGGTTCTTTAAAATCAATCGTGATTGGCCGAGTCTTATGACCAATCAGAAAAGGTATAGCTTTCCATGGCAGGTAATGTTCTGATCATGTGACAGGCATGTGACTCTCAGCTGACTCAGTATCTCACTAGCCACCATCAACGCGTCGGTCATCACCGGGTCGACAAGCCTCAGCGCGCACCGCCACATGTTTACCGGGCCCGCCCATTTCCCAAGCTCCACAACCTCAGCTCTCCGCCGTGTCACGTCACGTCCACATCGTTCCACCGCTAACAAAGCTCCCACGTCCATTCTCCTCCTTCAATCCACCACTGCATCCAAAGCAGCATCCGAGATCGTCCCCACGTCCTTCTCCATTCACTCTTTCCATGAATTGATCTTCAATTCGTCGTGTTTGGGAATTTCAAAGATTAACATCGATCGATCGTTACGAACGGATCGGACGTTATCCCGCGCCGGAGCTTGTCTCGTTGGCGCGCGCCGTGGACGCCGCATCCCAACCAAACAACAACCACCACCACCATCACATCACGGAACTTAACTCTCTTCCGTGTGTGCTGCTCTGGTGTCATCCCACTCTGCTCTCTGTGTCTCATCCTCACGTCCCGCAAACAAACATCTTCTCTCTCTCCCTCCCATCATCCTCTCTCTCTGCTCTCGTCCACTACTCTTCTTCAGCATCACGACTCCACGTCCATGATACTGCATTGACGACCTCATCACGACTCACTCTCGATCAATCACGCTCATCCTGGACACATCTCGACGCGATATCTCCCAAGCACTGCACTCTTCGCGTGACGTGCGGACCATCCATCTGGAGACACATACTCCGGACCTCTATCATCATCCTCCATCGCGTCTCCAGCTCGTTGGGTAAACAACTGGTCGACACGAGCGAGTCACACAGCTCGACCAAGGAGATTCCCATTGACACACAGATCACGGGGATATAACCTTCCATCGCGTCTGGGTCTTCTCTCTTTCTCTCTCTCCAACACGAACCACCACAACAACCCATCTTCCTCCCACATACTCATCTCCATCCTCAACGTACCACATCATCCCTCATCCTTGACCCGCCTCTTGGACAACAAGATCATCATCAATTGAGCGCAAGCAGACGCGTCTTACCTAATACACGCGTTCGCAATGCCTCCGGTGAGTGACATATATTCCCTGATCAAGGCTGTCCCATGTCATTTTGTATTGAGCCCAATGCTAACTCATTCCCAATCTAGGCTCGCGCTGCTGCGCGTCCGAAGGCGACTGGAAATGAAAATGACGAGAATGGACCGACGACGCGGCTCACCCGGGCCAAGTCAGCCGCCCTCACGGCGGACGCTTCCTCCAATGGAGCCCTAGCTGCCAAGAAGCCGCTGCAATCCAAGCGATCCACAAGCAGCAATACTCTCAACGGCAACGCCGCGGCTCAGCCTCAGCGCAAGCGGGCGGCCTTGGGAGATGTTAGCAATGTCACCAAGTCGAATGTGGGCGAAACGAAAGAAGCCAAGAAGTCGTTGACGTCCAAAAGCAGCGGCGTGCCGACCAAGGCCAGTCAGGTGGCCGGCGTGCAGAAGGCGGGCGCGCGTGCCAACACGTCTCGCTCGGCCCTGACATCCAAGGAGAGCAAGAGTCGATCGGCTGCTCCCGAGCTGAAGCGAGCGGCCAGCAGCGGATCAGGCGTGATAGGCGGCGTGACAAAGAAGCGACAGGCGACGAGTACTACGACCACGACGACCACGCAAACGACGATCAAAGAAGAAGTGTCGGATGTGGACGAGAACGTCGTCGAGCCATCCACCAAACGCGCCTTTGCCGTCGAGATTGACACGAGCAAACACGTCACCGTGCACGATGAGGTGGCCGAGACCGCTTCGCAGGAGACCAATGCCGTGCCGACCGCTACAGCTCATGATGCGGCTGCCACTGCGGAGCCGGCCATCCCGAATCTTGACGCGGCCGAACTGGACGACCCCCTTCTCGTGGCCGAGTACGCGGTCGAGATCTTCGAGTATCTCCGTGTGTTGGAAGACAAGACGATGCCGAATCCGAACTACATGGACCACCAACCGGAGCTGGAATGGAAGATGCGCGGCATTCTCGTCGACTGGCTAATCGAGGTGCACACGCGGTTCTATCTGCTCCCCGAGACGCTGTTTCTGGCCGTCAACATCATCGACCGCTTTCTATCGTTGAAGGTGGTGCAGCTCGACAAGCTGCAGCTGGTGGGTGTGACCGCGCTGTTCATCGCATCCAAGTACGAAGAGGTCTTGACGCCGCACGTGGGGAACTTCCGACACGTCGCCGACGATGGCTTTACGATCGACGAGATCTTGGCCACGGAGCGATACATGCTCGGCGCCTTGAACTACGATCTGAGCTACCCCAGCCCGATGAACTTCCTGCGACGCATCACCAAGGCGGACAACTACGACATCCGCACGCGGACGCTGGGCAAGTATCTGATGGAGATCAGTCTGCTCGATTATCGCTTCATGGAGTTCCGGCCGAGTCAGATTGCGTCGACGGCCATGTTCTTGGCTCGCATCATTCTCGAGCGTGGTGAATGGGTATGTTGCACACAGATCCTGACGACGTCGTCACACTCTTCTATATGCACATCCTATAAACAGAAGAAACCCCTGCTGACAACAGCGATGATC
>QQTW01000379.1_pt1 | contig 27467 bp, 31 predicted proteins | sample 1904831 | NCBI WGS metagenome assembly QQTW01 (sample SAMN09435610, study PRJNA476489) | Subsurface metagenome, whole genome shotgun sequencing project. | reverse complement strand
CTGCGCTGACGGCGCCCATCTCCGACTTCCTCGGGCAAGAGGTGCGTCTGGTGCGCAAGGGTCCAACACCGCGCATTCTGAGCGGAAACGCGAGCCCGACGCGGCTGGGCCGCACGCAGGACACGAACTTCCCGGACATTCTGCCGGTGCTTGTTGCGTCGGCGGCGAGCATGGCAGAACTGAGCTCCAGGCTCGCTACCAAGGCCGAAAACGAATTCTCTATTGAGCGCTTCAGGCCGAACATCGTGGTGCGCGGCAACGAGCCGTGGAGCGAGGACTCGTGGAAGACGGTGCGCATCGGCGGGTCAACCGTTCTTGACGTGGTCGCGCGATGCGCACGATGCCGCGTTCCTAATGTGGATCCGGACACGGCGGAAGCGCATGCGCGTGAGCCCTGGGATACGATGATGAAGTATCGGCGTGTTGATGAGGGCAGCAAGTATAAGCCTTGCTTTGGAATGCTTTGTGTCCCACGAGAAGAGGCGGAGTTGTGCGTAGGAGCCCGCTTTGAGATACTGGAGACCACGGAGTTGCACCACTATCGTTGATGAACGTGGGTACACACCATGGCAGCGAATACTGCCTTGGAGGCAGTCATGAGAGATACTAAAAGGGAAACATGATCATTCATCTTCAATTCAAGTCCTCATCGCCTTAAAGTATAGCAGACAATAAAAGTAAACTACAGAGCTGTTGGAGCTGTCAAATGATTCGAGGAGAATATGAGAACTGCGGTAACATAAAGCTTCACTTCGATTTGCCCGTACCTTGATTTCGCCCAATTTCGTCGCGACTTGCTGTGGAATTGTTGTTCATGTACTGATACCTGAAAGGAACTCTTGACCTGGTCTCTGAACCGCCCCTTCTGCCTTTCCCCTTGCCGTTTGACTTGGTTTCGGTTGCAAGAGGCTGTCTTGCCTGTAGAGTAGCATGTTTACTTTCCTCGAGACCAGCAATCTTTTGACGCAATCGGTCCGCAATGTCTTCCGGAATTGTACGGCCTTGATCCTGCATCGCCTCAATATACTGCCGAACCACATCCAGATCCAGTCCCGACTTTTCATTAATGTTCATGGTTGATGTGCCTCTGCCCTCCAGAGGACGATGAGCTTCATGAGGATTGGGACGACCGATTGCTTTGGCCGCCTCTGAAGCTGGGGCAAAGTCTTCGAAACTTGAGCGAGGCTCTTCAGACTTCCTCGGGTACATTCGTTCCGGACCCTTTATATCGGGGGGAAACTGCTCCGTCGGGTCCTCAATCACATTCTCGGTGAACATGGCGCGACTGGTTGTAGTTGAGTTCGCGAAAGGGGACTTTTTCGCCGACATGAACGCACTTTTTCGAAAAGCTGTCGGCGTTGAAGTGGAGGTAGCAACTCGGCGATTGAACTGAGGGACAAGTGTCTCAGGAGGCGATACGAAGCTGCCGCTTGAATCTCTGCGATGCGTGGGGGCAGGCGCAGGGACTAGAGGCGAAAAATTAATTAAATCGTCACCCAGCGTGTCACCAACTGGATCCTCTTCATTAGGCTCCTGGCGTTCTCTTTGATCGTACGGTTGGATAGCTCCATTCGATGGCCTCGTGGTTACGAACTCTCGGCGAGACTTGACTGAAGCGGGTTTGTCCACTTGAACCGAGCTGCAGGGTGATGAGTCGTCGTAGTCGGACCGCGACCCAAACTCACTTCCGTCTTTTTCGGCAGAGGAGGCTCGTGGCTTCTGTGTCCATGGCCCAGAGCGCCCAGTGTCCCGGCCAAGCCTTGCAGACAAATTTGAAAGCTGCTTCTCCTGCCACCATCTCGGGACGCTTCTGAAGCCGACTTTCTGCAGAGTTGCTTTATCAGGCATTTCGTGCTTGTAGAGGCAACCTTGCTGAGTGTAGTCACATTCACCGGTCCGGATCCAATACGTGCAGTACTCTTTCTTGTCTTGATCAGGCTCCGTGCCGGATGGCGGGGGAGGCCTGCTGAAAGGATACCTGCTGCGGGATCCAGCTGACGCCTCCGAACGGACAATAGCATCAATAACTGCCTGGGATTCACGTTAGAAGGGGTTGGACAACAAGATTTCTCTCATACCTGAGTCCGCTCGCCATGCTGTGACTGGCTTCGCTGTGGCCCTACGATTGAATTCGAGGTTTCGATAGCAGAACCCATTCTGTTCGTCGACGAAAACTGCCGTAGCCGGGGATCAGGGGTTTCAGCTGGTCTCGAAAATCGCTGGGTGGGTTGCAAAGACCAGTATCTCTGAGGGGGCTGTTTTCTGAGACCGATATAGGTGCGTGGCTTTGGAAATTTCCCCAGAAACTCCATCCCGTTCGCAGTTTCAATGCTGATTGACCGGGGCACACCGTCCAGGTCATACCCAGGAGGAAGTTCATCGACAGCAACGAGTGGCACCAGAACACCATCAGTGCGAGTGATGAACCATCGTGAGCACGGTAAGATTTTCTCATGGGCCGTGATCGACGATGTTGCCGGCAATGTCGAGATGCTTGATGAGTGAGCCATGTTGAATCAACTATTAGGGGTGTTGAAGTTGAAATTCAGTGTAAAGGTTGCGGATCGGGAGTTCGGAAATCAGCGCAAGGCAACTAATAGGCTTTATACATATCAGATAGAAGATTAGTTCGTTCAATCGCAATCAAATCCGTCTGCGCTGTCAAGCCAGCTTCAAAAGATGTGTCAAAAAGCCAGCTCGGCATGGGACAACGGTACAATGCCATAAATCTGGCACGCACGCAACAGAAACAAACAAGAACATGCTCAGCCGCGTGCGCGCTACAATACCGCAGGCCAAATGGTGCTTGCACGGGAGATAGCATGGAAACAGAAAGTGATTGCATGTGTAAGCAAGCGATATGGTACAGCAGGAACTGTTCTTTGCAGCCGATCGACTTCATGAGTGCTTAACTGATCTAAGGCAGCCAGCGTTCAAGATGCTGGTTTAGAGTCCAAAGTTGGAGAGCTCTACATTTCCATCGGCCAACGGGCGTGCAGCAATCTTTGGAGTGAGAAAATGACACCGCTACGCACGAAGATGCCGAGACTGGTACTACATGAGCAATGCAAACAGGATACCGGCTGCCGAGGCTCACCTCGTTGATTGCTATTGGCGTGTGCTTGATCCTGACGTACAGAACAACGTACGCGGCACGGCAACGTGCATGCCGAAAGACCCAAATCGCTTTATGGCCAAGAAAAGGACCCGGCAGGCAGCTGTAGCCATGGCGTAGTTTGGCGCATACCTGGAGCCCAGTCTTGTTGAAGCCGACCAAAGGCGCACGCATTGGGCTCCTGAATGCGGCAATGGGCAGCTTGTGATATCCACTAGACGCGTGCGTCTGTCGGCCTTGAATGTTGCCGTATGGGTTCGCACCGGCAGCATATACCGCAGTAGAGCTTCAGAGAACAGAAACATTGCCTGGACGACTAGCGTCGAGGACCTTGAACTCTGACATGTTTCCTTGAAGTGTGGTGCTACGGCTTAGACTTGGCGGGAGAAGCCTTCTGAGCAGTCCTGGGCCCTCATTTTGGTAATTGTTTGATGGCCCAGGCCCTTGTTCGTCGTTCCGCCTTTTATGCTCCATGATATTGAGCAGTCTTTGGAAGATCCAACCTCCATAGAAAGCCAGAAACGTGGCCAAAGCCACGACACTCGCTGTAAGAGCACCAGCAACAATCCAGAAAAGGCCTTGTGAACTTGACATATTCCGGATGTCGGCAACGTTCATCCCGAAAAAGCTGGTGACAAAGGACAGAGGGAGGAAAATGATGGTCACGATGGTAAATACCAAAATAGCTTTCCCGTGATCTTCCATGCGTATGTTGACCAACTGAACAGTACGGTTCACAAGGTTATTGCTGTTGTCTCGAAGATCGCATAAATCAAGAAACTCGGTCCGTAGACTTTCGAGAAGTTGAGACATTGGGTCTGCGAGTTTCGAACTGGAGAACTGTCTGTAGGTAGCGCGCTCCGGGTGCGAAAGCAATTTGATACCGGATTCGCGTGAGGATGTTGCTGAGCTGCGCTTTGTCTTTATTGATATTTTTTCGCTAGCATCGTTACTCTCGTCGTCGGTCAAGGAAGCCTGGAAATCCGTGATGAGGTCAATTTGTTGCTGCATTACTTGAATGACGATGTTGAGTTCTTCTTGCACTTGTAGCAGATCCATAACGAGTTTGGTGCTTGGAGCTCGATGTAGCCGGTATTGCTAAAACGTGTAAGTAGGCGATGCTAGGGTGAAGGTGGATAAGCTAAAGAAATTTTCAAAATTCAAGTTGACGGCTCCAGACACATCAGGATGGAGCAACAAATGATTCGACTTCTACGAGCATTTTCCAGTACGCATTGAAAGCTTTGAAAATGCACTTCAAGATATGCAAAATAAAAACCTACCAAATGTCCTAGGTAGCCGGCATAGCGGTCGGTAAGGCAGAGCGTTATATCCCTCCAAAAGCTTCGGTGCAGCAAGCCAACTGCTCCATTCAAACAGGCTGTGACATGAGTATAGGCCGTATAATCACACTGATTTCCTGATGTCAACAGACTGTTGCGAATGCCTCGAAATGACACCTCAGCAATTCGGGCACTTAGCTGGAGAGGTGGCCAACGCGCTTTCCAACTCTGATTGCTCGAGAAAGTCACCACATGCCTGGCATCAATCACAAGCACCCAGAGCTCGTCAACATTTAAGGCGCTGGGATAGTAGCCGTACCAACGGCGAACCTTCAAGTCGAGATCTCGATCGGATGCCCAAGGTCGGTGCTTTGAAAACACTTGCGCTTTCTCGCGATCGTCGGTATCCTCCAGGCGGTAGAAATGCTGCAATATCGAGCGGAGCAAATGGGCCGAGTGACGGCTGGATTGATAATTTTCTCTAGGATCGACTTGAAACCGCAAAGGCGGTGTAGGACCACTAACGGTCCAATCCAAGAAAGGAATGCTTAGCAGTAAAGGCGCTTCCGATTGAGATGCATTACCGGTTGATGTGGAGCGAAGGTACTGAAAGAAAGGCGAAAAATATTTGCCATGCTTCGAAAATCGCTCGTTTTGATAGACACATTGCTCGAGCTGACGGAGCGAGGATACGACGTCAGCTTGATTGTGATGCCAGTCGCTCAGTCCCAGAAGAGCCTTGATGTTGTATCAGCACCAGGATTTAGATCAAAGGCATAGGAGACAGACTCCTTCTAGATTTTCGGGAAACTTGCTGGAGATATGACTAATAGGCAGATGAGTATGTGAATTTAGACATCGTGAAGCTGTTGCGCTGAGAAGTCTTACATCCAACGACATTTCCTTAGGTTGGGTGGATCGGAAACATGCTCTTGCACCAGCTCACTCCGAAGACAGTTGAGCCAGCCGTATTCTGCCAATAATGACTTGAGTTTTGACTGCTCGCTGCGATTGGCGGTCAGAGTAGCGGGATGCACTATACTTCTCAGCGCGTCTCTGGTCTCGCTGTCAGGCGCGAACGCAGACGGGAGAACCTCGTTCATCTCGAGTATCGAGTCGGCAGCGTGATGCCCCCCTGGCCATGGTGCTAACTTGACGTCGTGAACCATAAGCTGAATGGGCGAGAGGCGCTTGCCGGACCAATAGGGCTCATTTTGATAGTCCACTGGGGATGGCGCTGCAGCCATCTTTTCCGACATATGCAGAGAGCCTCGCGGACGCGCTAGATGGCGCTGCAAGGCGACCGAAGATGCTTGCAGCGTGGATGTCGACCATTGAGTGCCAAATGTGATCTAATTTCAAGGCCTTATCGTCGTCAGTAGCTGCGTCGGTTGAGATATTGGGTCGCTCGAGGTTCAAGTAAGAGAGTTCAGCTGACAACACTAGCTGCTGTTATTATTAGGTCTCACAACACGACATATCTTGGCGATACGAGATATCGACGACGCGTCCTCTGATTTCAGAGACTTCTTTGAAACGCGCGAAGAGTCATGTAGTAGGAGTTTCTGCTATTAAACTATATATAATGATACATTCTATGGTTTTGCCGCCAATATAATTTTGTACAGTCCTCCAGCGGCTTCACTGAGCCAATTGACAATACCGGGACATGCTACTGTGGTCCTCAGAATCCCAACTCCTCGTCAGGTACCTGGGCAACAGTGCCTGCCCGGTTCTCATCGCCAGTTTCGCCTACATCCAGGGCATTTCCTCTTCCTTTACTCAAGAACTCGGCCGAGAGTATGGCTGCAGCGACGCTAACGTTCAAACTGTCCAGCCCCACCTCATCAGCATCCCTTGCTATCGGCATTCCGACGGTATAGCTTGCTCGATCCATCAATGAGTTTCGAACACCTGATCCCTCGCTGCCAAGTAACAATATGCAAGGGTGCCTCGCCAACGGCGATGCACCAGTACTTCGAGTGAAAGCCTTTGCGTCTACGGCGGCGCGGCGCGTTGGAGAAAACACAACCGTCGCAGGTAAGTCCTCTGGTTTGCCACCCGATTTGCCCGGATTTGAGATGCCGAGCCATGAGGGTGCTTCTGCTGCATAGACATGCCAGCCATGTCGGGTGCTGTTGTCCAGAAACAGGCCTGGCCGACGAACTCGAAGCGTTGTGAGAGCTTCTGCAGCGCCGGCTGAAGCTTTCAGAGCGACAGCTGTGATCGGGGAGCTGGACACAATAAGCATAAACACGTGGTTGTCGTAGCTATGGACGGCACGGACCTGTTTGCCACGGTTGTGGCCACAGCATCCACACCCAGGAAATAGGCAGACCGCAGGATAGCTCCAAGATTTCCGGGGTCGAGCTGGAGCATGTCAGGCCACTGAACAAGCGGAAAGCATACCGGAACTTACTACGCCGTCCAGGAGAAGGACGAAGGGGTAGCGCCACCCCTGACTTTTGTAGTTGATGCGATCTGGCGTAGGGTATAATGCTGCATCCTCCTGACTTCTTTCACCAAGCTCAAGACCGAAGTATCCGTCATCGCGCGAAAAGCTTCCAAGTCCAACGACATTCATTTCCGGAAGCGGTGCTGCTTCCAAAACGCATCCCTACCGTTTGTGAGTAAGTGTAACGATATTCAACCAGACGGACGGGGCGGCCAAGCAACAGCGCAGAAAGACGCAAACGTATGTGCTCGAGCCAAATCAAGTAACGTACATTGTGGGCCCTACCTGAACTCATCTTATCCATGAGTGGAAGCCATTCGTTGGTGACCTCTTTGACCTTGACTCCCAAACTGAGGGCGAGCTTGCGGGCGTAACCAATGTCAACGCTGCTTTCGGGATTCGTAAGAGCCTGGTGGTGGAGGTACAAATTGTAAAGCTTCCGGCGGTTGGCCCTTAACGCCGCTATGACTGCCGATAGACCATAGATGAATTGAGAAGCCGCTGTAGTGTATGGAACAGACAATGGTGCCTTGCTGTGACGCGTGTTCTCAATGAAGTCCCTTTGACGCCGTGATCGTTCATCAGGACCACTGAATAAATTGCTCGACCGGTCGGATTCATCGAAGGCATCGCGATTGCCCTTTTCACTCTTAGCCTTTCGGTCTGGATCCACGTCTGGCACTTTTCCAAAAGCATCGCGATTGCCCTTTTCACTCTTAGCCTTTCGGTCGGTATGCACGTCTGGCAATTCTTCCAAAGCATCGCGATGGCGGGATTTCAACCCAAGTTTTCGGTCCGGATGAACGTCTGACGTTTCTCCGAAAGCATCGCGATTGCGGGAGTTCAATCCAAGGTTTTGGACCAGACGACCGTCTCGCCCTCCTCCCAAAGCATCGCGATTGCGCCGTTGGCCCCCAAACCTCCGGTCCGTATGCAAATCTGGAACCTCTCCAGACGCATCGCGATTGCGGGATCTCAATCCGAGACTTCGGTCCCCTCCTCCCAAAGCATCGCGATTGCGCCGTTCACTCCCAAACCTTCGGCCCGTATGCACATCTGGAGCTTCTCCAGACGCATCGCGATCGCGGGCTTTTGACCTGAACTTTCGGTCCGCAGGCTTGCCGGCCGCTTCTCCGAAAGCATCGTGGGTCGCGGTGAAAGGGGTTCGCTCTGTATTGTCTCGCCTCGGCCTTTGGTCTGCTTTCCCGCCGGTCAGCCGCTTGCTCTCAAAGCGATCCTGTCCACGCTTTTGAGGGTTGCGGTGCCCGTGTCTGTCCTGGCCTGCTTCTCTTCTCCTTCCTCCGGACCAGGCGACACCTCGTTTGATCGCGGCACTGGTCGATAAAGCGCGTACGGGTAGTTGCTGGAACAGAGGACGTAGTACCCTGCACACTAAGGCAGTTCTATCCATCAGTGACCTGTCCTCATTATTGGAGGATATTGCGATTGCTGCATTCCGTTACCCCTATCTCATGGCGGACAAAGTTAAGGATGAAAGAAGCTTCCACTGAAACTTTTCATAATTACGGACACTAAGACTAGCGTACTTTGTAATTTAGACCGCAACGCGAAACGGGTGGTCGCGTCTAATTGATGGCGTTTCGCGCGTACCTGAGATTGAGAAATTCGCCGATGCTGAGTTTACACAGTGACAGGTCAACTACCGATTTTTGTAATTGAGGTACCGAAACAGTGCGATCCACGGACTTGCTTGGCCAGCTGGACCTCTTGCTAAGTGACCGCTTTCCTGCCATGCGTCTGCCGTCCAAGAGCCCATAAGCCGGGTAAAGCTTCTTCTGGCGAAGACCAGCAATGTACCGACTGCTATGAGCCGCTCTCAACTCCAAGAAAACATGGACTTCGCGACGGTCGTACCGGAGAGTGGTAGTGTCGACGGAGAAAGGCCAGCTTCAGACGTGCCGAGCATGCGTGCATCAGAGTCTCCAGTAATTCTTGCATCCGATCTGGAGATGCCGGCAGATACGGAGCGCAACATCCCTGGCACCAGAGGATATCCTCTACTTGCAGTTGAGGTTCCTACATTCGCTGACTCTGGAGTCTATGTCGCAATTCCCGGCGAGGATGTGGTACAGACGGTTCTGGAGGAGCGAGATGAAGGAGGCGAACTGAGCTATAGAGTGAGGTTCCAGGACCGTCACATTGAGATAGTAGGTCGCGTTTTGCATGTTCACATTGTCAGGCTTCGCCTATTCATCGCCCTTAGCTCGAATGACTTTACATATTCCTCACTTTCGTCAATCTCGTATGAGGTTGTTGATGTAGTGAAGAGTTGGCAGCGCGCTCCTCAGCCAGCACCAGATCACTAAAGCTTGTTCCTTCTCAACTTCCGTGATGATTCAACCCTTTTGGGCTTTCCGAAACGCTTTGAAGACTCTACATCGTCTTCACTATCAGATGTGAAAGCACAAGCGCTAATTCAACCGATCCTAGGTTTCCTTCGACCAACTTACTCGGCTTGAACGTGGACCATCGGCCCTGACAGAGTATAATGAACGTGGTGCGCATGTGACGATATCATCGTCTGACAGCAACGAAAGTTATACGGCCATGGTCACAACCCGCGGGTCTGCTAGGCCATCCGGTTCGACCCGCGGTCCTGGCTTCGTCGATCCCTTGACGATATCCTTCTCATCAGAAGATGAACTGCCCCGTCAACTGCGAGCTAGAAAATCGCGTAGTGTTCGGACTACATCCTCACGCGCTGCAGCATCTCGACAAGACTCCGAGGAGAGTGATGGCGAACCGGAGTCCTCGGAACAGTCTTCACAAGGTGGCTCGAAGAGGAGGCGTAGTTCTAGACTGCAGACAGGACGAACCGCGTCACGGTTCACACGATCGCTGGCTTCGACCAGGGCTTCCGGACGAAGAGCTACCGCAGGGGCCAAGCTGAACTATGCAGACAATGGAGAAGAATTGCAATCGTCCTCCAGTGAAGACTCGATGCCATATCTGCAGTCAGATGTACTTCCTGCAACCCGAAAGCGCAAGAGAGTTGCTGCGTCGAAAGCCTCGAATCTTGTATTCGGGGGCATGAACTTCGACAAGGCGCCCCGTGCAGGTACGAGGCGATCTGATCGGGTGAGCAGACACCAGAGAAACATGCAAGAAACCACGTTGGACGATGTTTACCGATCAGGCTCCGAGCCATCTCAAACCGTGCCACGGGTGATCGGAGCCAAAGAGTCCTTCAAACCGCTACCTCTTGGAAATGAGTTTCGCGCGCGACACTGTCAGCACTGCGACACCTGCGGGAACGGGTCGAACGCTGGTCAGCTTGTGTATTGTCAGGGTTGTGTTCTGGCCTATCACAAAGGTTGCTTGGGACATCGAACGAGTCGAGATCATCTCGTAACCAAGGTGGACGCGGAGGACTTCGTTCTGCAATGCCGCCGCTGCATGAACCATGCGCGAAGAAAGGATTCCACGGCTCCGAATCATTCCACATGCCAAGAATGCGGCGAGACAGGTCCGTCGTGTGTACCTTTTCGCGAGCGGAAAACCGTTCTTCAAGAGCAGAAAGAAAGAGAAGAGAACAATGGTGAAGACCCAATTGCCGACGTGGATCCCAATCTGGTCAACAATCCGAGCAATGTGCTCTTTCGATGCCTAGATTGTTCAAGAGCTTTTCACTTTCAACACCTCAAGTCCAGGTCGTCTACTCGTCAACTCCCTGTGCAAGAAGACGAGACTGATATTGCTGCCGAGCGATTTCGAGAGTACAGGGAGGGTTGGAAGTGCTTGGATTGCCACGAAATGCCCGCCAAAACTGGTGGCCTGATCGCCTGGAGGCCTAAGAACGTAGACAACTTCATCGCTGGATTCACCTGCGAAATGATGGATGAGGATGAGAAGGAATACCTTGTCAAATGGGAGAAGCTGTCCTACTTTCGAGCGACGTGGATGCCCGGCGCCTGGACTTGGGGTGTCACAGCAAGTGCGATGCGCAAGGCCTTCAACAAGAGAGAGCAGGGACCTATGATGAGGACAGAAGACGCCATACCCGAAGAGTATCTCCGGATTGATATCGTTTTGGACGTCCGATACACCAGCATAGTTGATATCAGCACAGAGGAAGTCGACAAGGCTCGGATAAAAGAAGTTGACGAGGCGCTTCTCAAATACAAAGGACTAGGTTATGAGGATGCGGTGTGGGAGAAGGTTCCCAGACCCGAGGACGGCGATCGCTGGATCGATTTCGTGACTGCCTACAACGACTGGGTGTTGGGGAAGCACGTCCACGCTCCGAAACCAGGACCTCTTCGGTCCCGCCTGGAAAAGGTCAGGGCGCAGCCATTCGACAAACTGGAGAAGCAGAAACAGCCGGAAAACCTTACCGGAGGAGAGCTGATGAAATATCAACTCGACGGATTGAACTGGCTTTACTACCGCTGGCACTCTCAAAAGAATGGTATACTTGCCGACGAAATGGGTCTCGGAAAAACCATACAAGTCATCGGTCTGTTGGCGACTTTGGTGCAGGATCACAAGTGCTTCCCCTTCTTGATTGTCGTCCCCAACTCGACCTGTGCGAACTGGAGGCGTGAGATCAAGCAATGGGTGCCTTCGCTGAAAGTGGTGACCTATTTTGGATCAACTACGAGCCGCACCCTAGCGTACCAGTACGAACTGTATCCGCATGGGAGCAAGGACCTCAAGTGCCATGTGGTGGTCACTTCGTATGATGCAGCCGCGGATCCCAATTGCAAGAGGTTCTTTGGTGGCGTCCCGTGGGCCGGCCTCATTGTGGACGAAGGGCAACGACTGAAGAACGACCGGGGCATGCTTTATAGCGCCTTGAACTCACTCAGCATAGGCTTCAAAGTGATGCTTACTGGTGAGTTCTTCCGTCATGCATGCACAGGCCTTGCTGATGATTTCCACAGGCACACCACTCCAGAACAATGCTCGTGAACTGTTCAATCTCTTGCAGTTTCTTGACCGATCCTTCAAGGCAGCAGCGCTCGAAGAAGAACATGCGGACTTGACGGAGGAGAAACTACGAAAGCTTCACGACCTGATTCGACCATACTTCTTGCGTCGTACCAAGGCCCAGGTTTTGACGTTCCTGCCACCCATGGCTCAGATCATCATTCCAATCTCAATGACGGTACTTCAGAAGAAGCTGTACAAACTCATCCTGGCCAAGAACCCAGAGCTTCTGCGTACTATCTTCACAACCAGTCGCGCGCTCAAACCTACCGAGAGGGGCAGTCTCAGTAACATCCTGATGCAGTTGCGGAAATGCTTGTGCCATCCGTTCGTGTACAGCCGCGAGATCGAGGAGCGGTCCGAAATCGCAGCCGTATCCCATCGCAACTTGGTCGAAGCCTCCTCCAAGTTGCAACTACTCGAACTTATGCTACCGAAGTTGCAGGAAAGAGGTCACCGGGTACTGATATTCAGTCAGTTCTTGGATATGCTCGTAGGTGCTCTTGATGGTGCCCAAATTCACGCCACGACTTGTATATGTCAGCTAAAACTTGGAATAGAGCATTGTCGAGGACTTCTTGGATGGGCTGGGGTTTCAATATCAGCGCTTGGACGGCACATTGAGCAGTTTACAGAAGCAAAAACGCATAGACGAATTCAACGCTCCTGACTCCCCACTGTTTGCTTTTCTCCTTTCCACGCGAGCAGGAGGCGTCGGCATCAACCTCGCGACCGCGGATACGGTCATCATTCTTGATCCAGACTTCAATCCCCACCAGGACATACAGGCTCTCTCGCGAGCTCATCGAATCGGCCAGAAAAAGAAAGTACTCTGCTTCCAACTTGTGACTCGAGCAAGCGCCGAGGAGAAGATAATGCAGATAGGCCGGAAGAAGATGGCCCTCGACCATGTCGTGGTAGAGCAGATGGAGGCAGAAGAGTCAACTGATCTCGAGGTTGAATCAATATTACGACACGGCGCCGCCGAGTTGTTCGGAGAAAATGATTCCGAGCAAGACATTCATTATGACAGTGTCTCGGTGGACAAGTTACTCGACCGAAGCCAGATTGAAAACACCAAGGCAGGGAAGGACGACTCGGCGGAATCGCAATTCAGCTTTGCGCGGGTGTGGGCAAACGATAAAGGCACGCTTCAGGACACGCTCGGCGCTGTGGAGGAGGAAGAAGCGCCAGATCCTACGGTCTGGGATAAAATCCTCAAAGAGCGGGAGAAAGCCGCAGCCGCCGAGGCTGCAGCAAGGCAGCAAGCTCTCGGTAGAGGCAAACGAGCTCGGATGGTAAGAGTTGCCGAAGCAATTCTCCTCTACCTGTTCTTCTAACATTTCAATCAGACCGTTGACTATGCGGGATTCATCGACGGAGTCTCTCCCGAAAAGACGCGCGGTCGGCGGAATAGCGAAGATTCGGACACGGATTTCCAGGCCGAGCAGAGCGTTCATGAGGAGAGTGCCGACGAAGGGGCACCGCCTCTACTACCGGATGAGATGGAGACCACCAACAGAAACCCGAAACCTGTTGCTGCATCTGCCCCTGTACCAGCCAGATCTGAGCCCAAATGTACCCTGAACCCTTCCAAAGGGTCTTGATGACCCGACTACATTGAAATGCTAACATCTCGATAGTCGAACCGTTCAAGCGCGCAATAGCGCGGTTCCCATCACCCAACCTTCAAGACCCGTTGCCCTCACCAACCTCCAACGGAGTGTGTCCGGTCTGCCTTCATCGTCACCGAATCGGCTCCTGCCCATTGAAGATTGCGGGCGTCGAGCATTGCAATCTTTGCGGGCTGGCGCACTTTGGCATGTACCGTACCTGTCCGCACATCAACTCGGAAACGCAGGTTCGCGAAATGCTCGAGGCGCTCAAGCAGAGCCCCGAGCCACGGCATCTCGTCGAGGCTGCGACCAAGTACCTGCGCGGTGTCAAGGGACATCTTGTCAGGCGCAAAGTGAAAGAAGCTGAGAAACGAGGCGGTGGTGCTCCCGCAGACAACCCCAACGGAGCTCCAGCTGCTCCTGCCGCGCCCTCACGGCAGACTCCTAACACTATTGCTCCTGTCAGGGACCTTTCACATGCGCATGGGATGAGCATGAATGGCCAACGAACCACTGTAACTAATGGTAACGACATGGCTACGCTGGAGGACCGAATCAGGAACGAGGTAGGGGCGGCAATAGGGAGGTGAACATGGCATCGAGTCGAGCACCCACTCTCGGTTTGATCACTGGAGCTTGCGCTGCACCTATCAACTGAGTAGCTCATTCCTTCACTCTTTGAAGGCATCATATTCGACTTCTTACGGCTAGTCAAAGTCAAGTTCTTTCAGTGCGCTCAATCATATTTGTACATACAGCTCATACTTCATAACCCCAGCCGCCGAGCATGGGAAGGCGGAAATATTACACGTCATAGAAGCAAGACTTACTCTCCCTTCTTGATCTTGACCTGCGTCTGCCCGTCAAAATCCTGCATCTCCATCGACTGCGACTCCTTCTTGATCCTAGCCGCCTCGCCCTGCCGCATCACACCCACGCCGTACTTGTAGACCATCGCGCCTCCAAGATAGCCTGAAAGCATGAGTCCAGGCAACGCCAGCGCAGACAGCAACATGTTTGCATTGCTAGGCATAAAATCCGGCACGTTCCGGCGCGTGTACCAATTGTAGACAGAGATCGCGAGCGAGATATCGTTCAGCGCGGCGTGCGAGACCGCGAGCGCGACCTTGGGGTTGATCTGCGACTGCACGACCTGCCCGTCCGACTCGCGCTTGACCTTCTCGTACAGGCCGTTGCTCCTGTACATGCCGATCAGCTCTGCGCTGCCGGTGACGATGGCGGGCAGGGTGGTCAGGATGCCGAGGATGTTGGCGTAGTGCGAGGCCCGCGATATGTCGACGAGATAGGGCTTGAGGTCGCGGAAGATGGGCATCGAGAGCGGCGTCGCGAGGCCGTGCAGGGTGTCGAGGCCGTAGGTGAGCGAGAGGAAGGCGATTGGGAAGTGGACGAGGGCTGGATGGACGGGATGACTGTAGTGCATGGGTTAGTTGCGATATTGTGGGAATGAAGGTTTGAACAACGGATTAATCTCACCTGTTGTCTGCAACCATGCCCATGCCCAGGGCCTCACTGAGCTTCGTGAACGTATCCATGTTGAAGTGTTGAATTGGAAGGATTCTCTTAAGACACGGTTGAGGATGTTCGGATTGAGGAGTGTAAGATCAGTAGTGGTATGGTTTTAGCAGGGATGCAAATTTCAGATCCATGCCGTTCATTGATATATGTAGTGGTGATGACGCCTGACGTCATGTGTTTATCGAGATGCACGGTGACACCTACATGTAACCTCGAAGCAAGTTGCAACACTCCACAGACCACCTTTGGTCAGACCTTTTACCAAGCACTCCAAGGTGCTCAGTGCCTACAAGCTTGTGTCGAGATGGGGCTGGAAAGCTGCATGTGTAGTGGCAGGATACGGGCATTGAGGGAGGATGATAACGACTTTAATGCGCTAGATACCATGGTGATGATTTGAGCAAATCGTCCGCATTATCACAGTCGTCACTCATCGTCACAATGAAGTGATGCTCATGCACTTCAGGTAAAGCTTTGATCCGTATGTCTACCACAGTAGTTACGAGCGGGCTCTGCCAAGCATCAAGAAGAGGAAGCTTGGTGTATAATCTATACGTCTGAGTTCTAAAGACAGAAAGACCAGAACAGCTGGTCAAGCAGGTTGGAAAAGAAAGAAGAGAAAGACCGAGCAATCTGCTTTATCAAGGAAAGCGCAAAGATGCCTCTGGAATATGTTAGCAAAACAATAGTCTTGTACGAGGTGTCAGAGAAACTTACCGAAACATGTTTGGATGATTCCGAGCTGATTCTAAGTACGCTTCTTGCTCTTGCGGGCGGCACGTTTCTTGCCTACGCGTCCAGACCGAGTTCTCTTCAACGCAGGCGACGTTTTTGGCTCCATGTGTGGTAAAAACTCGACATGAGGGAGATGGCTGACCACTTCTTCATTCATCAACTGCTCCAAAAAGTTCACAAAAGCCTCTGCGTCCTGTTTGCTCTTATCATCGCCCAAAAACCGCTGAAGGTCGAGTAAGACGTTCATCGGGGTCTCCGGATCTTCCGGTTCCTTATCCTTATCCTTCGCCTTGCCCTTCTCGTTAGTGGTCGTTTTCTCGTCAGGCGTCTTCGGACGAGGAGCGAGAATCCTTTGACGCATGCTGCGAGGAGCAGTCGCGCACTCCTTATAGTAGGCACTGAGACGCTCGAGGTTCTTTTTAGACAAAGTGATTTTGTAGCGCTTGCCGGGGCGCCACGCATCAATGATCTCGAACTGAGTCCGGATCAGCTCGAGCTTTAGGAATTTGTAAGAGTCGTTGTTGTAGCTGCAGCGCTGGTAGTGCTTGCGGCAGTAAGTGATCCATCGCGGGATCTGCTTTGTCTCCCTTTTGTTGCGCCCAAAATAGTCCGAAACGACTTTCCTGGTCTGGCCCAATTCGAACTGGCCTGTCTGACAATTGTCCATGTAATCGCACGACGGCGGCTTCTCTAGCACGTCTGTGATCAACGATCTTATTAGTATTCATCATGTAAGGTTAGAGTAATATCTCAGGCCCGGTGCATACCTTGGAGTAGTTGTTTTGCCCTCTTAGGTCCATTGTCGTTCGTTGTTGCGCCCTCGGCGCTCTCGGCGCCGGGGGCGGGAAGGTTTTCATTGGTTTCGATAGACTCCACGACGTCGACCCCAACTTTGTCGTCCTCGGTACGCTTTAGAGCCTCGCCGACAGGCTCACTCATCGCTTCCAGCAGAACATCCGCAGAGGACGCAAGATCCAAACTACCCAGAATGCTCTCTTCCGAACTGCCGCCTGACCAAGGTTGAGGCTCTGTCGGAGATCAGCATACAGCCATATAGTGGTTACTCAAGCGACGGCATACCTTCGTTCAGGATCTGATCGATCCTCATGCGTTCGTATGTTTGCCCCGAAGTCCGGAACGTCTGGTTGGCCATGTTGGTCGGCAGTAGACTAGGAGATGGTCTTAGATGTGGTGTTAGCAGGTCTGAGGTATTTACAAGGAGAGAGACGTTTGAGCCCTCTCTTGACGAAAGATTATATCAGAGTCTGAGCCTGGTGACAGTTTACCTGAGCCGAACGTTGCCGTTGCCAGCAGATGCGTGGGCTGTGTGACTAGTGCCACCTTCAGCTGTCACGTCTGATCAATCCAAAAACACGTTGCGTGGCAGGCAAATCCGACGCCTTTACAGACGTGGTGAGCTCACGAGGGAAGACAGCGAAAGGGAAAGTCAAGTCGTGCAGAGCTGCGGCCTTGAACAACAGACCTAGCTTGAGTCAGATGCTCAGAGGAATCAATGGTGACGGTGGGATTGTGGGGGTGCGGACAATCAAGGTGAATGTGAGCACGAAACGCGTCAAACTGACAGATGGAAGGGAAGTTGTGGGAGCCCCAGGCTACTCAGGCTTTTGGCATCAAAACGACAACTTACCCGCTGCCGAATTGATTCCTGTCAGCTTTCTGTTCGCCGACTGAGACTGGGAATATTGTCATTCGATTAACTTTCTCTTGAGTTTTGTAGACTTATGGTCTCGGCGACGGGGGAATCAAGCTTAAATGAAAGGGAAGAGTCAACAGTACTGCTGCCGACTTGCCGACCCAAATTCAAGCCGTCTGAGCGAATCAGCTGCGATTGGAACGGGCAACGCAGAAACCGTGGTTACCGCAGGAGCCTCCCCTGGACGGTTTGATACCGGCGGTATAAATCCAGAGATTTCGCCGGTCTAGCACATATTGACTGCGTAAGAGCTGCTCTCGGACGCGCATCGGGCGAGTCCGTGTCTCCGATGGCTGAATAGGTCAACCAGGATGGCCATTACACAGTCCGTTCTCATAACAACGACCGTAACCGTGGGCGTTGGAAGGGTTTCCGGAAAGGCTCCATTATGCTCAGACAAGCATCTACTCACATGGCATTTTCATTGAAGGAAAGAGCCGATATCAGAAGACAGAGAGCACACAGCATGATGACGATGACAGAGACGAATATTGTCACAAGACTTATCACGACAAGACATGAAAGAAACGAGAAGTTGCTTCTCAGACCAAGTGGACCCCATCGTCCATGGAAGGGACAAAGACTGGCTGAGCTGCTCTCCCTGAAGGGGTTTCGCAGCAGCAGACATGGCAGACACAAAGGTCGACGACTGCAGAACTCGGTGCCATATCGCTCCCTTTCTGAACTCGATCGAGTCTGAGCGTGAGAAAGACATGGTACCTCGGACACTATAGCTCTTACTCTGAATCCCATCGAGCTGGAGCCTGGAAAGACATGATACCGCAGATATACAGCATTGCGAAGATGCTTAGGAGCTATACACCTCCACTATGGCGCAGTCAGGTATCATCATTGAGACTTGCGAGTGGAAGGCGTGGGGTGATCTGGATAGTAGAAGAGTCATCCCAGTCACGGTAGCGAACGTTGTATACCCCTCGGACCCTCGGACCCTCGCCATCTTCCCCTCGACTACTCCCACCGCGAGACTACACTCCAGGGCTCAAAGTTGATTGCAGCAACGCTTTCCATATCATCGACATGAGTTTTCGACGAGCAGTGACGCCTGTTACGGTCGTCGTCTGCACTGTCTGCGACCTTTCAGAAGTTAGAAGTCTTTTCATCATCGTCGGGCTCCGGACGGAGTTAGCCAGGAATTTCCCGTTGGTCACCAGGGCATCATCTCGAACATACTTTGGGCTCATAACATCACCCTGGGAGACCAAGCCCTTGAGAAGCACACGATCGGAACGGGGATGGCATGGCCAAAGTGCTATCATGACCTCGAAGCGTTCTCATCCAAGACTCGATGTTGTTGGGTTTAGTGTACGGAGTACGGAATAACTTAAATTCTTCGTCTGCGGAAGCAGAGGACCGAGGTTTTGCCGGGGGTTGAATTGGCCGGCTCACGTCAGGAAAAAAATACCTAGGTAAGTGGCAGACGTAAAGCATTCACAACCATATTACGTAGTATAGTAGAACAAGTTGCTCTAAATATCTTGAAGGAACTTTTATAATGCTTTTCAGATAGGGATCATGAGTTTGCGATCACTGAATAGGATATTAGGTTCTTAAAAGTATTGCAATATAGTCGAAGATACTCGCGCAAGCGATGTTTGGCACGGCCTCGCCTCTTTGTGTCTACTATATAATATTTTACCCACGTGTGATAGGTATTGTCAGATTGAATATATGCCTAAGTTACCGTGGGTAATTGGGCCGGCCCTTTTTGTAGGAGAAGCGGTGTATCAGATGAAATGATGTAGTATCTAAGCTCGCTCCGTCTCCCTAATCTCAGCGAGATTGGATCGCTATATCGAACAACCTATCTACGAGTGCCCAAGGCTACCCAGCGGGTGCTAGAGCCTCAGCAAACATCAAACCTACATAGTATCTGGTAAACACTACTAGTATGCTGCATACGCACTAGGCCGTTCGGTAGGCAGAACAACCTGCTCAACACTTTTCACCGTATTGCATTTGAGGCTTATATTTATCCACCACCTATCACTTGCAGTTTCTCATGTACTATCGCAGGGTAAGAGATCATATTCGATCATACCACAAATTTTTCTGAGTTGACATTGTGCCAGAGTGGTTAATGGGTGTGACTCGAAATCACATGACTTCGGTCGCGCAGGTATGGTTGCCCATATAAATTTAGATAGATATTCTCTAATACGAAAAAGGTTCGAATCCTGTCAATGTCGAGAAATTGAATTTTTGTTTGACTTTTCTCTTTTATGCTCTTTGTGTTTTATTCTCTCGATTAGTAGAAAGAAAGACACTTTTAGTTCAGCTTGATTATTATCTTATCTTCTTCTATCATACACTAAAAAAACCTTTATACTTGGAAATTTGAACCAATCAGAGGCATTTTGATGCTCGAGCGCACAGGCCGCAAAACCTCATCAACTACATACCTAGGTAGGTATGCACAGTATGCTACCCTATGAAGACTCTGCGTGTTACAACTGTACGACTGTTGGTCATACGAAAAAGCACTGCCCTGAATTACCATGCATACTATGTATATTGTGAGAAAGGGTCATACCGTAACAAATTGTCCCAGACTTCAACCCCGTCACCGGTGCGGCCAAATGGGACATCCACCAAGCAAATGCTTCAAGCTCAATCATGCCCCGGTTCCTCGTCTTCGAAGCTCGCCGAGGAAGCGTCGGAAGGTCCAACCGCATCATGACAGTGGAAAGAGTCGGTCCTCTGAGTTTAATGGGCAGAACATCATGGAGGTGGAATCTGTGTCACGATATAAGCCAGTAACCGTTTCCCTACGCGTAAACTCTAGGGGGCCAGCGATCTGAGCATGAAGAGCCTAAAGAGGTCAGCGCACTTGATACCAACCGGAGATCTGGTTCCCCGACTTACGCAAGACCGCAACTGATTTATTCTTTCTCTGCTACGCAGCGATAGATCTTGGAATATTTGGGTATCGAGAAATGATTGAATCCTCCGGTGGCTTGGATACCATGATGGTAAGGGTTGTCATGGAAAGTTTTGATCCACTAGTAAAGTCGTTGCAAGGCAAGCTGGTCACGTCAGAAGTGTATGTGCAATATTAACTGCTCAAGGGAATTTCTAACAGACGGTGCAGACTAGATGATATCAGAAAAAAAAAATCCGAATGCACGTCTTATGGGGCCCAGCAGCGGTTATCTTTACTACGTCACAGACACAAGGAATTCAGGATATTGGCGCCCTTATGTTGGACAGACAACCACCCACGGAGACGTTTGGGTAAACACATGAGACAGATGCTGTCGGGAGTGTGTAGAACCTTGCATCTCTATATCCTTTGGCCAGGGAACGGACATCGTATAGCTAATTTTATTAAGCAATGGACTCTGTCTGGGCCAGAGGACTTGACCAACGGAAAGCAAGAGGACAGAACATGCGCATTACAAAACGTTATAGAAATGGTCTTCTGTTGCGCATTTCACTCTCTAACACGTCTAGTTCTCGAGAAATACATCCAGCCTTCTCATTCGAAACATGTCGGCTCCGACACGGGCCTTGACATCATCCCTCCACTTTTGCAAGGAATGTGTTTAGGAGCGAGTATAGAACATTCATTCAATATACCCCTTTCGGATTCGAAAGACAGTGAGATCAAAGCTTGGCGACTGTACGACGCGAGCATCACCTCCAAAAAAGGAAAGCAATATCATCCCGGAAGGCACTTTCCATTCGTAAAAGCAGAGTATGAGGTTCATCTGCAAAAGTCAACTCTGAAGTTGGTCGGTGAAGCGATCGGCCATGTGGGATATTCCCTCGGAGCTGAGCACTCAAAACGCAAGTACTTTTATGATATGAAGATGGAGATAGAGAGGTGTGCTCTTGAAATCAACGGCGCCACAGGGAAGCTGGTCAGTCTCGTGCATCCGTACGGAAATTTGAATGCGCGCATTGACCTTGTGCCAGACTACGGGAATTTCGGCACAGACGAAGGCAACCTTTCTCAAACGACGTTGAAACCGCCCGAAGCTCTCAGCCGCATGGAATTTAATAACAAAAACTCTCTGATATGGTGCTTCCATCTCCGTCAGTGCAATCGAATTCTCGAGAACGAGATTATCACCCTGGAAGCCAAGAGGTTGACATTATCAGAAGATTTCATGGATCATGGCAAGTAACTCGAACATGATCATGCTATGCGGATCGAACGCAGAAATGGTTCTCCGGTCCCAAAGAGACGTTCTTCGGGGACCTGTCGAGCTTAATTTGGGCATCTACGACCCTAGGCATACATGCAGATCGATGGTCAGGATATCACAAGAGTGGATATCTTAGTGCCTGCTCTGCTTTCAAGCATGCGCCTAAGCAATTGGAAGGCAGCACAGAAGGTCGGGGAGGTCGTCAGGTTCGCATCAAGAATGACTGAACACGCTGAACTCCGACCGTTCTTTTTTGAGAACGGGCTTGCCGCCCAATCGCAGAAAGGAAGGGCTACGAGAAAATGACTCCAGACGCCATCGAGCCAGGATCAAGAGTCTGGTCGCATCGAAAAGGTTTTTTCAATGATGAAGACGTGAAAAGATTGGAGGCAATCGCCGGCTCACTAACAGTCGGTTTACATATGCCGACACGAGTTTTACCAAGGTCGTCTTCCCCTACCAACAATCAGCCGCTTAGACAAGTCAATCCAGGAAAGTCCCGGAGCACCCAGTACGACCCCGCCTTGTTTGAAGGAGGTGAAGGACATGCTTGTAGGGTTTGGAGGTTCACCACAGTTGGAAACCGGATCCTCAATGGACAGCGATGAACGTCCAAATGTGCCGGCTGATTGTGTATCACGCAACATTGAAAACAGCATACCGCCAAGCGTGAAGAGCACGACCTTGGGGCAAGCAAGAGATGATGTTACAGGGGTAGGGGACGAACTTGAGGCGAGAGCCGATCAGAGTGATAAAGATAGTGACTTATTGGAACCACCTTCAGAATCTATAGTTGATGCCAAAGACATTGATTCCATGTCTACAATCCACCATACTGACACGACCAGTCGTCATATTTAAGAGAGAGAAAGATCCTTAGCAGGAGAGGTGCATCACATCCATCCGCGGGCTAGGAAAAGTCAAGTGGGTTACGTGTTCCTTCGAGTTCGCCGGGAAGACTTTACTGGGGGCAGGCCCTGGAAGGTATTTGTGCGGGCGGAACTTCGTCCCCGGGCGAGGTTCACCCAGACGCATACGCCAAAAATGCAAAAACAAGCAGGACGACCCAGCCTTAAGGCTGGCCTTTAAGTTGAGTGGCAATTGGAAAACGGAAATGACTTCGTTGAATACGCAAGGACGCTCGGAGAAATGAATATCAAGAAGATGCAGTGTTCCTCGGGAAATGTGCTTGATTGCTTTTACCTGAAAGCTTCCCCACAGATTATTATTAGTACTTCCACCAGTTCCTAACATGAGCTCACCGGCTCGGATAAAACAAGGTTTATATGTGTAAGAAGAACGACTTCTTCCGGCTCATCCCCTTCATGGCTTGTTGGTCTAGTGGTATGATTGTGAGTTCATCTTCCAATCAACACCGCCAGATAGATATTGATTTCTTCTCAGCTCGCTTCGGGATTCCGGGAAACTCTGATTGCGAGAGGTCCCGTGTTCGAATCACGGATAAGCCCAAATTTTGATTTTTTGTGGATAATCGGCCAAATATTCAGAAGATCGTTACTGGATCAGATACCGCTGGATTTCACGCGTAGTCTTTTATTTAGGCTTACCTTTTGAGTTAGACTAAGTCTCAGCCCAGAGCGGATCTCGAGTGCATGAAGTTTGTATCAATATTGGTGGCCCGCAAGAAGGCAGACTTCGACGAATGTTTCGAACGATCCTCAAAAATCTCAGCAGCTCGTTGAGCAGTATTGTGCGACATGTTTAGAACGAGCAATCCGGGAAGTTCAGTCGCTGCCAAGGCAGAGAGATGCCGCTCTCTTGTCAAACACCGACGAGCCTGTCATTGATCGGGCTGCCATTCGGGTGAAAGCAGCTACTGTACGAAGCCGGGGGTATTCCACAGTGACCTTGTTTGTACTCATTGCGCAGCTACTATGCTATTGGGCTCTTAATCTTACACATCTTAGGCGGCTGCGGCTGGTACTTACGATCTCACTTTCAAAATCATTCAAGAGTTAAGGCATGGGCCGATTTAATTGAAGGTAGATATCCGTTTTACGATAACGTTTCGAAGATGCTAAGCGATCCTCTGCAGAAAGATCTAGAGCGGCAGGACTGCGGAATCAAGAGAGTGAAAGTGCCTTAAATATACAAGACCATGCGCACTCGGACGTATCTGGGCTTTGTGCAGATATACCTGCGGATAGACAGAACGATGTCAGACATGCTGTCTTTTACAGCTGGATGTCGAATCAATGACGAGAGCGAATGCGGTGAAGACTGTCCGTCGCTTGGGACGCCTAGAGCTACCGGACCCTCTTGCGGTCGGGCTAGACGTGGATCGCATAACCCAGATCAACTCGTTACTACCTTCACTACGCCAACTTGAGCCACGATCTTTGCAGTGAGTCTTTTATCAGACGTTGTTGAACTCTCGGCTAATGCTGCCTTTCTGAAGAGCTTACGAAACGAAACAATTTCGATCAGGAATTTCGTTCCTTCTGAAAATAGGGAAACCCGAATGGAAAAAGCTTGAGAAAAATGCCCGAAAAAGGTAGCACCTTAACGTGTCCGTCGGGATCCATGGACAGCGCTCATTGCCCACCACTTGCATCAACCGTCCATTACTACAAGTTTGCGAACAATCAACGGTCAAGGACGAGAGTAACGAATGCATTGCGATGGTCATGGGCAGTGCCTATCGAAAGGGCGACATTGCTCTACGGCCACCTACACCGGCGCTCGAAGAAGTCTGAAGGACTCGAATAGCATCCCAAGAGAGTTTGCATATCGATGAGCAACTCACCCGTCGTATTCTTGGATCGTCCGCCGCTGAGGTTGAATCTGTTCATGGCCGACATGTCAAAAACCGGATTCTCGAGACAATGCAACACCGTCCTCCCCTTGTAGGGTTGATTTGGAGAATATTCCCAGTCCTAATCCACGCGCCCAATTTCAAGAACAATGACGAAGAACGTCTTTCGAAAGATTCTCATCTTTGCGACCCACACACAGCGGCTTGCGAGCTGTGCCAACATTTCATTTGGCTTCGAATCTATCGGCATATCATTCGAACCAACCTCGAATCAAGCCTGCCCAGGTGTGAGTTGCGCCGGGGAATCGAGCCTGCGAGTACTCCGTATCTCGTTGGAATTTTGATGGGGTAAGCACGGGCCGCGACCAGGTCACATGCCAGACACGCTCTATCATCTGATTGGATCGGTCTCAGAAACTATCAATTTTATAGCGACATATATCACAAGTGTAGAATTATCTCTGGAAAAGGGCTTATTGGTCTAGTGGTATGATTGTAAGTTCTCTCTGGTCTCTGGCTTGCAACCATCAGCTTACATTTCATTCAGCTCGCTTTGGGAACGTATTAACGTCACATCTGCGAGAGGTCCCGCGTTCAAATCGCGGATGAGCCCAAAGTTTTCCTTTTTTGGAGTTTTCTTTGTTATATCAAGAGCTTTTCCGATCCATGATAGCGCTGGCAGCGACGCTACCTAGGCACCCATACTATTATCGTTCTCGTCCAACATTCTAACACACCCCTACCTAGGTAGTGAACTACAGCAACGGCGGCAGCAGTTAGTTAAGCGGCGTATCAGGCAGCATTCTAGTTAGCGGGAACTGAGCCTCGATTGATATCAAGTCGAAGGGACCTGCATTGCGAGCATTGAAGCTAATTTTGAAAGCTTGTTCACATCGTTTCAAGGAAGCTCCGTCGTTAAATAATGCAAGGTGGTTAGTACGCGAACACCGGGGATATTCGAAAGTAGCTCCTAAACTGTTCCAAGTGGGACTCTGAGACGGCATTTGTTAGAACTCTAATTACTTAAACCCCATCACCTTTAGCTACTAGCTTACTTGTGCTCTTGATAGGTTGATCATGTAGCAGCACTGTTTCGTCTCAACGAGGGATCAATTTCAACTAATTACGCCTATTGAGCATTGATAAAGCGAGGTTGGAATTGCGCTGAGTGCGCCAAGGAGGAACGCGAGTCTGGAAGAGGACCGTGCCGGACGCTTGCCGCGTCGAAACATCGCACTGAAGAGGAGCCACGGACTGGTGAAACATGACATGTGAGAGCTAATAGCAACTCTACACATTATGTAGACCCACTCCCACTCCGAACTTCTTTTTGGTGGTCCTAGTTCTCTGAGCAAGGTCGACATCTCGATCGTCTCTTCGCGGGTTTCGGTAGTTTCAACAGTGCGCGTGCACTATTCACACGATTATGACCAGATGCCATGATGCCTCAAACCATACAGGTAGCAGCTGGCGAACTAATACCCACAGTCTCACTCGAAGTGCTTCCACAGATAAGGTTTCAGTTTGATTTCCTAAACTCTATGAATCATCTTTAAATTCAAGTTCGTGAAGATCTCTTCAATATGCGGAGACTTCAGCCCCACTTGTTCGAGAATGCTTGAGTGTATAAATAGGTTGGTCGTCGCTCTCGATGAATGCATCAAGTCAGCTCTGCCATTCATTTCTTTCCTCAGACCGGCGTAAGAAGTCACAGACCTTGACCTCCTCCGCGCTTCATCGTCTCCCTACACCAATCATTACTTCACGATGCGGTACTTCATTGCGCTCAGCCTTCTCTTGAGCTTCGCCCCTCTGTTTACGAATGCGGCTCCTGCTCCTTCTGGCGGCGAAAATGCCAAGGGTAACTGGTCACATATAACCCAAGATTCAAACTTCGACTAATTGACAAATATAGCTCACTGTTCAACACAAGCGGATTGTGACCCTTGTTGCAATGATCCAGGACGTCATCTCAATGTGGGTGACGCGTCAGATCTCGTGAAGCAGTCTTTGCTGATGATTGTATAGCCGGATGATCTGAGCAACTGTCTCAGTGGTTGCCCACCTGTTGAAGCCGTGGTCGAGCCAGTACCCGAAGTCTATGACGATGCCGCGCCAGAACCTGTAGTCCATGACGATGTCGAGCCAGCACCCGGAGTCGTTCAGGATATCGACATAGAGCAGACAATCAATCAAAAAGTTGAGATACACAACACATTCAATCATGAAATCTTTATAGAACATTCCGAGATAGTGGAACCGCAAATTCCCAACCTTTGTCCAGAACACCATGTGCTTGTCCGTCTAGGGAGGGAGAACGTTTTCGTATGTGAGCAGAACGATCGCTTTTTTGGGTAATAGGTTACAGAGCCTTGAGGCTTGCATGGGGCTGTACTTTTTTCTAATGCCGAAGATAAATAGATAATTATAATGTACAAAACAGATCAACGCGAGCTCCATGTGATGATCACACCCTTGAATATGTGCCGACGGGCCCAGCTGTATAAATCATTAAGTTCCATTCCAATGTCATGTAGGGTGAGATATCATCTGTGACATGGCGATGGACGACCAATCAAAGAGCGAAGCGGTATCCAAGCGCAACGCTGCGCTTCAATATTCTCGGTTGAATCCGGCACCATCCTTTTTAACTTGATTTTACTGCATTGGCACAGCATCGTACTTCGAGAAAGAATCACCCAATCTTACCCTATATGTACGCGCAACGGCCGGTGCTGCTTGGGGTCTTGATTGAGGCAAAGAATGATAGCGTGATTCGAGCGCGGAGGGTAAGCATCAAGACCAAACAAAGGCCCGAAACCGGACATTCAACAACTAGCCATCCTTGCTCCCCAGGCGCATTACAACTCTTGCTTCGAGTACACGCAAGGGCTATTACCGATGAAATCTTTAGATTCTATTGCTCTCGACTTCGTTGCAGATTATCCTACAATAGCGCAAACATTCGGTTGTAACATGATGACTTACTAAAATAAGTCAATGGCATAGTGCCTCGGAGAGGATTCGTCAGAAATGGCCTTATTCTCCATTCTCTAGAGAAAGGTCAAGTTCTGTACTTTCTCCTCATCAAGTTTTTGCCGACCTCAGGAGCTGCTTG
>QQTW01000378.1_pt1 | contig 27471 bp, 30 predicted proteins | sample 1904831 | NCBI WGS metagenome assembly QQTW01 (sample SAMN09435610, study PRJNA476489) | Subsurface metagenome, whole genome shotgun sequencing project. | reverse complement strand
CCCAGTCGATGCCTGTGGCTCGTCTCCCCCTGGATTTCCGACATCCCCGTTATCGATAACAGTGCCAACACCTTCTTGTGCTTAGAGCCATTTTGGAGTCGCTCTCACGTCCGCCTCTCCCAAGTACTCGCCACCCTGGCTCAACAGGGAGCCACAGTACACATTGCCACCCGTCCCGACTCCCACAACCGCAGCTTTATTAAAGGGCTTAAAGCAAGAATTGACCTCATGGACGTTGCCGTGCGCTTCCACATTACTGAAGAACTCCATACCAAAGGTATCCTGGGAGACGGCTATTATCTTGCTGGTTCCATGAACTTCACCTACAACGGGATTACCGTCAATGAGGAAGCATTAACTTACGAGACATCGCCAGAAGTCATCGCCGAGCAACAGGTGATTTTCACTAACCGCTGGGGAGGAGTGGAGCCATGACTAATCCCACCAATGCCAACGTTGCTCGCACGGAAACAAGTGATGCCCTTGAGAGGTATCTGGGCACAAACCCACATTGTATATAAATTTATCATTCGTGAATCAATTTAATGCCGTCAGGAGTGCAGATACATCCGTTCGTAGTCAGATTATAGACTGGAACGACAAAGTAAGAGAGTATTTGCGTGAGTTATTCGATAGTGACATTGAGCGTGTACAAGGTACGGAGTTTGGTGACGCTATTTCAAAAATTGCGTATCTCACTGAAAAACTTCTTACAGAACCGGATACCTTTCGAGGGGTAATAGATGTACAGGGTAGGGTGCAAGCAGGGGCGAGTGTCGAAAAGGAAATTGACCATCTATTTTTTGACGCATTAGCTAACGCCCCGTGGAATGTTATAAAAAATCAACATGAGACTCTTAAAGGTGCCGCTACATCATTAATGGAGGAATTGGTTAATGAAAGTAAGTCATTGGGGTTTTCAGGTCGCCTGAAGTTGTATTCAATTCCACGCGCTAAGCAGAAGAAGGTGTTGGCACTGTTATCGATAACGGGGATGTCGGAAATCCAGGGGGAGACGAGCCACAGGCATCGACTGGGGGTCATTAATTCGGCGACAAAGATTGCCTGGAGCAAGTCGGGGACTTGGCGGCAACTCAACCGGGAATGAACGTATCGAGAGGGCATCCGGGGCATGTTGGGGAGCTCATAATCAAATTGTTGCGCCCCTTGAGTTCCACAGCAAGTTCTGACAGTAGGAATGAGGGCCGCATCTTTGATATATGCTGATTACGTTTTATTAAGATGCTATTTGGCTATTAAAATCAAATATACATGTCTATTCCGCCAGAAATTGCTGCTTTTGTTGACCGACTGAACCAGGAATTCGATGAGACTGAACAAGAAGCAACAGAAGGAGTAAACCTAGTCAGACCTTTATTGTCCCGTTTTTCAGGCAATGTTAGACTTATCCAGTTCTTTACTTTTTTCAATAACGCCCTGCTCTTCGTAGAAATCTCCAGAAGACGGATACAGGCTATAGTTGAGCGCGTCTCAGCACCCGATGTGACAGCAGAGGAAATTCAGGAGGCTGGGGAAGATTTGGTCACACTACTGGCTCGGGTACTGGAGGTTAAAATGAGTGGCGGACGGCTTCTTGATATCTTGGAGGAATTGCGATGAAAGAACTACCGGATGAAAAAACCCTCGATGAACTGATTGAACTTGCCAAGGATTTTGAACAAAAAGCTAAAAATTTGTCTGAGCTGGCAACAGACATAGACGAGAAGTGGCGAATTCGGTTGGAGTCAAGGCGACGAGTAGCAATACAACAATTTGGCGAAATTAAGTAGGATACGTGAGGTGCGATCGCTATCTTGGAAGGATTACGGTTAAACAACTACCACTAAGCGCATCCAATGAGTGAGGGAAGCTTAGGGAATGTCTTTACCCATTCCGCACTCACTACAAATTCTCAAGGAATACCACTTGCTAAAATCCCCAAAATTTTATTCACATCTGTCAGGTAATACTCACTCAAATCAATCTTAACCACTTTTCCTATTAGTTTGAGAAATTTCCAGTTAGTGCCGGAAGTAACAACACCATAAATTGCTGGAATCTCCTGAACCTTCACGCTCATTGAACAATTGAGCAGCGCACATCTCTGCTTTGCTAAGGTAAATTCCCTGTATGACATCTCACTTTTAGGGGGAATGGGAAATTTAAATTGCTTTTGTTTGAACTGAACCAACATAGTTAGGATTGATTTTTAAAGCCTGGGTGTAGTCGGCGATCGCACCTTGATAGTCCCTCAGTTCAGCGCCTTATCCTCCTACAATCCTGTGGGTAAACGTGCAGGAAACCAATGTCCACTGGTTCAGCTGCTAGGTCAAGAATAGCTGACTTCAAATCTCCTCTAGCAGCAGGTTGAGCAATCCGCGAGACGGAGCCACCGCGTTTGAAGGCATCCTCTACCTTGGCACGCCAATCGGGGTCATCGAGCCAGACCGTGCGATCATTCATCTGTAAGACATCGAGCAAAAGTTCTCGATCCGCATCAGGAAAGATGGTGAACGGATTGTAGGAGGATAAGGCGCGCGATCGCAAAATATTCCCCCTGGGCCACAAAAGCCCATAAATGACTTGAAACCGCCAATAGGGATTAGGTTGAACCAGACCAAGATGAGACAACGCCTGATCCAGGTGGTCATTGCTGCTAGCTATGTAGGCGAAAACCCGTGCATCAATCTCAATGCCTAAACGCTCTTCCTCCTCATGCCATGAACGAATCAAATCGAGGATCAGTTTGTCTGTTTGCTGGGTACTCCCAGGACGGAGAACCCGTGCGTTGATGGCATTCATCACCGGATGAGTCACCAATATCCCGTAGAAAGACAGAACTTTCCGTAGGCGATCGCCAGCGCTTTAAGGCAAAAGGTCTCGTATGGGAAAAATTGGTTAATGGGACACGCATTACTGCGGTAACGTTTTCCTCGACCAAGTTATCCTTTGCTTGTCGTCCTAGAGACACTGGCTTAACTGAATTGAATATATTTCGCTGCATAGCTTTACCTCCAGCATGGCGGCACCCAAGGGCAGGTTTTTCAACTCTTGTGTCCTTTTAAACCTTATATCAGCGCTATTGCATAGACAAAAGCAATAGTGCTCGACCAAGTTACTGTTTGATGAAGCAAGGAGCGGGTGAAAAGGTCTTGCACAGCACGGACTTCCGCTTCTTTTAGGAAACGAGTCAGATGCCCTGCATAAGTAGACCGCTCTGTAACTGCAGCAGTGGGAGCAAACCAGCGTTCGAGTAAAGCCAGTGTGATGTGCATTTGTGTCGAGCTTCGCTCAGTAGTAACCTCAACAACTAAACCCACCGAGTCAAGCATCACCCGCAGATCGTCAGCATCCCAGTTCACCATTGGATCTGACTCAGACGTATAGATAGCTTCTTCAGCAGCAACAAGTCGCTCGTACAAGTCCGCATCCAGCTTCGTCGGGTCGAGTAAGCGATAAAGCCGTTGCGTATGACGAGGCACCGTCTCCGCCAACACAAGTACCCCTGAGTGGCGCAGCAATTTAGCCAAGCGGTGTATAGTTGCTACTTTATCGGGTTCTCGCACCAGCGCATTGCGCCCAAGGATGCGGTCGAATCGCACATCGGGTGCCTGGGTTGCTAATACAGCTGGTAACTCAGTTAATGTGGCATGCAATACTATAGGACGCATCAGTTCTGGAAGCGCCGCTGCTTGCTCTTGTAAAGCCTTGGTATCAGCTACTGTATGGGTGCAGGCATAAACTCCACCTGACGGTACGCGGCGTAGTGCTTCCTTTGTCAGTAAACCACTCCCTGCATTGAGGTCTAGCACCACATGATGACGCTGTGGTTGAGCCAATGTAAATATGCGATCGCGCACAGCAGCGAGTTGCTCACCAACAATTCCTAACGTGCGTTGCAACCATCGCTCATAGGCTCTGTCAGTCGGTTCAGTAGTCAGCACTTCTGCTGGTGCCACACCCACACCCTCTACCAACGCTTCCAGCTGGGCTTCACGACGACGAGCGACCTGCGTACTAATTTCCCCTTCAAAACCCTCCAACGATGGCTGGTAGAACACCTGTCCTTGCAAGCTAGCAGGCAAGTATTGTTGCGCCACCCAATGGTCGCGGTAGGCATGAGGATAAAGGTAGCCTGCTCCGTGCCCAAACCCCTTCTTGTCGCGGTTCGCATCTTTCAGGTGAGTGGGAACCTCTGCTTCTCGTTCCCGCTCAACAGCAGCCAAAGCATCAAAAAAGCCCATGACACTGTTCGACTTGGGTGCAGTTGCTAGATAAAGCGTTGCCTGGGCAAGATGATAGCGTCCTTCCGGCATCCCCACACGGTCAAAGGCTTCTGCACAGGCATTAATTACTACAACCGCATTCGGGTCAGCCAGTCCGACATCTTCACTAGCTAGAATCACCATCCGACGGAAAATAAAGCGTGGGTCTTCTCCTGCATAAACCATTCTTGCTAGCCAGTACAAGGCTGCATCCGGGTCAGAACCGCGTAAACTCTTAATGAAGGCGCTGATAGTGTCAAAGTGGGCATCCCCTTCTTTGTCGTAGAGAACAGCACGTTGTTGAATCGATTCCTCTGCTACGGCTAAAGTTACATGAATTACACCAGCGGCATCGGGTGGTGTTGTCTCTACTGCCAATTCAAGAGCGTTGAGCAATGAGCGAGCGTCACCATTAGAGACATTAACCAGATGATTTAGAGCATCCGGCTCAACTTGTACTGCCAACTTACCATAACCACGTTCCGGGTCAGTCAGTGTCTGTTCAATAACAGCGTGCAAGTCCTTTTCGTTAAGTTGTTTGAGCTGGAAGATACGCGAACGGCTAACGAGTGCTTTGTTGACCTCAAAGTAGGGGTTTTCTGTTGTCGCTCCAATCAAAATAACCGTACCGTTTTCTACCCACGGTAGCAGGGCATCCTGTTGAGATTTATTGAAGCGGTGGACTTCATCGACAAAGAGGATAGTGCGCTGGGAGTGTTTGGTGCGCAATTCTAGGGCTGTTTCAATCGCAGCACGAATCTCCTTTACCCCGGAGAGGACGGCATTGATAGCGATAAAGTGAGCGCGGGTTGTATTGGCGATGATCCGAGCTAATGTAGTTTTGCCGGTGCCGGGTGGTCCGTAAAAGATTATTGAGGAAAGTTGGTCAGCTTGAATGGCACGACGTAACAAACGACCGGGTCCAATCATGTGGTCTTGCCCGATAAACTCTTCTAAGGAGCGGGGGCGCATACGGGCAGCGAGAGGAGATTCAGGTTCTGCCACTTGTTGGCGATGCTGGTCAAATAAGTTCATCGCTAGCGAAATAAATGCCGTTGCGCCACTTTCCAGTAGCGAGAGAAGCGTTTGAGGTCGATATAGCCGTCGTACTCAAAAAACGGCTCCACCGCCAGCACTTCCACCGGCACAGAGCGTTTAATTTCTTCGCATATAGCGCCAAACCGGGGACTGGGACTTTCTGCCGTCACCACTAGATCCGTATTGTGTTCCTTAGCAAAGGCGACGACCTCAGATGCCACGTCCCCGCGCCGGATGACGACAGGCAACTCTAGCAAACATTCATAGATAAAAGTGAGGCGTTTGAGACTCAGCTGCCACTCCTCAATCAGGGCATCGTCCCAAACCCAAATTGCCGGAGCGTCAGGGTATGCTTTCAGTCCAGGGCCATAGGGACTCAGACAATCTCCATGCACCCAAACAACAGGTTGATTCATGGTTTAGTTTCAAAGGCAGAGGTGCTGTTCCATTTCTTCTTTTAGTTTATGATAAGCAGGGTATTGAGCAATCGCTTCCCTACTCCGGGGACAGAGAAACAGCGCAGGTTTTACCCTCTTCCGAACCGGACGTGCAAGTTTCACAAGACAAAAATATTGAGTTTGTAGGCCAGCATCCGCTCTAGGATGGGGTTTCAGATGAGTTACTTGGTTCAGATTCAAATCAGTCGATAATTTCAATTTGATAGCCATAGCCTTGCTCAGTTAAGAACAGTTGTCGATGTCGAGCGAACTCTTCTTCGCAGGTACGCAGGGAAACTAGGGTATAGAATCGGGCAGAACGACCATCTGATTTAGGTCGCAGAATCCGCCCTAGACGCTGTGCTTCCTCCTGACGTGACCCATATTTCCCCGACACCTGAATCAACACATCTGCATCAGGCAAATCGATGGCGAAGTTGCCCACCCGTGACAACACCAATCCCCCCAACTGACCATCCCGAAATGCTTGATACAGCTGTTCCCGTTCGGAGTTGCGAGTTTTACCTGTAATTAGGGGTAAGTTGGTAACTTCGGACAGTTCTTCCAGTTGAGAGAGGAATTCACCAATAATCAAGATGCGGTGTCCTGCTTCCTGCTCCAGCAGATTCTTAACCACCTTCACCTTACGCGGGTTTTCAGCTGCTACCCGGAACTGCTGACGACGCTGGGTGAGGGCATACTCCATTTGCCGTTCTTCGTCTTGAGGCACTCTCATCTCGGTGCAACTAGCAGTGGCGATAAATCCTTGACCTTCCAGTTCCCGCCAAGGCACATCATAGCGTTTGGGACCAATTAAGGCGAAGACATCACCCTCTCGTCCATCTTCTCGAATTAAGGTGGCTGTTAGCCCCAAACGCCTTCTGGCTTGCAGTTCGGCGGTAATGCGGAAAACGGGAGCGGGTAGCAGGTGGACTTCATCGTAAATGATAAGTCCCCAGGAACGTGCCTGGAACAACCCAAAGTGGGGAAAATCAGCATCCCGGTTAGGACGATAGGTGAGAATTTGATAAGTGGAGAGGGTGACTGGTGCGGTGGCTTTGACTTCGCCACTGTATTCGGCGATCGCCTCTTCTGGCAAATCCGTCTTATCCAATAATTCTCGTCGCCATTGCCGCACCGATGTCAGGCTAGTGGTAAGGATGAGGGTACTTTCTTTGACAAGAGCCATTGCCGCCATCCCCACAATCGTCTTACCTGCACCGCAAGGGAGCGCGATGACTCCACTTCCTCCTTGCACGTGACCGGATTGATAGAAGGCTTCGGCGGCTTGATGCTGATACTGGCGCAGGATGAAAGTAGCACCCGTGCGAGTAACAGCCTGCAATTTGATAGGTAAGGCGTCGCCAGTGACATAACCTGCTAAATCCTCAGCGGGATAGCCAACAGCTACTAGTGCTTGCTTCAGCAGTCCCCTAAACCCAGGATCTACTTGAAAGGCACAGGCTTCAAGTCGCTTCGAGAGTAGGGGTGCAACTTGCTCGTCTCGTGCTAGGAGTTCTGCTAAGGGGCGCTCTCCTACTCGCAGGATTAGACTGAAACCATCGGGAGATCGCTCTATCACAGTCAATCCATAGCGTCGTCCCAGTACCTCAATTTCCTGGACTATTCCATCTGGGACGGGATATTTAGAGTGCTGGCGCAGAGCATCAATAATATCTTCAATAGGTAAGCCTGCTGCCCTTGCATTCCAAATACTTAACGGGGTGATGCGGTAGGTGTGGATGTGTTCTGGGCTTTTGATCAGTTCGGTGAAGGGGGCGATCGCCTCTCGTGCTGCCTCGGCTTTGGGGGAGTGGACTTCTAGCAGGACGGAGCGATCGCTCTGACTTTTCCCGATAAGTCTTCAAACCCTTATGCAACACAGCAATTCTCATTATGAGAATTTAACTCGTGTTCGGAGGAAGAGCCAGCTCTAGTCCTTGGATCATGAAGGTCAACAGGTGATCCCAACTCTCGAAGTAAAGGTAACGAGTTAAAGCCCGTAGGTCATCAAAAAAAGTCTTGCGAGTCGGCAAGTGCGCTCGGAGGAGACGGTACTTGTGATCGAGCAACTCCAGCAGTGTATGAAATAAAAGTGCCAGGATATTTAAGGTGGCTAAGAGGGAGGACAAATGGTTTTTGCCATGTCCGAAATTGTGTTCGAGGTTGTAGCCTTTGGTTTTGAGCGTATTGTTATGTTCATTTTCGATTTTCCACCGAGTGCGACCGGCTTTGACAATCGCCGCCACAGTGTCATCTGTGATCGGATGATTGGTAACAAAAGCGTTGTGGTAGAGGAGTTTGCCATCGCCTCTAGTCACGCTCAGTTCACACCAGTTAACCAGCAGGGCATCGGCTCCGTCCCGTAGCGGCACTTGATTAAGATAGCGGTAGGTATAAATTTCCTCCACCTTGCCCGTCCAGCGCTTGAGCATCACGGTCGGCAGGGTTAATCCCTCTAACCACTCGTAGAGCGTTTGGTGCGAGTCGGGGCGACAGACCACAATGAAGTTAAACTGCTGTTGCAACAGTAATTCACACAACGGTTGATGACAGTAAAGGTCATCGCCTAGGACGGTGACTCCCAGGGAACTATACTGCTTGCCATACTGCAGTACCCAGCGTTTGGCTGCGACATTCTCGCAGTCTTGTTTGTCATGCCCCTCTTGCGGCAGGATGAATTCTGGCGGCAGGGGGATGACCTGAGTGCGACCTGGGCAAACCAGCACAGGGGTCACTGCCGCATGGAAATAATTCTCCGTGCCGTTCTTCAATCTCCGACTCGAACAGTGCGGGCAATGAATCTTGCTGGAGCCGAAATACTCCGTCCCATCCAGTGCCAGTAATAAGTTGTCCCCAAACGAGCGCTCATCTCGACAGTTGCCCCTCTTGCTCCAGAAGTTGGAGGACCTGATTGAACACCGGAAACATTGTCTCTGGATCTACCGAGTCGAGCAAATCTCGGATGTGGTTGTCGCTCGGGATCTGATGCACTCCGAACAGGCTTTGAGCATTACTGCGACCGAGGCTTCCCTCCATTGTTTTTTGATAAGCCAGAAACGAGGGGCTTTGGGTGAAGAATACGCTAAACGCGCTTAATGCTGCATCTTCCATCCCATAGCGCTTGTTCTTGCCCGTGCGCTTATCCGGAAGCCCCTCTAGCACTTGGCGAAAGGACTGCACAACGCTGTCAAACCTGCCTACTTGGTTCAACGACTCTACCTGACTGGTCTTCAAGATACCAACACAATACCTCTATTCTTAGGGCTTGCATAGTCAGCTCTCATAATGAGAATTGCTGTATGCAACATAAGTTCTAGCTTGGAGGGGTCAGGAGGAGGTAAGGTCAGTTAATCGAGTGTGGAGGAGACTGGTTATGGAAAGTTGTGCCGAGCAGAATTTTGCCAATTGTCAGTTAGGAGACAAGCGGTTGAATAAAAGGGCATGGGAAATCGGCAAAGTGCTGGTCATGGGCTTTGGTCAAGCTTTGTCGATGATCTTCCAAGACAAGAACCTGCTGAAACGAGCCTATGAATTTTTTGCCAACCCCAAAGCACAATTTGAGAAATTGGCACAACCCCATTGGGAGAAGACGGCAATGGATGCTCAAGCCTTAAAAATCGTGCTCGCTGTAGGAGACACAACCTTTCTCAATTACAAAAACATTAAAGCTAAACGAGATGGGTACGGTCCAACTGGCAATGGTGGTAACGGACTAATTCTGCACAGTACCCTAGCAGTAGAACCCGAACAAGGACAGCCATTGGGATTACTATGGCAAAAACTTTGGCATCGGGAACCTAAAGCTAAACTTTCCTCTAATGAAACTCCAGAACAAAAGAAAGCTCGAAAAGCCAGGGAACGTAAAGCAGCGAGGGAGAAGCCTTTTGAGGAAAAAGAATCTTATCGGTGGGTCGAGGCACTCAAAGCAGTAGAAAACCAGTTTTCAGGCGCAGAAAATAAATTAAAACCCACACCGGAACAACTCCAAGGAGCGGATCAAGCTATCAGTCCTTTAACTCGCATTATTCACATTTTTGACCGGGAAGGGGATATTGCCGAAGTCTTTGACTCTGTGCGTCAGAGGGAGCGCACCGGTGTAGTGGTTCGGGCCGCTCATGACCGCTCGTTAGACCCAGATAATGCTCATTTATGGGATTATGTTAGCAATCAACCGATTCAACTTGTGCAAGAAGTTGAGCTTCCCGCTACTGTCAAACGCTCAGCTCGCACTGCTTCATTAGTCGTGCGATTTTGTCAGGTTCAATTGCGCTCTCCCCGCCGTTTGGATAATCAACAGCCCTTGAAAGTATATGCGGTCTACGCTTGTGAAATCGACCCGCCCGAAGGAGAAGAAGCTGTTTCTTGGATGCTACTGACAACTGAAAAAGTCAGCAATTCGGATGTGGCAGCAACGATTTTGCGCTGGTACACTTATCGATGGCACGTTGAAGAATATCATAAAATTATCAAGTCAGGTTGCCAAGCAGAAAGTTATCGACTAGCTGCTTCCAGCATGGAAGCAATGCTTGGTTTCTTGACAGTAATTGCTGCTTTCCTATTGCGAGTCACTTATCTTCATCGCACTCAACCAGATGCGCCTGCCGAAACCGTCTTCACGACTGTGCAGCGAGATGTCCTTAAAGCTCGGTCTACTAAATTACCAAAAGTGCTAACAATTGCTTGGGCAGTTGAGGAAGTAGCCTGGTTGGGAGGCTACCTGGAACATCGAAAGAAAACGCCGATAGGGATTCAAGTTTTGTGGCGCGGCTGGTTAAAATTGGCATCTCTTTGTGAGGGTTGGCAACTCGCTTGTCAGACTTAACAGGAAAAGTCAGAGCGATCGCTCTGGACAATTAGGGCATTTTCGGGGATGTAAGACATTTTCCGATTTGGGAAGCAAGGATTTGAGATGGTGTCAAGGCTTTGATAACGGATATCACGGTTGAGTGTACTGGTTTCTCTCCGTTTCCTCTACCTTCCCTGCAAGCGTACCGCAAATGCCCAAGTTTACTCAGGCAATTCGCCGAAGCGTTCTCGATAACGAGCCAACAGAGCCTCGGGTTGTGACGCTCGTTTCTCTGCCCGCTGTCGAGCCTTGACTTCTTCCTGGAGTGCCTCCACCAACTCATCAGGAATTAACAACTTCTCTCCCGAATCTTCAAGGGTAAAACCAATCAGTCCCCCCTCCACAGTCAAGCGTAGCTGCAACGGTTCACTGCGGCTATCTGTAATGGGCTCATAGCTCTCTCCCCGGAGCCGATACCCCCGCAACCGCTCTTCTATCCACTCCCCCTTGGGATCGAATAACCAGTATTCTTGCACCTCCAACTGCTCATACAAGGTTTTTTGAAGCCTGTATCTTTCTCTTGAGTACCGGAAGAAGTCATCTCAAAGATCACAACTGGCACTTGACCTTCTGTCCAAATTTTGTAGTTGTCCCGTCCCCCAGGCTCCACATCAAAAATCACCATCACATCCGGGGCAACTCGCAACTTGGGAAAACCCTGAGCATAGTACAGAAACTGATTGCCCAAAACCGTTGCTTGACGACCTTTTAGATATTGTCTCAGGACTTCTAGAGTTGTCAGTAGGGCGTATAAGTGAGCATAAGTTTCTGCCACTGGTTCACCATCAGCACTGAGATAGAAGGGCTGAGACTGTTTGACTGTGGGTGTAAGAGCTGTCATAGTCGCAGATTTGGGCGTAAATGTCTATTATGTCAGCTTCTAATTAGCCTGTTGGACTCCCGTTCCAGACCGATTCAGTCGAGAATTAGTGAAGGTGCGATCGCGTAATTCCTATTTCGGCAAGCTGTAACCTAGCTTCCGGAGAGCATTGCGGAACTTGGCTTCCGACTCAGTTGGCAAGACAAGAGAGCGATCGCCTGCGAGTAAACAATAGGGCTTGGTTCGGGAATCATTGGCAATCAACACAGCTAAAGCCGGGTCAGCACACGCAATCAGACGCGCTGTACCCTGGTCTTGCAGGCTACCCGTACGCTCCTTGGCATCTGCCAAGAATTGATTAACGGTTTCGGGTAGGGGCTCGCATGAGCGGGCTTGCAAGAACTCCTGTAAATCTGAGACACTGTGACCTTCCGTAATCGCCTCAAGCAGCCCCGCACGGTCTAAACGCCACACCGCATCGGAAACTTTCTGGGCATACAAATTCAAAAGCAGCACATCCGCCGGGGTCAGGGGTTCCCCAATCGCCGCAATCTCTAGGTTCGGTAGCACTCGTAGTACAGGTCGCACCTCTATTGGGGCTGGGGTGTAAGCATCAGTAATGCCCAGACAGTAGGCACCAAGAGGAGTGAGGCGAAAATAGGCTAACCCATCATAGCGACTGAAGAAATCCAAGTCATCCGCGCCCCAGAAGTTACCATAATCGGCACGAGCGCCACGGGGGTTGATGTAGGCAACATCAATTATTCCTAGGGTTGCTGCATATTCAAACATAAGGCATAAAATATACCGCCCTTGGAGAATACCCCAGTCATTGCCTCCCTGATCGAGATTGCCATAACCCGCTTCCGAGATGTATAGATTCCAAACATCACGGGTGACCTCGAAATCATGACCTGCCGCTCGGATGTACCGAAAGAACTCATTGACAGCAACCCAACGACCCACAGGACACTCGGCTAGGGCGCTGGCGATCGCATTTCTTCTCCCCGCCACGGCAGTCAATCCCCGCTGACCTTTGCCCGTCTGCCCTTTAATTACCTCGATGCGCCGCAGTTCATCTAGTAGTGTGTTCTTGAGCCACTTGTTCCAGGCGGTCTTCAGGATTTTTTCTGAGGGAGACGAGAGGGCTTTTTGACCGGCTTTGGTTAAGCTTAGGCGTTTTCCCGTTAATTCTGCTAGACCAGCCACCTGGACAATCAAAGGCCAAGCATAGGCTCGAATCGAGCCGATAATTTGCTCGTATGGTTTGCGCTCCTCTGGCGGCGGGTCAGTATAGTAGTCACCGCCAGAAAGGAGAGAGGCGATCTCTTTTTGAGTAGCAGCGGTGGGATATCGGGTCTTATCACTCACCGCAACTTTCCCCGCATTAATCAGCCGCAGCACCGCGATCAGGTCATTGTGTGCTGTTCGCTCCATCTGGCGCTGTTCTAGGGGAGTATCTTCTATCCCTGACTCCTGCTTACGAGTTTCCCAATTAAACTCTTCCCATTGCTGTTGAATTACCGCCGGAATCTCATCGACTGATTTGATTTTCGCCTGCGCTGGCTGAAGGACAAACGCTTTCAGACGCTTCTTGAGATCATCCGGCATGATGTCGTAGCTGTAGAAAAATACCCTCAACAGTGATGGATTATTGCTACGCCCGTAGCTGCCACTAAAACCGAAGTTGGGTAAGGAGTTGTATTTAGCCTGGAATCGAGTTCTATCAAACTGTGACTCTGACGAATGAACTACCTCAGCGATCGCTGATTGTTGTAGTTGATCCAGTTTGTTCCAAACAGTCCGCAGGTTTTCTCCCTCTAGACAGCGCAGCACTAGGTCAACGAGTTCAGCCTTGCGCGTGGGTCTCTCAGGCGTCTGCAGTAGCGGCAGCAGGCTCTTAAGCTGATCGACATTTTGATTATGCAGTGCCTCGGCAATTGTGGCAATCCTTTGGGGGTCTTTATAGTAGGGCATAGGGTGCCTACCCAGATGACACTTATGACTTAGTTTATCAGGGAAAATGAGCGATGGCTTTGGATTATCAGTGCATTGTCAGGGACATAAGACATCTTTGGGGAGTTTTTTACAATCAAGGCAGGCTGTAACCTAGCTTCTGGAGGGCATTGCGGAACTTGGTTTCTGACTCAGTTGGCACAACCAAGGAGCGATCGCCAGCCAGCAGACAATACCCCTTGGTCCGCGAATCATTCGCAATCAACACAGCCAATGCCTGGTCAGCACACTCGATTAAAATCGCACTCCCTTTATTCTGAAGGCTGTTAGTACGTGTCTCGACATCAGCCAAAAATTGGGTGACGGTTTCTGGAAGGGGTTGACCCCCACTTAGCGCCACAAGAAACCCCTGTAAGTCTGAGACACTATGACGTTGTGCAACGGCATTTAGGATCTGAGTCTGGTTCAAACGCCATACAGCATCCGAAACTTTCTCAGCGTAAAGTTCTAGTTGTAGTACCTCACTGGCAGAAAGCGGTTCACCCATGGCAGCTATTTCCAAGTTAGGTAGCACACGCAATCGGTGCTGAACTTCAGGTTGAGGCGCACTGTATTCATCCGTAATGCCTAGACAGTAAGCACCGAGGGAATTCAAGCAGAAGTACACTAAGCCATCGTAGCGACTGAAGAAAGGGGATGCGTAAATCCCCGACAGCTTGTAGTAATCTTGACTAGCCTGAGATGGGTGAACATAAGCAACATCGAGTAGACCTAGCGTGGCAGCGTACTCCAGTAGCAGACATAAGATATACCGTCCTTGGAAAATTTCCCAGTCGTCAGAGCCTTCGTAGCCTAAGTTCCCATAGTAAGAATTCTCTACGGATAAATTTTCCGGGGAGCGTGTTACCTCGAAGTCGTAGGTAGCGGCTTGCATATAGCGAAAGAATTTATCGACAGCTACCCAGTGACCTACAGGACAATCAGCGAGGGCAGCGGCAATGACACTGCGGCGTTTATCTGTTGCTGTTAGCCCCCGTTGCCCTTTGCCTGTTTGCCCTTTGATGGACTCAATGCGTCGCAGTTCATCCAAAAGTTTAGTTTTGAGCCACTTTTTCCAAAGGGTGCGTAAAGTTTTATGGGGTTGGTCGCTCAGGGCTTTTTGCCCCGCACTGGTGAGTTGCAGTCGCTTGCCTGATAGTTCAGCTAAACCTGCTGCCTGTATAATCAAGGGCCAAGCGAAGGCTCTGATAGTGCCTATTTCTGGGTTGTCGTAGTAATCACCGCCTTGTAGTAGTGGAACTAGAGCCTGCATTGTTGCCGTCTGGGGTAGCGAGTCTTCTCACTGACAGCGACTTTACCTGCACCCGTTAATCGCAGCACCGTTTGCAAGTCTTGAGGGGCAGATCGTTCCATCAAGCACTGCACTACGGGAATCTCGTCTACACCTTCTCTCTGGCTGAGTTTGGGGTTAGGTTGCTTCCAGCGACGGTGAAATACCTTTGGTGGCTCGTCCAAGGTTTCCAATCTGACCGGAGTCGGTGGGGGAACAAAGGCTTTGAGTCGCTCCTTGAGTTCATCGGGCATCACCTGGTCATAGCCATAGAAGAACAAACATAACTTTGAGGGTTCCGAGTAGTATTTATAGCTGTAAACACTTGTCTTACCCCAGTTCGGCTCTTGTCCATATTTACCTAAAAACTGTGACTGTGGAAAGTTGGTATTTGAGGAGTGGACAACTTCTGCCACTGCTGCTTGCTGCAACTCGTCCAATTCCGTCCACAGCATATGCAGTTCACCTTCCAGATGTCTTTGAACAAAGGTAACGAGTTCGTCTTTACGGTTAGGTTTCTGGGCTTTGGAGACGAGAGCGGCTAGCTTTTTGAGTTCATCAACGGTCTGACGTTGTAGAGCTTCAATTATAGTTAAAATCTTCTGAGCGTCACGATTGTATGGCATCTAACTGTCTCCCTTTTTCCACGAAACTTGTCCATTTTTAATTCTTATACTGTCGCTATGGCGCTGAAAATGCGAACTGAGGGTATGATATAAATTTTCTATGGCACCGACCAAAATAAGTCGTCGTAAATTGTTCCGCCTAGCCGTGGGCGCAACCACTGGCTTATTTATACTTGAACCCTTTGTCTTGGAACCGTATTGGCTTAAGGTCAAAAGACTTAATATTGGTGGACCAAATGCAACCCATCAAATTGTCCACATTACAGATATTCACTACAAAGGTGACCGACTATATTTAAAGAAAGTCGTTGAGACTGTGAATGCTTTATCACCTGACTTTGTTTGTTTTTCGGGCGATTTGGTCGAGTCAGCAACCTATGTGAATGAAGCTCTTGAAATCTTAAGTTCAATTCAACGGCCTGTCTACAGTGTCCCAGGCAACCATGACTACTGGAGTGGCGCTTCATTTGACACGATTTCTCAATATTGCCAATCGACAGGTGGTGCCTGGTTACTGGATCGAGATACGCTAACCCAAGACGGTCAAATTCAGATTATTGGAGCAACAGGGAATCAATCTCAATTACCTCCACCTCAACAGGCACTTAAGCGAATATTACTAGTTCACTATCCTCTATTTGTAGAGCAGGTAAAAGAAACATTTGATTTAATTCTGGCTGGTCACTCTCATGGGGGACAAGTTCGCTTGCCCTTCTGGGGTGCTTTATTTTTACCTTATCGTGTAGGAGCTTACGATTTGGGACTATTTGAAACGAAGGTCGGACCCTTGTATGTCAACCCAGGCATTGGCACGTTCTCATTTGCTGTTCGGTCTTGGTGCCGTCCAGAAATCACTGTAATTGAGCTATAGACGAGTTTTCGAACCAGGGCGCGCTGTTAATCATCTCTATTAGATCGAGTCGGACGGCGCTTGCGCCATCGCACTTTTTTGTATACCCTCAATCTGCTTAGAAAGATATATCAACTATTATATGAGATTTTTGTTGTCTGACCGAAAAGACTAAATTAAATTTAGGGTTGTCTGTAAACTGCATTATCCTGTCACAGCCGAGTCATGACAAATGTAATGGTCTGAGCATGACATTTAGTCGATGTGGAGCTTCACTCCTTTCCGATAAGTTAAGGCTATCGAACCGAGAGAAACCTCACTCCTCTACAAAATCTAAAAACGCAACTCAAATACTCAAAGGATAAAATCATGATTGCAGCAGCAGGATCAGGCGCAGTTATTGATGACGTAGGTGCGATCGCAAGCAAAGCCTTTCAGCTAGTAAAGCGGAGCGACTATTATAAAAGCTGTGGTATCGCAATACCCACAAAAAGGTACACGGAATCAAGGCGTGGTGACACGGGCAATAACAAGCTCCGAGGCAAAATGGGCGAAAATGTCCTTAGTACTCGTCACCGTAAAAGGGGTACGGAAATCATGCTGCTATAGCTAGAGTAGATTGAGTAGCTTCACACTTTGCCATGACTTTTGCAACTGATTTTGTAGTCCAATTGAAGGGATGCGCTCTTTGCATTCCATTCCGCGATAAATGTCTGCAATCGTTCAGCCAAGACTTGCTTGTTTGCAAAATCTGCGATGCGTAGACGCTTGCATTGCAAAATACTAAACCACTGTTCGACTTGATTCATCCTTTGAGCAATGAACGGGAGGATGGTGAAATACAAAGCGAGAATGGTTAGCTAACCATGCCTGCACCTTTTTGCCTTTGTGCATCCTCAGATTATCGAGCACGATGTGGATTTTGGTGATGTGAGACGGAATTTCTCGGTCGAGGTACTCTAAAAATGCCATGAATTCCTCCTGACGTTTACGCTCATAGGTCTGCCCCCAGACCTATGAGCGTGCGCGTGTCAAAAGCAGCAAATAGATTGAGCGCACCAAATCGATTGATATTCATGCTCTAATCGCACTGGCAATTTAGGTTGAGCAGAGAGGGTGGGTGCTTTACGGGGGCGAGGTTGTAGAGAGGTCTTTTCATCAACACACAGCACCATTTCATGCCGCCTCAAATTACGGGTGTATAAGCGACTAATCTCTTGAATCGATTTGGCAAAGGCCCGATCTCGTGGGACTTTTGGCGATAGCCACAGGTGATATCGCCAAGGCTTGAGGTGATGAGTGTGCAAGATCCGTCTGACAGTTGAGGCCGAAATGCTACCCACAACTCCAGCAGCAACTAACTGGCGTGCTAACTCCGTGCAGTCCCATTGCGACAGGGAACGCCCTTGAGTGTCAGGCAGTTCGCAGGCGACCTTCACCAGATACAGCGCCACTTGAGGGGGAAAAAACGGGCGCTCGTCCCGGTCGTTTACAATCATAGAGTCCTTCAATCCCCCGTTCAATAAACCGTCGAGCCCATTTACGCAGGTGGCGTTCTCCCATGCTCACCTGAAGGCTTGTCTGGGTGAAGCTTTGTCCATCAGCAAGCAGCAAAATGGCACGGGCACGTTTGGCTAATCCAGCAGGGATTTTTTGGCGGCGCAGCCAACCGAGCAGGATATCACGGCTTTCAGGGGTCAGTTCAATCTTGAGGTTGGAAGTACGTCCACGCATTCGGCAGTTCTAGTTAAGTCACAGAACTATTCTTTCATGATTTCCGACCCCCTTCAACGGTTAGCTGTACTTAGCGGTGAAAACGGGATTGACACCCTGTTTGGCAGGGGTGGCTGGGGTTAGTCTGGCGCTTGGGTGAAATGAGCAAGGGCTGACAGAGTGACAAAGCTAGGAGGCAGACATGATAAGCTTTGCAGCCCTCTGCTCACGCTGATAATATTGCCGCTTATTAGGACTAATATCATTAAGTATGCGACTGGCATAGCATACTGTTCTACAGACTCAACCCAAGGTTGACCGTATAAACCAACATGAAAAATACTGTGCCGTCGCTCAACCCGCTGCGGTTCTTTCACACGGCAGACATACTTTTGTATACCTGTCCGCCTGATAAATCCACCATGAATGATGGCACTAGTATATGCGAACGCTATCAACAATATTAGGGTATTCAGTCGTTTCTCAGATACTAGATCGTTGCTTCTAAATTATAGCCACCACTCTTACAATCAATAAACATTTTGTCACTACAAAATTGTTTGTGTATAGCAGTGATGGCTGCTTCTAGCTACGGTAAATTAGTAAGAAAAAAACAACTCTTTAGTGTCCATTCCTAATATTTTCTTCGCCATGACTGGTTGTTGTACTTGCTGCTTGGCACGCTCCCGCTACCACTTTTTGTAAGAGAGAAACTTCCCAGACATGATCACCTTGACGCGATCGCCCTTGGGATCTTCTTCTTTCTCGATGTCCAAGGTAAAGTCAATCGCGCTCATGATGCCATCACCAAACTTTTCGTGAATTACTTCCTTCATCGGCATCCCGTACACCTGCATGATTTCATAAAAACGATAAATCAGAGGGTCAGTGGGAATGACAGGGTCTAAACACCCCTTCACAGACGGAAAGGTCAGCTCTTTAACAATATAAGGATTGAGTCCTAATGCCGAGGCAAGTTTTTCGGCTTCCTCAATAGATGCAGTGGCTTGACGATAGAAGAGGGCGGCAATCCAGACCTCGTCTCGGTTCAAGACCTTTTCCAAATCAGCAAAGCTGAGTCCCTTTTCTTTTTTAGCAGCCAATAGTTTTTCAGTGATTTCTGAGATAGCCATTCAAAAGTCCTTAAGTTTAATTTGGAAAACTGTTTTAAGCAGCCACTCTAATTCGCGACTCCTCCACAGCTTTAGTTTCGCGTGAAAGGTGCTGTTCCAGTTCTTCTGTTAGTTTATGATAAGCAGGGTGTTGAGCAATCGCTTCCCAACATGATCCAGTTAGAGCGCGCGCTGTCACTAGGGGTCAAGTCAATTCTAAAAGCTTTACAATAAGGGGCTTTCAAGATTATTGCCGCATTCGGTTGGATTCATTTAAGGAATTGAATGAATCGCACTTTGGGTTGAGACAGATGGCTGTACTGAGCAGATTTAATTTCGATTTCTTGCGATTGCCCCAAAGCTAGACCACAAGGTCTGCCATACTTTGCCTGAACGCGATCGCTCGCAATTTTGAGGGCTGTACGCGATCGCTGAACAAAGTCATCAAGGTCATAGTCACTGTTGGGTGTGAAATAGTCTTTGACGACTAAAGAGGGGGAATAGCAGGTTTCCTGGGAACCGTCAGGCCATTGAATTTGAAAGCGGATTTCAGGCATATAGCAATCCTACTAAATGTGATCGTAAAATCTACCACGATCGCTCACTCTCATCGCGCCACTTTTGAGAAGCCAGTTAACTTCTGTTGGGACAGATCCCAGAACATAATGGATTCCTGGTGCGATCGCAACACGAGTTGCTGTGTTGGCTGAACTTCTCCAACAACCTCACAGACTAAGCTTCGCTGACGAAAACAGGACTGAACAGCCGCAGCATTGCCAGGACGAACACTAAGGAGAAACCCATAGCTTGGAAAACTGATCAGCCAACGTTCCAACGGCAGTTCTTTTGGACAGGGAATTTGATCTAAATTCAGAACTGCTCCACAACCGGACGTTTCCAGCAACATCAAGAGGGTGCCAATAATTCCTCCCATGCTGATGTCCTTTCCAGCGTCACATAGCCCTGTCTCGGCTAAGTGTGGCAAGAGTGCCAAGTCCTCATGCAGTTGAACTGGATCGGCGGTTGTTGCGGCATCCCAAAAGGAGTGTTTTGGATGAGGTTTGCCGCGAAAATCGGTTGCGACGAGCAACAAATCCCCAGGTTGAGCATTAAAGCTGGTGAGCAATCGCTTTGCACGCCCCAGAATAGCGACTGCTAGAACGTTGTAAGGACTATGAATATTGGTATGTCCACCCACGATCGGGACGTTGTAAGCATGGGCGGCTGCCTTCATTCCATCCAAAATAAATTCAGTGCTGCTGGTGGACTGACTCCATATAGTATCTACAACAGCAATTGGACGCCCCCCCATTGCATAAACATCACTAACGTTCGCCATGATTGCACACCAGCCTGCAAACCAGGGTTCTGTCTCTACCAGTAGTGGCAACATACCCTCTGCCGCTAACAGCAGATACCCGTCTCCATCAGGGATTGCAGCACAATCATCTCCCAGTAGAACATTGGAGGAAGCCCACTCTGCCCCTACTCCTAACGCTTGCGCTGCGGTTTGAATATCTTGCTTTTGTAAAAGACCGAGAGATTGTCGTAATTGTGCTGCAAGTGACGGTAACATCAGGATGCCTCTCTTGCTCGAAAGGATGGGAATTGACGTTCAGTGCTGGGGGGATAAAAGTTCAGATCAGCTTCCATTAAATGATGAGGGCGATCGCAGATCGTAATTTCTTCTAACGACTGCCAGTGCAGCCGCTGAAAGAAGCGTGCGTTTTGTAATTGCACAGTCGCCAGGAAGCGATCGCACCCCCAAGTGTTTGCAGTTGTCACTGCTTTGTAGATGAGTCCTTTGCCAATTTGCCAGCCTTTGCGGTAGTCACGGTGAGTACCCAATCTGCCGCCGTACCAGATGCCCGGTTCGACTTCATAAATTCGCACGACTCCTACTACTTGTTTGGTATCGGTTGCAATCGCTACAATGGGGTAAGCAATTCCGTCAATTTCATCCACGTCATCCCCCTGAAACAGCTGCTGTTCTTCAGCAAAGATGGAGCGACGAAGCGCAAAGTAAGCAGCAATTTCCTGAGGAGCCGTTGCCAGTTTGAATTGGTAATTCTTCGAGGACATGGATTGTTTACTAAATTTTTGGAGAACTACTTCTCAAAGTTGGAGAGGGCAGAGCAAGCACCACACTTGGCACAACCTGCTTTGATTTTCTCCGATGACATTCCTGCCCGCTTCAACATGGCACCCACCCGTTCATAGAGTGTCAACATAAATTCGCTCTTAGGGGCAGAATGGTTTGCCAGTGGTGTTCCTGTGATGGGAACGAAGGGTACAACGAAGGGATAAACCCCGATTTGAATCAGGCTTGAAGACACATCAGAGAGCGTTTCTAAGCTATCTCCCAACCCTGCCAGTAGATAGGTACTCACCTGTCCCCTGCCAAAAACATTGACAGCAGCGGCAAATGCCTTGAAGTAATACTCCACGGGCACCATTGCCTTGCCGGGCATAATTTTCGCCCGAACTTGGGGATCAGCCGCTTCCAGATGCATTCCTAAACTGTCAATCCCTGCCGCTTTCATGCGCTCAAACCAGACGAAATCATCGGGAGGTTCACACTGCGCTTGAATGGGAAGATTCACTCTAGCAATGATTGCTTTGGCACATTCTGTAAGGTAAGCAGCACCGCGATCGCTCGTGTTTGGCGTTCCAGTCGTCATCACCATGTGCTTGACCCCATCCAGCCGCACGGCTGCTTCTGCAACTTCAGCCAGTTGAGCGGGGGTTTTCCGGGCAATAGTTCTACCCGCTTCCAGAGATTGTCCAATCGCACAAAACTGGCAAGAGGTAGCTATATCGCCATAACGAATACAGGTTTGCAGAACAGTTGTCGCTAACACGTCCCGGCTGTGTAGCAGTGCAATTTTCGAGTAGGGAATACCGTCAGCCGTGGTGAGGCTGTAGAATTTGGGTTGATGGGGAAAATCGATTGATGCGATCGCTTCCCCATGCAGTTCCAACATTTGCTCCCCAGATGAGCCAACGTTCACCGTGTAGGGCGATTGAGCCGCCGGACTGTTGAAAATTGGCACCATCACCGTCGTACCATCTACGGTCACCGCCTTGTGATCTGAGGGACCCGCCCCACCTTTGCGTCCCGCCGCTCCAAGCTCATGGTCAATCAGCTTCAGTCCGTAAGACTGAAGTTCGGTAATTAGCTGGTGTTTTTTCATGGTTGTGTCAACAAGCAGGTGCTTCTCATTGAAGAGGTTGCGGCATCGGGGGCATGGACATGGCGGACGTTGATGTTTCATCTGCTGCGTTCGTCATCGATGTAGCCAGTTTTTCAGTCATCAGGCTTCTGGCATCCATGTTGATCTGCAATTGCAAAAGGTCAGGGCGGGAATAGTGACCAACCGAATCCATCATTCGCTTGCGTTTGGTAATCAGGGAGAAATCCAGATCTGCGATCGCGATTCCCTCACCTTCTGTAATGGGCGTGCAGAGGTGATTTCCTTCAGGTCCAATAATTGCTGTATTGCAGCCACCACTCAGCACTCGCTGCAATTTCTCGTCGGAGGTGATTTGTCCGACCTGCTCTGGAGAGAGCCAACCAGTCGCATTAACCACAAAGCAGCCAGCTTCCAGCGCATGATGGCGGATGGTCACCTCAATCTGGTCGGTAAAAATCTGTCCGACCAGCGAACCAGGGAATTGGGCACAATGAATTTGTTCATGCTGCGCCATTAATGCGAATCGAGCCAAAGGGTTATAGTGTTCCCAGCAAGCCAGGGAAGCTAGCTTACCGACGGCTGTATCTAAAACCCTCAAACCAGAACCGTCTCCCTGCCCCCAAACCATTCGCTCATGGTAGGTCGGCGTAATCTTGCGCCGCTTTAATAGCAGGGTACCATCGGCATCGAAGATCAGTTGGGTGTTGTAGAGCGAGCCATTATCTCGCTCATTCACCCCTAGCACCACCACAATCCCATAAGAACGGGCGGCTCTGCTCACGGCATCCGGCACTGGACCTGGGACTGTCACTGCTTCTTCGTAAAGCCGCATGTGTTCTTTACCCATGAGCACTGCTGGCTGCACGAATGAAAAGTAGGGATAGTAGGGGATGAAAGTCTCAGGAAAAACGACTAGTTGGGCACCTTCAAGGGCAGCTTTGGCGATCGCCTGCAACACTTTCTCAGTCGTTCCATCTCGACTGAACAAAACCGGGCTGATTTGTACCGCTGCCGCTCGGACTGTACGTGAGTAATCCACAATGCCTCCAAGTAAAGTGAACAGTGATGAGTTTTGAGTTAGAACAATGCTTGATTCTCCAACCCAAAACTCAACACAAGACAGCATTTAGACAGTCCAAGTATCCAAAATGAACGCACCTTCTTTACGGTGCATTAGCATTACATCCAGCACGTCAAGGGGGTTGATTGGGCGGATACCGGGAATGAGAGAAGGCTCACCGTGACCATACAGTGCTTGCATGGAAAAGCGACAGGCATAGACTTTTCCACCCTCAGACATAAACTTGCTGAGCTGGTTGTTAAAGTTTTGCTGACCAGCAAATGGCTCATCGCCAATTTTTGGAAAGCCCCGTTGAATACCCAGCGTTATCCCTGGACCATACAGCAGAATTGAGGTGTCAAATCCCTTGCGGAGCAAGCGGGTTGCTTGCAATAGATTCACTAAACCAATTGACCCTTCAAATGCAACGGTGTGGAACGTGACCAACGCTTTCTCACCCGGTTCTGCTTTGACATCGGGAAACACTTTCTCTTCGTAATCGACAAAGAAATCGCCAACTTTATGGGCGGGAGTAGTTACTTCAGGCATAATTTTCTCCTTAATATTCTGAAAATTGAAACTTAAATTGTGTTGCAACATTAAGTGCTAGCTAAGGAGGCTTTTGTATCTCTTAATACGAAAGTTTCAAGTCTAACAATAAGACTAGGGGTAGAGAGCGCAATGCTTAAAACTATCTCAAACTGTCATCTACCACCTATCTAAATCGATAGGTCCCTGCTCCCCCTGCTCCCCCTGCTCCCCCTGCTCCCCCTGCTCAAGAGCAGCCCTCTTCCCTCACAAGGGCGTGTTCGGATGCAACACCCTCTTTTTCGCCACAATGCAATCAGCCAAGTAACTAGCATCCCGAGCTATCCCCGAAAACCTTCCTGAACCCCACGTATACAGCCACGGGAATCCCAAAAAGTATAATCCCCACACACCTGTTACACCCCGGTTGTGACCGGGATAACCTTTTTCATCGAATACCGGAATCTCTATCCAACTAAAATCAGACTGATATCCAATGCACCAAACAATAGTGCCTATATTAGCCTTTTCATAATCAAGTTCTAGAACTTCCTGCTCTGGCTCCCAAACAGGTTTGTAAGGAGACTCTATTGGTGCTTGTATTTGGTTCTTCTCAATAAATCCATCTATGCTTTTCTTAATATTTTCAGCCGCCGCATCCGCTTGATCCAAATTTTGCTTCAGACCGCCCCGAAATTCGAGAATACTACCGCTAATGTTCTTCAATGGTCCATAGAGTTGCATGCCCTCCATTGCGAATTGTCGCAAGTCAATCTCACGCCCACCATCGCGACCAGTAACATAGTGATTAGTCTTGGTCCTTACTTTCTCTTTTTGTGGATGTTCATCAATCGGCAAATCGTAGTACCCCATTTGCTCTAACCAATCGACGGCATCTTTCCCGCGATACCTTCGCGGAGAGCGAGGAGCACTCCCCACACATAAATGGACTTTTTTACCTTCAAGGTGCAAATCCTCAGCGATTTGACAACCTGACTGTCCTGTTCCCACGACTAACACGTCTTTGTCGGGTAAAGACTGCGGGTTTTTGTATTCAGATGAGTGTAACTGCAAAATATTTTTGGGAAGCCGCTCAGCCATTTTCGGCACCTTGGGGATATGGTAGCTACCCGCAGCAATCACCACCTGATCCGCTGTATAGTCTCCAATAGAAGTAGTTAATTCAAAGACATCCTGAGAATCGCTCTTCCGAACTCTCAACACTTCAACGCCTTCCTTTAAGGGAGGAGCAAACGATTTAGCGTAGTCCTCGACGTATTTTACGATTTCATCCTTTTGCATAAAACCGTGAGGATCATTCCCTGGGTAGTGATATCCAGGGAGCTTGCATTGCCAATTAGGCGTTACTAAACAAAAGGAATCCCAACGTTCTGAGCGCCATGAATGTGCAATCCTGTTTTTTTCAAAAACGATATGCTCCTCGCCTCTTTCCTTTAAGCAGTAACTCATAGACAGTCCAGCTTGACTGCCTCCTACGATTGCGACGGAATAGTGTTTTTTCATTGGCGTTCCTTAGGAGCGCTTATTGCTCACTGAATGTGTTGCAAGGTTAAGTGCTGGCATCAAGGCGTTTTGTATCTTTGAATACGAAGATTCTAAGTCTAACGATAAGACTAGGGGTAGAGATTGCAATGCCTAAAACTATCCCAAACTGGCATCCAAACCCCTATTCAAATCGATAGTTGCTGCTTGTTTTTAGAGGTCTACGATACCTCTACTGAATCCATCCATTTACAATCGCGTGATGGAGTGCCTGGTAACGAGTTCGTGCTTTAAGCTTTGTGAGAATGTTGTTGATATGAAATTTGACAGTACTTTCGCTGATGATAAGATGGTTGGCGATGTGGCGATCGCGGTGTCCCTGCGTTAGAAGATTCAGAATTTCTAACTCCCGAGCTGAAAGGATCTGCTGCGTTTGAGTATCTAGATCAATGCCCCACAATTCGCCATGAATGACTGCTTCTACCGCCTGCTGCAACTGGTCTGGGCTGATTGACAAATCAACCTTAGCTTTAATCCCCTTGGGTAGCGCCTGAGTTCCTTGGTGAATCCATAATACACGCTTTGCCGATTGAATCTGCGTGACATCATCGGTGAGCAATGGTACATCCTCATCTGTTCCATTGCAGATCGTAAGACCTGCCAAAAAAGCTAGGTGAGTAAATGCCAGTTGCAGAAGCGGTAAACGGCACTGAATTCGCAGTTGACCCAACTTATCGTGAGAATATGGAACTTTGAGGACAACCTGAATCGCTTGCTGGTTAACACTCGCTTGAGTTTGCAGTACCCCTCCTAAATAGGAAGCCATGAAAAATAGTTGACCCAAGAAAGACTGTATCCAACCCTCTGGATTATGACTGGTTAGGTTAGTCGTCGGCACAATCGCTTCGAGTGTAACGGACTCTCCTGTGTAGATGAGCCGACAGTAAGCACATCCAATTTTATTTAGGGTTTCGGCTGCTTGTAGAAATACATAAACCACAGGTAGGGTTAGGGGTTGCTCAGTTCCAACAAGGGTTAATCGGGCAGAACTCAGAATACTGGCTAGCTGATCGGATAGGGAAAGGTTGCTAAATGTAGGACTACGAGTTGAAGACTGCCAGAGCTGCTTTTCTCTCTGGTACTGTAAGGCTGTATCTAACGCGAACGTCACTATTGTGCAGAGCGTCTGCAAAACTTCTAAAAATTCTGGCTCCATAGAATGGTGGCTAAAGGCTGCCAAAACTCCAACTACTCTGTCTTTAACAACTAAGGGATAACCTGCAAACCCGCGAATGTTATTGGCGATCGCCCACTCTCGATTCCCAACCCAAGGCTCAGCAGCTAAGTTGTTGCTCAAGAAGGAAACCCGATTCTGCGCAATTTTGCCAACTTTATAGGCTCCCATGGGGACTCGAGCAAACGAGCCATTGGTGTGGGTATACATTCCCGAGGAAGCAACCAGTTTTAAGGTCGGAGGGTCAGGTTCTAGAAGCCAGAGCCGGGCAAACGCACAATCGAACTTCTCAACTAAACCATCTGTTACTCGACGTGCAATCTCCTCTGGTTCGAGGCATCCAGAGAAGCATTGAGCAATCTCATTTCCTTGTTGTAAATCCAACAGGATTCGCGTCGGATCGAGTAGCCCTGGCAGCGAGTCAGACATTTAAATGTCAACTAGAGTCTTTAACCCAATTGAGGCGTAAATTTCCACCTGGCTTTGTATCTCCAACTACAGAAATCTTCCCTTGATTGCCCCAACTCAACTTGGTAAATGGGGATTGCAATTGCAAAGGAAGGCTACTGTTAACATAACAGCTAGTTATTGTCCTAGCCTCTATGTTCCCGGTCAAATACCCCGTTCCTCAGACTAACCCACCGCGATCGCCCAGGGAAACCTTACCCACCATGTACGATCTGCCGCCTGATACGTTGTTGGGCTTCGCGCAGATGAGCAATGAAGCTGCTCCAAAAACTTTGACCGATAGCGATCGCATGAGTCACCCCGCATAATAGCAATAGCAGCCTGACGCTTTGAAGTAACCATGTCAACGACAGTCAGCGAACCTATCATTTCTTGGGAGAAGTTGCCCGATGACTTTCCCTTACCTGACGCTCCTGTGGACAATATTAACCAGCCACTCCTCGCGGCAGCTTTAACCGAGAGCCTGGAGGTGGCAGGACGCATTCAGC
>QQTW01000377.1_pt1 | contig 27499 bp, 17 predicted proteins | sample 1904831 | NCBI WGS metagenome assembly QQTW01 (sample SAMN09435610, study PRJNA476489) | Subsurface metagenome, whole genome shotgun sequencing project. | reverse complement strand
GTTTTTAGTTACGCCAGGAACGCCAAGCACCGATGGTATGGAAATTAAGGCACGGACGACTTCAGGCTTTTTAAGGTCCTTGTTAGCCGTTCAAACTGTTTCTCGGCTGCGCGAGATCTTCCAAGTTGACTTGCCGCTGCAAACTCTTTTATCGGAAACCACAACTATAGCTGGCATAGCAAGTGTAATTGCCGCCAGCCTGCCGCAACCAGAAGAACTAGACAAGATGGCTGAGGTATTAGCAGAGATAGAAAACCTTTCGCCTCAGCAAGTGAAAGCACAATTAGTCAATGAATCAGGAATTAGTCGATGAAATTCGGTTGGCGCAGTATCCAAATCTGACAAAAATTAGCAACTGATATGGTTGGGTGTCTTTAACCCAAACAGTACTCCATATTTTATACTTCAGATGAATGACTTTTCCAAACGAATTGCTGCTCTTTCTCCAGAACAGCGGGCTTTACTAGAGTTGCGACTCCAGCAGAAGAATTTGTTGCAGCCCCAGACATCTGTCATTCCCAAAAGGACTGCCTCTGATGCATTCCCTCTATCTCCAGCTCAGGAAAGGTTGTGGATTTTCCACCAGCTAGACCCCCAGCTTTCCATCTACAATGAATCTCTTTTGTTTCGCATCGTCGGTCAGCTCGACATCGTTGTTTTAGAGCAAAGCCTTAACGAAATTATTAAGCGACATGAAATTCTGCGTACCAGCATCGTCGTCGCAGACAATCAACCAATTCAGTTTATTGCTCCCACCCAAACCATAACCTTGCCTATTGTAAACCTTCAGAAGTTACCGAAAGCCGAGCGGGAAGCAAAAGCTCAGCAAATTGCGAATCAAAGTTCTAGCGAACCTTTCAATCTCGCTGAAGCACCACTACTGCGGGGATTCCTAATTCGGCTGCAAGAGAACGAGCATATTATGCTCTTGACCATGCACCACATTATTTCTGATGGCTGGTCGTGGAGAGTGTTATTCCAAGAGTTATCAACACTCTATCAAGCCTACTCAGCTGGAAATCCATCAACCCTAAGTGAACTGCCAATTCAGTATGCTGACTTCGCACTTTGGCAGCAACAGCGATCGCATTCGCCAGAACTTGAAACCCAGCGACGCTACTGGAAGCAACAACTCAACGGCGCTTCTCCAATGCTGGAATTGCCCACAGATTATCCGCGTCCCGCCGTTCAAACATTCCGAGGGAGATGTGAAGCTTTAGCACTACCTCAGTCTTTAAGTTCAAAGCTGAAGTCTTTGAGCCAACAGGAAGGGGTGACGCTGTTCGTACTCTTGCTGGCAGCTTTCAACACTTTACTCTACCGCTATTCCAGCACCGAAGATATTTTAGTAGGTACTCCTGTTGCTAACCGAATTTGCATTGAAACTGAACCCTTAATTGGGTGCTTTATTAATACATTAGTTTTGCGAACTGACCTCTCTGGTAATCCGAGTTTTCGAGAACTATTGGCTAGGGTGCGTAAGCTAACTTTAGAGGCGCAGGTACATCAGGAATTACCGTTTGAACAGGTAGTACGGGAACTGCAACCAGATCGCGCTCTGAGTCATACTCCCCTGTTCCAGGTTCTGTTCGTTTTTCAGGAGTCTACCCTACAAGCTCTTGAACTGCCCAATATAACGGTGAAACCCATGCTAGCAGACAGTGGAGTTGCCAAGTTTGACTTGACTCTGCTGGTGGAGGATACTGAGCAAGGGCTAGCTGGAGCGATCGAGTACAGCACCGACCTGTTCCAAGCAGATACAATTACCCGAATGCTGGAGCATTTTCAAACATTGCTGACCAGCATTGCTGCAAATCCAGATAAACGTCTGTCAGAGTTACAGTTGTTGACAGATGCCGAGCAACATCAGCTACTCGTGGAATGGAACGATACCAAAACCGACTTTCTACGGGATAAATGCGTCCATCAGCTATTTGAGGCTCAGGTGGAACGAACACCTGATGCTGTGGCAGTAGTCTATAAAGACGAGCAGCTAACTTACCAGGATCTGAACAACCGTGCCAATCAACTTGCACGCTACCTACAAAAGTTGGATGTGGGGCCGGAGGTACTTGCCAGCATCTGCTTTGAGCGCTCCTTAGAGATGGTAGTAGCACTGTTGGGTGTTCTCAAAGCCGGTGGGGCTTACGTGCCACTAGACCCAGCCTATCCCCAAGAACGGCGACGCTTCATGCTGAAAGATGCCCAAGTGTCCGTACTGCTAACCCAGCAGAAAAGTTGGAATGTAGAACCGTTTGACTTTCCGACCCCGCTTGCGATCGACTTAGACAAAGACTGGGAGGTAATTTCACGGGAGAGCGAGGAGAACCTCATCACCAATGTGACAGCCGAAAACCTCGCCTATGTCATCTATACCTCCGGTTCCACCGGCAAATCGAAGGGGGTGATGATTCAGCATAACAGCCTCGTCAATGCTTATTTTGCCTGGGAGGAAGCCTATCAACTACGCGCCGCACCAACCTGTCACTTGCAAATGGCTAGTTTCTCGTTCGATGTCTTTTCCGCAGACCTAGTTCGCGCTCTGTGTTCTGGTGGAAAGTTGGTTCTGTGCCCTCGCGACCTACTGCTAGACCCCCAAAAACTTTATGAGCTAATGCTCCAGGAAAAGGTTGACTGCGCGGAATTCGTTCCTGCTGTCTTGAGAAACCTGATCCAGTATCTGGAAGAAAGCGAACAACGTCTTGACTTTATGCGACTGCTAGTCTGCGCCTCCGATAACTGGTATGTAGGTGAGTACAAGAAATTTAAACGTCTTTGTAGTCCGCAGACGCGACTGATTAACTCCTTTGGCTTGACCGAAGCCACAATTGACAGTTCGTACTTTGAAACGACAACACTGGACTTATCCGTTGAGCGATTGGTACCGATTGGGCGACCCTTTGCCAACACTCAACTCTACACCCTAGATCCGCACTTGCAACCCTTGCCCGTTGGGGTGCCAGGGGAACTCTATATCAGTGGTGTCGGTTTAGCGAGAGGCTACCTCAACCAACCTGAACTCACTGCCGAACGGTTTATTCCAAATCCCTTTAAGCAAGGAACGCGCCTATACAAAACTGGGGACTTAGCACGCTACTTGCCGGATGGGAGCATTGAGTTTCTTGGTCGAGCCGATAATCAGGTGAAAATTCGTGGCTTTCGGATTGAGTTAGGGGAGATTGAGGCTGAACTAAGCCAACACCCACAAGTAGGCGAAATCGCACTGAGGGTGAGAGAGGATGAGCCTGGTAACAAGTACTTAGTTGCCTACATTGTTCCTCGTGAAGCAGTTCTGCCCACAGTCAGCGAACTGCGAAGCTTTCTGAAACAGAAACTGCCAGACTACATGGTGCCCTCTGCCTTTGTGATGCTAGATGCTCTGCCACTGACGCCTAATGGTAAGGTAGACCGTCGCACCCTTCCCGCGCCCGAGCGCGCACGATTCGGAGCGGAAAAAACGTTTACATCGCCTCGGACTCCTGTTGAAGAAGTACTAGCCGGAATTTGGGCGCAGGTTCTCGAAATTGAGCCTGTGGGCATCCACGACAACTTCTTTGAGTTGGGTGGGCATTCACTACTAGCCACCCAGGTTATTTACCGCGTGCGCTCAGCCCTTCAGGTAGAGCTACCGCTACGCTGTTTGTTTGAGTCGCCAACGATCGCTGGGCTAGCCGAGAGCATTGAAGCAATTATGAAGGCGGGGCAAGAATTGAAGGCTCCGCCCATAGTACCCGTACCACGACATGGAATCCTACCCCTCTCCTTCGCCCAAGAACGGCTGTGGTTAATGGATCGGTTGGAACAAAACAACACTGCCTATAACATTCCCGCTGCCCTGCGTTTCATCGGTTCACTCAACATCGCGGCACTGGAGCAGAGTTTTAACGAAATTGTGCGGCGTCACGAAGTTTTGAGAACCACCTTTACAGTTGTAGATGGACAACCCATCCAGGTCATCGCCCCAAGCTTGACCTTAAAAATACCTGTGGTGGACTTGCAAGCGTTACCGGAAGCAGAGCGGGAAGCCGAAGTTCTGAAACTGGCAGATCGAGATGCCCAGTTGCCCTTCGACCTTGCACGAGGACCGTTGCTGCGAGTAACGCTACTAAAATTAGGCGAATCGGAGCATATAGTCATCTTGACAATGCACCACATTGTATCCGATGCCTGGTCTGACGCGATATTCATCCGAGAAATTGCGGCGCTCTACGAAGCCTTTTCTACTGGAAAATCGTCACCATTGCCAGAACTTTCCATCCAGTATGCCGACTTTGCCCACTGGCAGCGTCAGTGGTTGCAAGGGAAAGTCTTGGAAACTTTGCTCTCCTACTGGCAACAGCAGCTAGCAGGCGCTCCAACCACATTAGAGCTAAAGAAAATAGCGGACAAACCTCCCTTGGGTGGTAGACAAGAGATTACAGCCCCATCCTTCGTACTGTCAGCGAACCTATCTGAAAAACTCAAAATATTGAGCCGCCAGGAGGGAGTCACCCTGTTTATGACCCTACTGGCAGCTTTTCAGACACTGCTGTACCGCTACACCGAGCGAGATGACATCGTCGTTGGCACTGATATCGCCAATCGCAATCGAGACGAAATTGAATCATTAATCGGGTTTTTTGTCAATTTACTGGTCTTACGCACCGATTTGTCTGGCAACCCTAGTTTCAGGGAGTTGCTAAGGCGGGTGCGTGAGGTAGCCTTGGGAGCTTATGCTCACCAAGACTTGCCCTTTGCCAAGTTAGTTGAGGCTTTGCAACCAGAGCGGAGGGCAGGTAGGACACCACTGGTTCAGGTGTTGTTCGTCCTCCAGAATACCCCAATGCCAGCCTTGAAATTTGCAGACCTAACCCTTACACCTCTACAGATCAATACCAGCAAGGCAAAGTTTGATTTGGCTCTATTTATGCAAGAAACAGAGCAAGGACTCGTTGGTTATTGGCAGTACAACATTGACATCTTTCATCATTGTGCGATCGCTCACCTTTCCGATCATTTTGAAACACTGCTGAGCAGCATTATCAACAACCCTGATACTAAAATTAATGCCTTAGAAATGCTAAGTGAAACTGAAAAGCAAAAACACCTTGCCGAACAAGCAAAGCGCGAAAAAGCTAACTTAAATAAATTTAAAGCTATCAAAGCCAAGGCGGTGATCTTACCCCCAAAGCAACTAATCAAAACTAGTTTGCTTCAACCGGAACAAAGCCTCCTTTTAGTTATCGAACCGGATAGTGATGAAATCGATATAGCTGACTGGGCTGCAAGCAACCGTGAATTCATTGAAACCAACTTGCTAAAACACGGAGCCATCCTCTTCCGGGGCTTTAATATTAACTCGGTTTCCGGGTTTGAAAAAGTAGCCAATGCTATTTACCCAGATTTGTTCGGAGAGTATGGCGATTTGCCCCGCGAAGGAGTTAGCGGCAAAGTTTACGGTTCCACCCCTTACCCGCAGGACAAAGCTATACTCTTTCATAATGAAAGTTCTCATTTGCATCGTTGGCCATTAAAAATCTGGTTTTTCTGCGTACAACCCGCCCAACAAGGTGGAGAAACCCCGATACTTGACTGCCGGAAAGTTTATCAGATGCTAGAGCCAAAGCTGCGAGAAAAATTTGAGCAAAAGCAATTATTGTATGTTCGTAACTATATTGAAGGGTTAGATGTCAGTTGGCAAGATTTTTTCCACACCACAGACAAAGCAGAAGTAGAAAATTATTGTCACCAAGACGGAATAGATTTCGAGTGGTTGGAAAATAATGGTCTAAGAACTCGTAAAATTCGACCAGCAGTAGCCAAGCATCCGCGAACTGGAGAGTTAGTGTTTTTCAATCAGTTACAGTTGCACCACGTAGCGTGCCTAGAGCCAGCCGTCCGTAAATCCCTGGTGTCTGTGTTTGGCAAAGATAAGCTACCGCGAAACGTTTATTACGGCGATGGCACTCCGATTGAAGACTCAGTAATTGAGGAATTAGAAGCAGCTTATCAAGTAGCTAAAGTCAGTTTTCCTTGGCAGCAAGGCGACATACTAATGTTAGATAATATGCTTTCTGCCCACGGTCGCAATCCTTACTTTGGTAATCGTAAAGTTGTTGTTGCTATGGGAGAATTGATGACTAGCAATAATATTTAATTGTCTTTAAAGAAGTTGGATTTGTAGAGCGATTTTTGTAGACTTCATAACCATCCTGTTATAGGAAACTTACAATGAAAATTTGTCTCTCTAAAATTTCCAAGCTTCACCATACCCGAATGAATTTACTCCAAAATTAGTTATTTCATAAGTCATCAATGCAAGCACAAACTCTTGAAGGTTTTCGGCTATCACCACAGCAAAAGCACCTTTGGCTATTACAACAAAATAGTTCGGCTTACTGTGCTGAGTGTGCCATTGTAGTTGAAGGTAAACTCAATCAACAAATCCTCAAGTCAGCTTTACAGCAAGTTGTTAATCGGCATGAAATTCTCCGCACAACCTTTCATCGGCAACCTGGAATAAAAATTCCAATTCAAGTAATTGCTGATAGGATCACTCCATTATGGCGCAATTTTAATCTTAGTAATTTAGATCTGAAGGAACAGGAAGCCAAAATAGAGGAACTGTTTCAATCAGAGAGAAACTCAATCTTCAACTACGACAGAGATCCACTCTTGCGTGCATCTTTGCTGACTCGGTCAGTTCACCAGCATATTTTGCTCATTACCTTACCATCGCTATGTGCAGATAACTGGACGTTGAAGAATCTGGTTCGAGAAATCAGCCGTACCTATGGTGCATATTCAAATGGCGAAGAATTATCAGACGAACCAATACAATACATCCAATTTTCTGAATGGCAAAATGAACTACTAGAAGAAGAGGATGCGGAGAGTGGAAAAGCTTACTGGCAACAGCAACAACTCTCGGCGCTTCCACCACTTACCCTACCTTTTGAGGATAAACCTAGCGAACAAGCAAGATTTACTCCTGCTGTTAATGTTTTGAAGCTTCATCCAGATGTAATTGCGACTCTCGAAGCGATCGCCAGCCAAAATAACACCACAATTGCAAAATTTTTGTTTGTTTGCTGGCAAACATTGCTTTGGCGACTCACAGGACAGTCAAACATTGTTATCAGCACCGTCTTCAGTGGCAGAAAATTTGAAGAAATGCATCAATTGCTGGGATTGTTAGCAAAATGGCTGCCTATATGTTGTACTTTTCAAGATAACTTTAAATTCACTGAAGTTTTATCGCAGATTGGCGAGACTTGGAGCAATAATGACATTTGGCAGGAATATTTCCTTTGGGAAGATAGTACAGAATCGGCAGTTGAGGCTGTATACTTCCCAATCGGTTTCGAGTTTGAGGATTTATCTGACAAATATAGCGCTGGCGGAGTTTCATTCTCACTTCATCAGCAGTACGTCTGCTTTGACCAATTCAAGGTCAAGCTCACCTGCGTGCAAAGAAAAGAGTCTCTAACGGCAGAGTTTCACTACGATACTAAAGTATTTGACAAAGAAGCAATTCAATGCATAGCGGAACAATTTCAGACGTTGGTAGAAAGTGCCGTCAAAAACCCAGAGGCGGCAGTCGGCAAGTTGAATATGCTCAGCGATCGCATTCGCCAGCAACTGTTAGTTGAGTTCAACCAAACTCAGAAGAACTACCTACAAGATCGGTGCATCCATCACCTATTTGAGGAACAGGTAAAACGCACACCCGACAATATTGCTGTTGCCTTTGAAGACCAACACCTAACCTACCGCGAACTCAACAATCGTGCGAATCAACTAGCTCATTACCTGCAACGGCTGGGTGTAAAACCAGACAATTTGGTAGGGATTTGTGTAGAGCGATCGCTCGACGCGATCGTGGGAATACTAGGCATCCTGAAAGCAGGTGGAGCCTACCTGCCACTAGACCCCACATTACCCACAAAGCGTCTGGCTTTCATGTTGCAAGATGCCCAACCCACAGTACTGCTAACCCAACAGCACCTCAAAAATTCCGAAATTCACCATCAACATACCGTTTACCTAGACACGGACTGGCAGAACCTTGCCCGAGAAAGCGAGGTGAATCCCCAGAGCGAAGTGAACAGTACGCACTTGATTTATGTAATATTCACATCGGGATCCACCGGTTATCCCAAAGGCGTCGCCGTCGAACACAAGCAACTCGTCAACTACGTACACAGCATTCAGGAAATCCTGAATCTCCCTGCTGGTGCCAGCTTTGCCACCGTTTCCACGCTTGCAGCAGACTTGGGTAACACCGTTATCTTCTCGTCTCTGTGTTATGGTGGGTGTCTCCATATCATCACACAGGAACGAGCATCCGACCCTCAGGTACTAGGGGATTATTTCCGCCGCCATTCCATTGACTGCCTGAAAATCGTCCCGTCTCACATTTCTGCTCTTTTAAACTCTGCTCGCCCAGAGCAAATCTTGCCTCGGCAGTGCTTAATCCTGGGTGGCGAGGCGTCAAGTTGGAATTTGATTGCGCAAATCCAACAGTATGCGCCTGAGTGCAAAATTATCAACCATTATGGACCCACAGAAACCACTGTCGGCGCATTAACGCATACCCTTAAGCCAGGGGAAAGCGATCGCGTTTCTAAGACAGTTCCTATTGGTCGCCCTATCGCCAACACCCAAAATTACTTGCTGGATGCAACGCTCCAACCCGTTCCCTTGGGTGTACCGGGTGAACTGTACATCGGGGGTGCTGGACTCACTCGCGGCTATCTCAATCGTCCTGAATTGACCAACGAGAAGTTTATTGCCAATCCCTTTCAACCAGGACAGCGGCTTTACAAAACGGGAGATTTAGCTCGTTACCTACCAGACGGAACTATTGAATTTTTAGGTCGAATAGATGACCAAGTGAAGATTCGGGGTTTCCGCATCGAGTTGGCAGAGATTTCACTCGTCCTTGCCAAACACCCTGCTGTGAGAGAGTGTATGGTTCTAGTACGGGACGATGAACCAGGCAATTCGCGTCTCGTTGCTTATGTCATCCCCCATTCCCATCAGAACCTTGCCGCCAACGACTTGAAAGACTTCTTGCAAGCGCAGCTACCTGACTACATGGTGCCCACTGCCTTTGTGCTGTTAAAGGCGTTTCCACTGACGCCCAATGGCAAAGTAGACCGCCACGCCTTGCCCACACCGGAAACCGCCGGACTTAATCTGAAAGAATACGTGGCACCTCAAAATGCCGTTGAAGACGTGTTAGCCAGTATTTGGGCTGACCTTTTAAAGGTCGAACGTGTGGGAATCCGGGACAATTTCTTTGACTTGGGTGGACATTCCTTGCTAGCAACTCAGTTGATATCGCGAGTGCGTCAAACCTTCCGGGCAGAACTATCCCTACGTGACTTATTTGAAGAACCCACGCTCGCGAATCTGTCGAGAATCCTCATCGCCAATGAAGCCAAACCAGGGCAGACCGAAAAGATTGCTCTTGCGGTGAAAAAAATTAAGACGATGTCTGCCGAGGATAAGGAAAAACTGCTCGCTCAGAAGAAAAAAGAAGGAGGCCGCGCCTAATGCATCAAACCGATTCTCAATACCCAACTGCCCTTTCTGAGGATGAGCTCGAGCTTCTCGACTACCTGCTTGAAGATGATGATATCGAACTCCCTCAAACCCTGACGATTTCCCGCAGAGAAAATTCAGACCCAGCACCGCTCTCCTATGCTCAAGCTAGGCTGTGGTTTTTGGATCAACTGGAATCGAGCAGTGGTACTTACAACACGGGCGGTGCCGTGCGTTTGGTTGGAGATCTCGATGTAGCAGCGCTAGCCGCGAGTTTGAATGAAATCGTCCAGCGTCACGAAATCTTGCGTACCACGTTTGCGATCGCCAACGGGCAACCCGTCCAAGTTATCGCCCCAACCCTAGCTGTAACGCTGCCAGTGGTAGACTTGCAGCAACTCCCTGACCGAGAGCGGGACGTCGAGGTTCAGCGGCTTTCTACCCAAGAAGCCGAGCAACCCTTCGATCTAACCAAGGGACCGTTGCTACGAGTAACGCTGCTGAAATTAGGCGAGACAGAGCATGTGTTACTAGTTACGATTCACCATATCGTCTTCGATGCTTGGTCAAGGGAGGTACTGATTCGGGAACTAGCCACGCTTTACGAAAACTTCTCCCGTGGAAAGTATTCTTCCCTACCTCAACTCCCCATCCAATATGCCGACTTCGCGCATTGGCAGCGACAGTGGTTGCAAGGGGAAGTACTCGAACAACAGCTGACTTACTGGAAGCAAAAGCTAGCAGGCGCTCCTCCAGTATTGGAACTCCCTACAGACAGACCCCGACCAGCCGTTCAGACCTTCCAAGGCTCGACCCAATTGTTTGAGCTATCACCCAGCCTCGCCCAGAAGCTAAAGCAGCTTAGCCAGAGGCAAGGGGTCACTTTGTTCATGACTCTGTTGACAGCTTTTCAGACCTTACTCTATCGCTACACCAACCAGGAAGACATTTGTGTCGGCTCACCGCTCGCTAACCGCAATCGCCGTCAGATAGAACCCCTAATCGGGTTCTTTGTCAACACCCTCGTCCTACGTACAGACTTGTCAGACAATCCCAGTTTTCAACAATTGCTGGGTCGGGTTCGGCAAGTAGCCCTAGACGCTTATGCCCACCAAGATCTGCCCTTCGAGATGCTGGTGGAACAACTACAGCCGGAGCGCTCTTTGAGCTACACGCCGCTATTTCAGGTGATGTTTAGCTTGGAGAACGCTCCCCTTTTGCCTCTTGCGCTACCAGGCTTGACCTTCGACCCGTTGGAGATAGACATCGGTATTGCGAAGTTCGATCTGACTCTGTCGATGGAGGAGACAGAACGGGGACTTAAAGGAAGGTTAGAGTACAGTACCGACCTGTTCGATGCGGCTAGGATTACTCGGACAATCGAGCATTTGCAAAACTTACTCGAAGGCATCGTTGCCGCTCCCGAACAGCGGATTTCGGAGTTACCGTTACTGAGCGAAGCTGAACAGCATCAGTTACTTGTGGAGTGGAATGATACTTGGGCGGAGTATCCCCTGAAACAGTGCATCCATCAGCTCTTTGAGGAACAGGTAGAGCGAACACCCGATGCTGTGGCAGTGGTCTATAAAGACGAGCAGCTAACTTACCAGGAGCTGAACAGCCGTGCCAACCAACTTGCACGCTACCTGCAAAAGTTGGGTGTGGGGCCGGAGGTACTTGTCGGCATCTGCTTTGAGCGCTCCTTAGAAATGGTGGTAGGACTTTTGGGCATTCTCAAAGCAGGTGGGGCTTACGTTCCCTTAGATCCCGCTTATCCCAAGCAGCGTCTGGCATTCATGTTGAGAGATGCCCAAGTTCCAGTCCTATTGACCCAGCAGCCCCTACTGGACGCACTCTCCGAACATAAGGCTAAATTTGTGTGCCTGGATACAGACTGGGCAGCGATCGCTCGGGAAAGTCAGGAAAACCTGGTTAATCAGACTCAAAGTGAAAACTTAGCCTATCTGATCTATACCTCTGGCTCGACTGGAACCCCCAAAGGCGTGGCGATTCAACATAACTCGTTGGTCAACTATACCAAAACCGCCTGTTTAGAGTACGAGCTGGAACCGAGCGATCGCATCCTGCAATTTGCCTCAATCAGCTTCGATGCTGCTGCCGAAGAAATTTTTCCATGTCTTGTGCGGGGTGCAACTTTAGTGTTGCGTACTGATGAGATGTTGAGTTCCATCCCCGATTTCCTGCAACAATGTCGCCGTCTAGGGGTGACGGTACTTGACCTGCCCACAGCCTTCTGGCATCAATTAACGTCTGAACTGGCTGCGGCAAATTTGGCATTACCCGAGACACTGCGATTAGTCATCATTGGTGGCGAAAGTGCCGATCCTTCGCGCCTAAAAATTTGGCAGCAGCACGTGGTGGGTCAACGAGTGCGGCTTGTCAATAGCTACGGTCCCACAGAAACAACGATTGTTGCAACACTCTGCGACTTATCAAGGTTGATGGCTGACGAGACCGCTGTGCCAATTGGACGGTCGATTCGAAACGCCCAGGCATACGTGCTTGACTCCTATCTGCAACTTGTGCCAGTGGGTGTGCCTGGAGAACTTTATATTGGGGGCGCGGGCGTAGCGCGGGGCTACCTCAATCAACCGAAACTAACGGCTGAGCGGTTTATACCCAATCCCTTCGTTGATTGTGGATTGCCGATTTTAGATTTAGGATTGGAGTCTTCTGGTGAGAGTTCAGAAATTATTGAATCTGACGCACAGCCTTATGAGCCAAAATCCAAAATCCAAAATCCAAAATCAAGGGCGCGTCTTTACAAGACGGGTGACTTGGTGCGTTACCGACCGGATGGGAACATCGAGTTTTTAGGGCGCATCGACCAGCAAGTGAAAATTCGGGGCTTCCGCATCGAAATGGAAGAGATTGAAGCTGTACTGAGCCAACATCCAGGGGTACGAGAAACTGTGGTCGTGGTTCGGGAGAATCAATCAGGAAATAAGTGCTTGGTAGCCTATCTAGTCCAAAAGCCGGAGCAGGTCACGATTACTGAACTGCGAAGTTTCCTCAAAGAGAAGTTACCTGAATACATGGTGCCTTCTGTCTTCGTGCAACTTGAAGCTTTGCCGCTGACACCGAACGGCAAGGTGGATCGTCGAGCGCTGCCAGCACCAGAGCAAACTCGTTCCGAGCTAGAAGCCGCCTACGTGGCACCACGCACTCCCCTAGAGCAACAGCTGGCGGAGATTTGGGCACAAGTCCTCGACCTTGAGAAAGTTGGCATCCACGACAACTTTTTCGATCTGGGGGGACATTCCCTACTGATTACTCAGTTGCTTGCCCAAGTGCGAAACACCTTTAAGGTTAACCTATCCTTGCGCAGTCTCTTTAAAGAGCCTACCGTAGCCAATGTAGCCGAGACAATCCAGATCGAGCAACTATCGGAACCGGGCAGGAAAATTCTTACAGAAGACGCCATAAACCTGAAAGCTGAAGCAGTCTTAGACCCCACAATTCGCCCTGAAGGCGTCACTTATAACCCGGATGTGTCCCCAACGGCTATATTTTTAACTGGAGCAACCGGTTTTTTGGGAAGCTTTTTACTTTACGAACTCCTACAGCAGACTCAAGCCAATATTTACTGCTTAGTTCGTTCTGAGACTATCGATTCAGGTAAGAAAAAAATTCTAAGTAGCCTCGAATCTTATCTCCTCTGGGATGAATCATTCAGTCAAAGAATTATCCCAGAGATTGGAGACCTATCTGAGCCACTCTTGGGACTTTCCGAAACGTTATTTCAACAGCTAGCTGGTCAACTTGATGTTATCTATCACAATGGTGCGTTAGTTAATTCCACGTATCCCTACTCCGTTCTCAAGCCTCCTAATATTCTTGGAACACAGGAAGTTCTGAGACTGGCAAGCCTTGTCAAGGTCAAACCCGTACACTTCATCTCTACCATCAGTGTTGTTGGCTATGGAAATTCTGGTGTTCAAATCGTCCGAGAACAGGACAGCCTCGATAATTTTAAAATGCCTTCTAAGGGCTACGCGCAAAGTAAATGGGTCGCAGAAAAGTTAGTAGCGATCGCTCGGGAACGAGGGCTTCCCGTCTCTATTTACCGTCCAGGAAGTATATCAGGTCATAGCGAAACAGGTACTTGCAATACTAGCGATCATACCTACCGAATGCTCAAAGGTTGTATTCAACTGGGAAGTATTTCAAACCAAGATATCCAGTTGGACTTAAGTCCAGTTGACTACGTGAGTCAAGCGATTGTTCATCTCTCAAGACAGAAAGAATCCCTGGGTAAAACGTTTCACCTCGTCAATCCTCAACCACTACCGTTGAGTGAGATGGTGAACTATATGCGTTCCTTGGGCTACCCTATTGAGCGAGTTTCCGATGACCAGTGGCGATCGCAACTCTTTAATGCGGGAAATTCTCCAGACAACGCCTTGTATCCACTGCTATCTATCTTTTCAGAGGAAGTCAGCGATCGGGCTAGCGACTCCCAATCTCAAGACTCATCAATCCAACAGTTCGACTGCCAGAATACACTGACTGGACTAGCAGGAACGTCAATCGTTTGTCCACTTATCAATGCTAAATTGCTCAGTACCTACTTTTCATACCTCATTCAAACAGGCTTTCTGAATCCTCCACCTCTTTCAACCCAAATTAGTAACAAAAACTAAATTTTTATTGCGTTTTTACTCAGAGCGCAGCCAAGCAATTCATCAACGTAAACTGTAAAATAGGAACCATAAGTCATGAGCCAAGCACTAGAAAATTTACAAAATAAGTATCTGGCAGAATTTATTCATAACTACAACCAACGTACAAATATATCAAAACAAATTGCTCAAAAATTTCGTCCTTATTTAGCCGACAACAAAGCCCCAGAATTCTTCTACCTTCCCTTAAAAGAACTAGCTTATCCATTTGTAGGCAAACGCTCTTTAGGGTCTAGAATTTGGGATGTTGATGGTAACGAATATATAGATATGATAATGGGATATGGGATAAATCTTTTTGGTCACAATCCACCCTTTGTAAAACAAGCCATAGAAGAGCAACTCGATCGAGGCATACACCTGGGCATCCAATCAGAACTTGTTGGTGAAGTTGCCGAGTTGGTGTGCGAACTAACGCAGATGGAGCGAGTCGCCTTTAGTAATACAGGTACAGAAGCTGTAATGACAGCAATTCGCCTTGCCCGAACCGCAACCAATCGCCATAAAATTGCTTTATTTTCAGGTTCATATCATGGTCATTTTGATGGCACTCTAGTTAAAGCTCAAACAGTAGATGAAACTCTACATACAGTACCAAGGGCACCAGGAGTGCCGCCCAATATTGCGAAAGATGTTTTTGTTTTAGAATATGGAAATTTTCGCTCGCTCGATATTATAAAAGACCAAGAACGCGAATTAGCAGCTGTTCTGGTCGAACCCGTACAAAGCAGAAATCCCAGCTTACAGCCTAAAGAATTTCTCCAGCAGTTAAGGCAATTGACAAAAGAAGCTGGAATTGTGTTAATTTTTGATGAAATGATTACTGGCTTTCGCATTCATCCAGGTGGAGCGCAAGCCTGGTTTGGTATTGAAGCAGACGTAGCCACTTATGGAAAAATTGTGGGTGGCGGAATGCCAATAGGCATTATTGCAGGTAAGGCGGCTTACATGGATGCGATCGATGGTGGGACGTGGAATTATGGGGATGCTTCCTATCCTCAGGCGAGACAAACGTTTTTTGCAGGCACCTACTGCAAGCATCCGTTAGCAATGACTGCTGCACGAGCGGTACTCAAGTATCTAAAGAGTCACGGAGCTTATCTTCAGCAGCAGTTAAATCAACGCACGTTGCAGTTTGCTGAAGCTTTGAATACTTATTTTGAAGAAGATGGATTGCCTATTAAAGTAGAACATTTTGGCTCACTTTTCGGCTTTACCACCTCAGAGAGTTTTGCCCTCTCCAAAGATTCTGATTCTCCGGATATTAGACTAATATTACTGTACTACAGTCTGCTTTACAAAGGAATTTTACTTCACGGGAATAGTGGTTTTCTATCCACAGCCCATACGGATGAAGATATCAATTTCGTAATCCAGGCTGTTCAGGACAGTATAACAGAACTGCGAAAAGGAGGGTTTTTGCCGTCTCTTTCCTCTTCTAATTCGTGATGTGGAGGATATTGTGCCAGATTCTGATGCTACTACTGTATAACCCGCGATGAATCTGTTCTTTGAAACCTAGCATTGCTCTATGACTAAAACATCAAACTTTAACACCTGGGTTACCTGCCCCAAGCCAAATCCTCAAGCAAGCCTACGTTTGTTTTGCTTCCCTTATGCAGGTGGTGGGGCTTTGACATTTCGTTCATGGTCAGATAGTTTACCGATGAGTGTGGAAGTTTGTGCTGTGGAACTTCCCGGACGGGGAACTCGGTTAAGGGAAACCCCATTCACTCGGATGGAACCACTCGTGCAGGCGATCGCGTAAGCAATCTTGCCTCACTTAGAGCCGACTGCTATTGTTGTTGATGACTACGTAGGGATTCCAGTAACCTCCTCTGACTAGGGGTTGTGGCTGGCGCTGACCGAGGCCGCTCACGGCGTAGGGATTGCCGCAACCTTCTCTGACTACGGGGTATGGCTTGCTGTAAGGAGCGTGGCGACGCGGTTTGCGTACGCTGCCGCTGGGGTGTGCCTTCTTGAGTGCGAGTTGTGGCGGAGGGTTTAGCTGTTGTCTGGGTGGCTGCTGACCTTGAGGTTCTAGGTGCAGCGGGTGTCCTCGTCGCGTTTTCAGTAGCAGAGGAGCGCTTTCTCCGTGAGGCTTGTCTTTGTCTTTGACGTTCACGGACTTGGCGCGATCGCTCTGACCCCTCTATAGCAAAATCAACTTTGGCTGTGATCCCTTGTCGGGCACCATTGGGAGTATCGAACTTCCAACGCCTTGCTGCTCTGATGGCTGCTTCATCAAGATCCGAGTTACCGCTAGATTCTGCTATCCGGACATTGGTGACATTACCCTTATCATCAACATCAACTTTGATTTTTGCGGCACCTTCTACTCCTTGCCGTCGAGCACTCTCTGGATACTTTGGTTTGCTACATTTGCGGCACCCTAGACGACCCGATCCGGAACCTGTTGAATCACCGTTTCCATTACCACCCCGCCTTGCAGCTCCTGACCCTGTAGCTACTGTTGAGCCACTACCGGAGCCACTACCCGTGCCCGTACCCGTGCCCGTACCGGAGCCACTACCCGTACCCGTGCCCGTACCGGAGCCACTACCCGTACCCGTGCCCGTACCGGAGCCACTACCTGTCCGGTTACCTGTACCAGCAGCAACGCTAGAGCCTTGGCGTAGCCCGTCGTCGGCATTGCCTACTCCACTGGGTTTGTTTGTCGATTCTGTACTACTTGCTGCACTTCCTTGCCTTTCTCTGGAGTTTCCGGCTGTAAGTAAATCTCTTAATTTTTCATTATTTTGCTGCACTGTTTGAGGCGGCAGTGAGTTAGATACAACTGGTTTAGCATTTTGTGGAGGCTGATTGACTGCAACCGGAGTTTGGGTGGTTGGTGCTGGTTTTGGACTAGCGGATTGACTAGGTGAGGGCGTAATTACAGGTTTTGGTTCCGTGGCAACTTCCGGGGGCGGAGTCTGGGCTGGCTTTGTCGCTTGGGCTGGTGAGGGCGGCGCAGTTGGCTTTGGGGTGTTGTCTGGTTTTTGCTGTGGGGCTGGTGTCTTCAAGTTCTCAACTTTCTTGGGCTGTTTTTCAGCAATCACCGATGGCGACGACGGAGCGATCGCTATTGATGAGGGCGCAGACGCAGCGCTGGGTGCTCCGCCACCACCGCCACCGCCTCCTGCGGCAACGGAGCCGCCTTGATTTCCAGAGCCACCCCCTGCATCTGAGCCGTCTGCCGATTCAGCCTCTTGTTTTGGTTCCAAGGCTGGAGTACTCGGAGGATCAATAATTGTCACTTCCATTGGCTCCTCTTCTGATTCAGGCACTCTAGTCAAAAGATTGCCAATGCCGAAGGTCAATACCCCAATATGCAGTGCTAGTGACCCAATCAGACTGAAAGCGAGAAAAGACTTAAGAGCCCCTGCTTCTTTTTCTCGCTGCTCTACAGAGATGCTGGAAAAGCCCATACTCTATTGCTATCTATTATCACTAATTGAGTTAGATTAAAATGCGAAGACAGCAAATGTCAAGCGAAAACTTGAGCTAATGGTGTTGTCGTTACCAACCCTCAGAAATCTCTTTAAAGCTTATCATCTAACACTTTTAGCTAAAACTACCTGACTTCTCTGTGCTTTAGTCAGCAGCGGCTAAAAATGCTTGACATTGATTTTTATTATGTTTAAGTTTAGTTGAGAAGTTGTATCATCTTTGCTGGTGGAGTCAGCTAGTAGGTTTAGAGACACTACATGGGAATTAGTAATCTGTTTGCGGCAGGCGGCGTGGTCATGTGGCCGCTGCTCGGATGTTCTGTGCTAGCGATCGCGCTGATTATCGAGCGCGTAGCCTTTTGGGTGCGGATTAATAAACGACAGCGCCGAGTCGTGCGAGACGTGTTGAATTTCTATCGGCACAATGACGTAATTGCGGCTTTGGATAGGCTAAAGCAAAATACTGATTTGCCAATTGCTCGGATTTTTCTAGCAGCTTTAGAACTGGAGGAACCGACAGCAGAAGAATTTCGCCTCGCCCTAGAAAGTGAGGCGCAAGCCGAGATACCATTGCTCAAGCGATTTAACAACATCTTTGAAACGATCATCAGCCTTGCACCCCTGCTAGGTCTTCTCGGCACTATCTTGGGGTTGATTGCATCGTTTGCCTCACTCAACCTCGGTGATGTCGGAGGTAGTAAAACTGCGGCTGTCACCGGGGGGATCAGTGAAGCTCTGATAGCGACAGCATCAGGATTGGTCGTTGCTATCTTTACACTCCTATTTGCCAATACATTCCGAGGATTATACACCCGCCAAATTGCACTGATTCAGGAGTATGGCGGTCAACTGGAACTGCTTTATCGCCGTCGATATGAACGAGGAGAGAAGTCTTATGCGGCTACCCGATGAACCAGAGCTACCACTACAGATCAATATTGTGCCGCTGATCGATGTGATGTTTGCCCTCCTCACGTTTTTCATCATGTCAACTCTGTTTTTAACTCGTTCCGAAGGGCTGCCGGTGAACTTGCCCAAGGCAGCGACAGGAAAAACCGCACGTCCAGCACAAGTGACGGTGACGATGAATCAGCAGGGGCAGTTATCACTAAACCGCCAGTCGATTAAGTTGGATGCGCTTGCAGGTGCTGTGCGTCAGCAGATAAAGCCCGAGCAGGAGTTAGTTGTCGTGTTGAATGCGGATAAAGCGGTCAACCACGGTAAAGTGGTTGAAGTAATGGATCAGTTGCGTCGAGTTGAGGGAGCAAAATTGGCGATCGCCACCCAGCAACCTTAGCCAGAGTCACTTCGTTATGGCGTCAAATTTATAAAGTCGGCGATTCTCTGGCATGGTGGGGAAGCTGAAAAATCTTAGGAAGCTTTCAAAACGATGTCGAGCCGCGATCGCGGCTGTCGATGAAGATGAAGACACGTCGCTGCATATTGAGGGCTTCTACCAGTACCAGGTCACAGACAACATCGCCATCACGCTGCTGAGTCATTTGGATTACAGCGCCTGACTTCAACACTCAAAACGATGATATTGTCATCGGCACGATCCGAACGACAAACACATTCTAGCTCCTCTGTGAATATGGGGATAAACTCAGTGGGGCAGTCACCCAACCCCCTGAGTTTATCCCCTACTAGTGATAGATAATCCTAATAACGACCACCTACCCGGCAAGACGTTTGAAAACTAAATTGTAAAGCTTAGTTATAAATATTTTCAATAATTATGATAAAAAAGTCCTCTCTAAACTTTGGGCTAAAAGCATGTACGATTTCTCTATCAGTCAGAATTGGGAGAAAAAACTAAGAAAGTTTCTCACATAAGTTGGTACTCTGGTAATATTTTTTTAGATGAAAAGTTTAATTTATTGAGAAAGAATTTTATTTACGCTGGTATGATAATAAATTGGGATCAATTCAACCGGGGAAAATCTCAGCAGCGCTCGCGGCAATGCTATTGAGCCTTTGTGACGGACTAGCTGGGGAGGCGGCGCAAACACTACAGCAATCAGGCATATTGTGACACTGGGCTATTCTAAAACACCGCTGTTTCTCGTTGTCCCGGCTGCACTGACGGCTGTAGCCATTGCCATGCCCTTGACATACTTAGTTATTCGCACGGTTGGCGTGGGTGGAGAACAGCTATTGGCTCTGGTATCGCGTCCCCGCACGGTGGCAGTGTTGATCAACAGTGCGGGGATGGCGGCGGCAGTCACGTTTTTTTCGGCGTTGATTGCTGTGCCACTGGCATTTTTAACCGTGCGCACAGATTTACCCTGGCGTCGATTTTGGCTGCTCGTTACAACTTTACCCCTAGCAATTCCAAGCTATGTGGGCAGTTTTGCCCTAATTGCTGCCTTTGGACCACGGGGTAGCTTGTTGCAGTTGTTGCTAGAACCGCTAGGAGTGCAGGAGTTGCCGGAAATTTATGGCTGGCCTGGAACGATTTTAGCGCTCACGCTGTTTACCTATCCCTATCTGCTGCTTAGTGTACGCGCTGGGTTGCAAGGAATTAATCCAACGATGGAGGAGGCTGCCCGAAGTTTAGGGCACAGCCCCAGTTCTACCTTTTTTCGGGTGACTCTACCACAGCTGCGCCCCTCGCTGGTGGCAGGGGGGTTGCTGGTGGCACTGTACGCCCTGCGAGACTTTGGGACACCTTCTTTGATGCGGTTTGATGCATTTACGCGGGTGATTTTCCTGCAATACAAGTCCAGTTTTAACCGCAATCTGGCGGCAGCGCTGGCTTTGATGCTGGTGGGGTTGGTGCTGGTGATTTTGTGGTTGGAGTACAAAGCGCGATCGCGTGCTGTGTACTACAGTCGTGGCTCAACGTCTCGACGTCCTCCCCAACCGGTTCACCTGGGGCGCTGGAAATGGCCTTCACTCTTATTCTGCGTTGTCATAATCAGCCTCAGTTTAGTGTTGCCTGTGGGCGTCACTCTCTTTTGGTTTGTACGAGGATTGACCATCGGCGGGGGGTATGATGATACCGCTGTACAGTCGGTGGTGCAAGCGGCGCTCCACTCGATCTGGGCGGCGGGACTGGCAGCAGGAGTCGCTACCCTATGCGCTCTGCCGGTGGCAATTCTGTCAGTGCGGTTTCCCAGTCGCATCACCACAATGATTGAACGCTGTACATACATCGGTTTTGGCCTGCCGGGAATTGTGGTGGCTCTATCACTGGTGTTTTTGGGAGCAAACTATTTACCTTGGGTGTATCAGACTCTGCCAATGCTGGTGTTTGCTTATCTAGTGTTGTTTCTGCCCCAGTCTGTGGGAACGGTGCGGAGTTCCCTGCTTCAGGTGAATCCGCAACTCGAAGAATCTGCCCGTAGCTTGGGCAAAACTCCGTGGCAGACTTTGAAAGCAATCACTCTACCTCTAGTGCGTCCGGGGGTGTTGAGTGGGGCAGTGCTGGTGTTTCTCACGGCTATTAAAGAATTACCGGCGACGCTGCTACTGGCTCCGATTGGCTTTGACACACTAGCCACAGAGATTTGGAAAGCGACTGAGAATGTTGCATTTAGCGACGCAGCAGCTGGATCCCTGGCGATGCTGTTGGTTTCGCTCGGATCGACAATGCTTGTTTTATCTCAAGAGGTTTAGAGAAGAAACCGCACCAGGCACAGCAGAGATTTCCTCCGATCAGGACTTTCCAACAGAGAAAAAGAGGTTTATTATATCTTATGGCTCAACCGACGATTCTCCGCTTGGAGGGTGTGAGTAAGCAGTTTGCTCAAACTACTACCCCAGCTGTTACCTCTGTGACGTTAAAGCTGTTGCAGGGAGAAATACTTGCGTTGTTAGGACCATCGGGTTGCGGGAAAACAACCCTACTGCGGTTAATTGCTGGGTTTGAGCAGCCTGAGGTGGGAACGGTGGAGATAGCTGGGCGTCCGGTTGCGGGTCAGGGGTGTTGGGTGCCGCCGGAGCAGCGCTGTCTGGGTATGGTGTTTCAAGACTATGCGCTGTTTCCTCATTTGACGGTGGCTGAGAATGTTGCTTTTGGCTTGCGACTTTCTATAAAGCGGACGGGGGATGCAATTAACTGTAGGGAAAATGCTGCTAGGCTGATCGATCTCGTCGGATTGTCAGGGTTAGAAAATCGCTATCCGCACGAATTATCTGGCGGTCAGCAGCAGCGGGTGGCTCTTGCCCGTGCAATGGCCCCGCAACCGGCACTTATACTATTAGATGAACCGTTGAGCAATCTGGATGTGCAAGTGCGTCTGAGACTGCGGGAGGAAGTGCGAGAGATTCTTAAGGCAACGGGTACGTCTGGAATTTTTGTCACACATGACCAGGAAGAGGCGCTTTCAATTGCTGACCAAGTAGCGGTGATGCGGCAAGGACGATTAGAGCAGATTGGTACACCAGAGGAAATCTACACTCACCCCGCCTCGCGGTTTGTGGCGGAGTTTGTCACTCAGGCGAATTTCTTACCGGCACAGCGTAGGGGGCAGATATGGAAAACAGAAGTTGGATATTTTGATGTAGCACCATCCAACTGGACGCCCTTAATCGACACCCTACCTAGCTCAGACACGGGAGATTTAATGATCCGTGAGGAAGACTTGCTCCTGAAGCCAGCTGCTGATGCCCCGGTTGTAATTCGGACACGACGGTTTTTGGGTCGGGAGTATCGATACTGTTTGCAGACACCTTCTGGAAAAGAATTACACGCACGTACAACAGCTGAAACGGTGTTGCCAGTAGGAATGCGGGTGGAACTAGCTGTTGCTGAGCAAGCAATCAGAGTTTTCCCCACTACCGTTACCGTTGACTGACTTGCTGCCTGTTTTTGGGCTCTTTGGAGTTGCTGCTGTGCGAATCGTCACTTCTTAAAAGTTGGATTCTAGGTTATATAGAGGAAATCGCAGTTAAACTAACGTATAACTCAGTTGAATCTGGGGGATAGGCAAGAGCCTTTAAACGTACTTTTCGCTCCAAAGCAGAGCAGTGAGAAGAAGCTTTGAAACCAAACTACAAGATTCTCTGGGTTGCAATGGGTTCGATCTTTCTTGCATCTGGAATATACAGCTGGATATTTGTGATTTGGTTTTATCTAGGGCTGGGGCTATTTTTGAGTAGTTTCTTAAACTTTTGCCTACTTTTACCTCTAATTTGGGCTTTTTACAAAGCTAGTGCAATGATGAGGATTGCTGGATTTGGCTATGGTCTAAGTTGGTTAACGGTAGTAATACTATCTCAAGCTGGCTTTTTAATGGGCTTATTTCTGGGTTTATGGACTGCTGATGCTCTTTAAACCGCACGCCCTGCGTATCGTTACAATTATCCAGCCAGTCTGGCGGTAGCAAAGATTCCCGCAGACTGGCGTGCAAAAGGGTAGCTTAGTAGCGGTTAGAGAAGCTGCTGTTTCTCCGTCCACCACCACCACCACCACCAAATGAAGAACCTCTATCTTCCTTGGGCTTCGCCTTATTAACTTTTAGGGCACGTCCCATCCACTCAGCACCATCAAGTCCATCAATGGCAGCTGTTTCTTCGGCATCTGTACCCATTTCCACAAAACCAAAGCCGCGCAGGCGACCTGTTTCACGGTCAGTGGGTAGGTGAACTCGCTGTACAGAACCATATTCTGCAAAAACAGCATTCAGATCGTCTTGCGTAACCTCGTAGGAGAGGTTGCCTACATAAATTGACATAGATTGTCTCCAAAATCAGCTGGATGTAGAGATTTAAATTTCGGAGAGAAGCATGTCTTGACTAAAAGGAAAAAGCCTATCAATCCTAAAAACAAACGCTGCATACCGAATTCATTCTCACATATTAAAATAGCACAGCATTGAGATTTCAGCGACCACGCGCTGTACATTCTCACCCTCAAAGCTTGTGGGGATTTGCATCGCGGTTGGGTCAATATTTTCCACTCCCACGCCATTGTCGGTAAATTGGGTTCAAACTGGCTTAGTGCCGTCATGGCAGCGGAAAGCAAGCAGATGCTCGGCAGTGGTTTGGGGCTGTTCCAGTTGAGGAACGTGACCACAATTTTTGAGCCAGATGAGTTGAGACAGAGCGATCGCTCTCTGAAATTTCACCGCATCACCAATCCCAAGAGTCTGATCGGACTCCCCCCACAAAATCAGCGTCGGCTTGTCAATTTGCACAATCTTGGCAGCCAAATCGCTGTAACCGCCACTTTTCATAAAAGAATTCATAGCTTCGTGCCAACCGGGCATTTCCAAATGCAGCCCTGCACACCGTATCGCCTCAATTGTGGTGGTTTCCAAGTTGCCAAAAGTACCACCAAAAAACAGTGCCTGGACTTTGCGCTGACGCCAATATTCTACTGCCAAGTAGTCGAGGGGAGGAAACAAAAACCGACCCAGGGGGAAGTCACCCGTGTAGCCCACGCTATTGATTAGAACTAGCTGTTTGACAGCGTGGGGGTAAGTGAGTGTAAAGTCAATCGCTGTCGCTCCTCCCATCGAAGCCCCCACCAATATCACCGGCTGGTTGATCAGCGTCAGCCAGAAGTAGTATAGATGAGTCTTGATGGCGGGTGGGTCGAAGTTCATCCCCTGTACCCGCTCTGTAAACCCGAACCCCAACAGATCAACTGCCCACGTTTCGTTATGTGCGGCAAGCAGCGGTAGGAGGCAACGAAACTCCAGCACAGAACTATCGAAGCCGTGGAGCAGCAGAATTGGCGTTCCTCCCCTACCTTGATGAACGTAGGTTGTCGCAATTGGCTGCTGGCTCAGGGGGGTAGCAATAGGCTGACGCTTGATGCTCTGGGCTAGAGCAATGGATGTAGACTCTGTGAGGAGCTTGACCTCAGACGGTAGAAAAGAAGCAAACATATTTATTAATTGATAATTTTATCTTACTTGCTGCACTATCCGCTTTTTCACGACCTTCTTGGACATTGAATTCCTTTAGCCAAAGCTACTCCCATGAAAGATTACTTTGCTACGGTTGCTCGTGGTTTAGAACCAATTGCCGCTGCTGAACTAGAACGTTTAGGGGCACAGGAAGTCCGGACTGAATTCACTGGAGTGCATTTTGTTGGAGATAAAGCAATGCTATACCGGGTGAATCTCTGGGCTAGAACAGTTTTCAGGGTACTAGTACCAATACGAGAATTTTCCTGCCCTAACTCCGACATACTCTACTCTGAGGTGCAAAAAATCTCCTGGGATAACTACCTACAGCCTCACAACACCCTGGCGGTGGACTGCACAGGGAGAAACGAAAAACTTAACCACACCCACTTCACGGCTCTACAGGTTAAAAACGCAATTGTAGACCAACAGCGTCTTAAATCAGGTCAGAGGTCTAGCGTTGATGCTAAAGATCCAGATGTGCTGATCAACGTCCACATCCATCAAGACCGTTGCATTTTAAGTCTAGACAGTTCAGGGACGAGCCTCCACCGGCGAGGGTATCGGCAAGCTATGGGCACAGCCCCGCTCAAGGAGACTTTAGCCGCAGCCCTCCTCGACATGGCAGACTGGGATTCAAGTCTTCCCTTTTTAGACCCTCTATGTGGCTCCGGAACCCTGCCTTTAGAGGCTGGTTTAAAAGCCTTGAACATTGCACCCGGTTTGTTTCGCAAAAAATTTGGCTTTGAAAGCTTTGCCGATTTTGACGAACAGCTATGGCAGGAGTTGCTGACGTCAGCCCAAAATAGCAAAGTACCCGAACTCAAGGCACCAATTTCTGGTAGCGATCGCGACTCTAACGTCTTAATCCAAGCGCGCACCAATGCTGAACGATGTGGCATTCAACATCAGATAACGTTTGCCCAAACCGAGTTATCCCAGATTGAAGCTCCGGCAGACTGCGGGGTTTTAATCTGTAATCCGCCCTATGGAGAGCGTCTAGGAGATCCGAAAGAACTGGGTGTGCTCTACAAAACTCTTGGTGATATCTTAAAACAGCGCTTCAAAGGTTGGACTGCCTTTATTTTGACGGGTAACAAAGAGTTGGCTAAAAGGGTGGGACTCAAAGCATCTCGTCGTATTCCCGTCTATAACGGTTCTTTAGCTTGCACTTTACTCAAATATGAACTGTATTAGTCGTTACAATCTTGGTCAACCCACAGCCAAGGGAATTTTGGGAGCAAATGGTGTTACAGTTGTGAAGGCTGATTTAGTCCCACGCCCTATGAATTGGGCAAGCGGAGCAATTTCCTGCATTAGTTCCAGAAAATCTCTAGGTGTAAGAGATTGAGGACCATCTGACATGGCAATGGAAGGGTTGGGGTGAACCTCAATCATCAAGGAATCTGTCCCAGCTGCTACAGATGCCTTTGCCATTGTTGGTACATACTTGGAGTAGCCAGTGGCATGACTGGGGTCAATCATAATTGGCAAATGGGTGAGCGTACGCAATACAGGTATTACAGATAAATCTAGAATATTCCTTGTATACTGCTTGTCAAAACTGCGAATTCCGCGTTCGCACAAAATCACATTCGGATTACCAGCTGCCAGAATATATTCAGCTGCCATCAACCATTCTTCAATTGTCGCAGACAGCCCGCGCTTGAGCAGAATTGGTTTACCTGTAGCGCCTGCTTTCTTTAGCAAGGAGAAATTCTGCATATTGCGCGCACCAATTTGGACCACATCTGCAACTTCGGCAATTTTATCCAGGTCAGCCGTATCCATAACTTCTGTGATAATCCCTAAACCTGTAGCTTCCTTGGCGAGTGCTAACAGGGCTAGGGCACTTTCTCCGTGTCCCTGGAAGGCGTAAGGCGAGCTCCGAGGTTTATAAGCACCTCCGCGGATAAATTGTGCGCCTGCGGCTTTTACTGCCTGGGAAGTTGCGACAATCATTTCTTCATTTTCCACCGCACAGGGTCCAGCTACTATAACTAAAGGATGATTTTGACCAAAAGTTACCAGACCGTTGGGAGTTGGTACAACTACATCAGTTGGTTCACCATAGCGAAATTCTAAGGAAGCCCGCTTAAAAGGCTGTTTTACCTGGAGCACCTGCTCGATATAAGGGCTGATTTGTTGTATGTGTTCAGGATGAATAGCAGTTGTATCACCCACCAAGCCAATTACAACTTTGTATCTACTCTCTACAGATTTTTCGGCTGTTACGGGATAGCGACGCAGTTCTTGAATGATTCGTTCAATTTCAGATGCGCTTGTGTGGGATTTGATGACTATAATCATTTTTTTTACCGAGTGAAATACTTTTGGTTTTAGTTCGTGTCTTTGTCCGCCTGAGTAAGTTTGGCGTCTTGACAGTAGTTTTTTGCGTACTAAATTGCTATAGCGGTAAGGATTGAAGGTTTATGCTCGTCCAGCAGCCAGTTTGTATAATATTTTTGAAATTTTACAATTGGCTAGACTAGTCAATAGGACTATCAAGCCGATTGTGCTAGGAATATAGGGTATTTATCGAAAAACAAAAATACGTTGTATTGCTTTAAAAATATGTATATAATAAAACATATTTTTCTGAGCTCTTGCACCATTTCCAATAACCCGCCAGGGAAACGTGAAGTACAGCCTGACACAATGGCTGATGATTTCGGCGGGGAAACGGTGACGGCGGTACAAGTTGGACTTTTTGATCATGAGAAAATTATCCCAGATTTTGGCGTCTCCCATAAGCTCGAAGTTAACCTGACAATACCGAACTGAGAGCATCTGGCGTTTTGCAAATATATCTGGCACGGGAGTACCGCACGTACTTCCACATCGCTCAGGCTTGGGGAGTGCATGAAGTAACAGTCTGGCGAATTGTCAGAAAGGTCGAGACGGCGCTAATTCGCTCTCAACGTGTTTAAGCTACCGGGCAAAAAGCGACTGCCGAACC
>QQTW01000376.1_pt1 | contig 27509 bp, 21 predicted proteins | sample 1904831 | NCBI WGS metagenome assembly QQTW01 (sample SAMN09435610, study PRJNA476489) | Subsurface metagenome, whole genome shotgun sequencing project. | reverse complement strand
CATAACGTTGCAAAACTTCACCTAGCACCCGCATTTGCTGACTGGTTAAAATGCCGTTTGGGAGCCGCAGCCGCATCATGAATTTACCAGGCGTAACTGGGCGAAAGAACACACCCAGCCACTTAAGCCGATGTTCGCGATCGGTTTCATCCATCGCTTCCCAGCCAACAGAGGCATAATGCTCTATCTCCGCTTTCACGGCAAGACCATCTTTTTCTGCCTTGAATTTTTCAAATTTATTCAAACTTGTCTTGTGAGTTGCTACGTCTGTCATATGGCTCTACCGTTGTTACCTGCTTTTTGGCGCTGCAATTACACTTATTTGCCCCGCAAAATTGAGCTTTTTTTAAACGTCTATTTCCTGTCACTCATTTGCCGGGCAAATTAAATTCGTATCTTTTGTTACTTAATTTATTGGACATAAATCAGTTAGTTAAATTGCTGTCATTTGTCTTTTTTATTTCTGCTTACAGCGTTAAATTTGTGTTTGTTAACATTACAAAGTAAGTGGATTTTTCTATTAAATTCGTAACTAAAGTAACAATTTGTTGCTTTAGTTGCATAAAATGCATCAAGTAAATGCTTTTTTTACATAAAAAACCTAGCTGAAGGTGGATGTTAAACCGCCAAAGCACATCAAATTAAAAGCGTCAAAGTGTGAATACATCCTGGCAAAGCTTGATTGTGAAGTCTGAGTAAAGATTTGTGAAGTAGTTTGAAATAAGCTTTCGGGCTTGACTGTCTTCAGTAATTAGTGTTAATAAGCAATTAATGGCAATCTAGTCAAACAAAGACGCTTAAGTATCAAAATAAAAATTAGCCCAATTCTTGTTAAATTAAGCCGATCGCACTGAAACAACAGCAACTGTGACAACAGAACGTCAAGTTAACCTTTGGGAACAAGCGCAGATCGCGCATTCTACCGCCAATTGGTCATTACTGCTTCAATGCCTACAGCAGCTGATTGCACAGAGAAGTGAGGGAAAAGAGGCAGAGGGGATAAGAAGCACAGAGGCAGAACGTTGCGCGGGGGAGAATATCTTAGTTAGTTCTCCTGGGTACCCCAGCACCTGGGCATCCCAGCAAGCACAGTTGCTTTCTTGGGCAATGGATGTATTAGAGTCAGGAGATTTTCATCAGCGCTGGGACGTTGCTAAGCTGCTGCCTAAATTAGGAAAAAGCGCCTATACTCCACTAATGGAAATTTTGGCAGACGAAGACGCAGATGAGGAATTGCGCTGGTTTAGCGTCCGCATATTGGGCAATTTTAATCATCCAGATGTCATCGCCGCTTTAGTTGAACTACTCAAAACTTCTGTCAGTGTTGAAGAAAAAGCTATGGCAGCAGCAGCACTGGCGGAAATTGGTGCGAGTGCGGTAGCAGCAATTACAGAATTATTAGCAGAGTCTGATACGCGATTGCTGGCAGTGCGATCGCTTTCCTACATTCGCCACTCAGAAACGATCGCACCATTACTTAGCGTAGTTCGAGATCCACAAATAGAAGTTAGAGCTGCCGCCATAGAAGCCTTAAGTAGCTTTCATGACTCCAGAATCCCGCCAGTGCTGTTGAATGCTTTAGAGGATCTTGGAGCAAGTGTTAGACGTGAGGCAGCAATTGGCTTGAGTTTTCGCCCCGATCTACGGGAGGAATTGGATTTAGTTAATCGGTTGCTACCTCGGTTATATGATTTCAATTTAGATGTGTGTACCGCAGCAGCGATCGCACTGGGAAGACTGGGTACAGATGCTGCTGCAACTGGTCTATTTCAGGTGTTACGCTCCCCCCATACGCCAGTTGCTTTGCAAATAGAAATTGTCAGATCTCTGGGTAGAGTGGGAACAGAAAACAGCTTGGAATATTTGCGTTCCTCTCTGGATCGGTTGGCATCAAAAACGATTTGGCAGGAAATTGTCACGGTTTTGGGGCGAATAGAACAGCAACAGTTAAAGCCACTTGCGGCTGAAATTTTGATTGAATTGCTAAAATCTCATCATCCGGCAACGCAAAACGCCAATATAAAGCAAGCGATCGCTATGTCTTTAGGACAGTTGGGCGAAATCATCGCAATAGATCGATTAATTCAGTTATTAGCAGATACAGATGCAGCTGTAAGATTACACGCGATCGCCGCACTCAAACAGTTAGCACCGGAAACTGCTTACCATAAATTAGAGCAAATGGCAAGGGATGCAGACCTAACACCAGAGTTGCAACAAGGAGTGGCGATCGCTCTGCAAGAATGGGCTATAGCTAGTGAATAGAGGAAGATCAAAAATAATGAATGATGAATGTTAAATTCATCATTCATCAATGGTAGTTTTAAATTTGAACGAGTAGTTTAGCTACTAGGGCAGAAATCGCCTGTATGTTTAAAAGCACGAATTCCTTCAAGTAGCGATCGCTAGTATTATCGCTTTGCAGCTTTAGGATCGTTGTACGCTACCTTAGTAATTGAAGAACCTTTACTCGCGTTCTTAAGATTACCCAAGCGAGAATTACCAGATGAAGTTGCTGTCGGCGTGGCTGAACCAGCACCGCCTACAAAAGTTGTTAACACTTCGTCGGGTAAATCTTCGATGAAGCTGAGTGTATAACTAAAATTGATTTTTTTGTCTGACATTGGTGTTCACCTTTTGAACCAGGTATTACTAATGAAGCTGGTTGTAGTTCCGAGTTGGAATTTGTAGATTTTTAGTCTATTTTTTCTCTCGGTCTACACCAGAAAAATTTTTGATTCTCTGAACTTTTCAGCAGAGCTAGATGTAATAATAGAATAATTTTAAAAATAGTTGGTAAGATTTTTAGCTTTAATCTTAGTAAAGAATATTGTGTCAATTTAAACCTAGCAACATCCGTATACTTGCCAACTTACGATTGCTTGTATCGCCAACTATATTGTGTTCGTATAGAGCGTATATTATCTAACCTTTCTATACTTGTTTTTTTATAATATTCCTCACAATCTTTATATTTGATTAATAATACTTAACAAACTCAAATTTCTAGTTCTCTAGTTCCCACGTAGCAGCCCAGGTATGAGTTGAAAGAGGCTTTGGCTTGATTCCTCTGTTGGAGTTTTGGCGTGGAGATGTAGGTATTGATCGGGGCGAGAACTTGAGAATTTTATTTGCAGTGCGCTCTTCGCACGCTGAGTTGAGCAACAAAAGTTAATTAATAAGATCAGCGCAATTTTTTCAATAGCTGTAATTCAAAGCGATCGCTTGGGAATAATAACGTTGGCTTGTATAACTTGAGCAGATTTATGCAACTGCGTCTTTATCCCTGCTGGTTTGCTGTTGGAATAGTTAGCTGCTGTCTTTTAACTGCAAACCCCGTTCGGGCGCAGCAAGTTTCTGCCGACGGGACGACATCAACATCCGTCACTTCCCCAGATGGTAGCAACTTCACTATTAAGGATGGCGATCGCTCTGGAGACAATCTTTTTCATAGCTTTAGTGAGTTCTCCGTACCTACGGAAGGATCGGCTTTCTTTGACAATGACTTAGATGTGAAGAACATTATTAGCCGAGTGACGGGTGGAAAAATTTCAAACATTGATGGGTTGCTCGGTGCTAAAGGCAGCGCCAACTTGTTTTTACTCAATCCGAGTGGGATTATATTTGGTGCTAATGCCAGTTTGAATATTAGCGGCTCGTTTATCTCTAGCACTGCTAATAGTCTGAAATTTGCTGACGGCACAGAGTTTAGCGCTCTAGCTGCATCATCTCCACCTTTATTGACAGTGAGTGTACCTGTTGGTTTGCAATATGGTGCAAATGCCGCCGGAATTAATGTACAGAATTCAAATTTGACAGTGCAACCAGAGCAAACCTTAGCCCTAGTGGGTGGTAATATCACTTTAGTAGGCGGAAATTTAACAGCCCCTAGTGGTCGAATCGATCTGGGTGCTGTAGCTGGTGCGGGTAATGTTCAGATTGCAAATGTAAATAATCAGTTGCAGTTAAGCTTTCCAGATGACATACAAAAAGCGGATGTAGCGATCGTCGATGCAGCAAATGTAAGTGCTTCAGGTAATGGTGGCGGCGATCTTCAGCTTACAGGAAGGCAGATAAAGGTCGAGCGATCGCGCTTAGAAGCTAATACCTCTGGATCGGAACCTGGAGGGAATTTTAATGTTAACGCCTCTGAGTCTGTAGAGTTGATCGGCAACGAACCAGGGGAATTATTCGACAATGGCTTGTTTGCAGAGACTATTAGCACAGGAGATGCTGGCAATCTGAGTATTAGTACAAAAAAGCTAATTGTTCGAGGTGATGCCAGTGTATCTACGGCAACGTGGAGTGCAGGTAAAGGGGGAAATTTAACCGTCAACGCTGCCGATTCCGTAGAACTAATAGGTGTCGATCCACCAGATGAATATTTAGGACAGCTATTCACAGGCTTGTTGACTGATGCAAACAGCACTGGAGCAGCAGGAAACCTAACAGTTCAAACAAAACTTTTGCGCGTCCGGGATGGGGCAAGAATCAGTGCGACGACGTGGAGCGCAGGTAATGGGGGAAATCTGACTGTGAAAGCTGCCGATTCCGTAGAACTAATTGGCGCATCACCAAGGGAACTAATCACCAGTGGATTATTTAATTCAGTTCAGACAGCAGGTACAGGAAATGCCGGAGACTTAACAGTTAATACTGGGCGGTTGATAATTCTGGATGGGGCAAGAATCTTCACAGGCACTGATGGTGGCGGTAATGGGGGCAATTTGACCGTGAATGCCCCTGAATCAATAGAAGTAAATGGTGTCACACCAAGGGAGCAATATTCTAGTGAATTGTCTACTGAAGTCAGTCAAAACGGTAAAGGAAATGCCGGAGACTTAACGATTAATACTAAACGGTTAATTGTTCGCAATGGGGGACAAGTCTCTGCTACAACATTTGGCGCAGGTAATGGGGGAAAATTGACCGTCAACGCTGCTGATTCCGTAGAACTAATTGGTGTTACACCTTTGGATCAAACTTCGAGTGGATTGTACACTTCAGTCGATCCAACAGGTACGGGAAATGCCGGAGACTTAATAGTTAACACCGGACGGTTGATTGTTCGGGATGGCGCGCAAATCTTAGCTGGTACTCTCGGCGCGGGTGATGGAGGAGATTTAACCGTAAATGCGTCTGAATCTATAGAAGTAACTGGAGTTTCACCAATTGCTCTTTTTCCTAGTGGCTTGTTCAGTAGCACTAAGGATTCCTACGTCCATGAGCAAGGATTAACTACAGGAAATGCTGGAGACATAACAGTTAATACAGGCAAGTTAATTGTAAGAGATGGAGCAAAGGTAGAAGCTGCAAGTAGAGGCAATGCTGGACAAGCAGGAAACTTGAGTGTGAACGCCAGAGAATTTGTTGAACTTAGCGGTCAACCCCCAAACGGTGCTATTGATGGAAGAACTGGCTTAGTTTCTAATACTGTTAATGAGTCTATTCCTGGGAATGGGACAGTTAACACGAGCAATTCTGGAAGCGTGACAGTTAACACCCAACGGTTGATTGTGCAGGATGGCGCACGCATAGCTGTCAACAATGAAGGAACAGGCAAGGGCGGCGAGATGAAAATCAATGCTGGCTCTATCCTGCTGGATAACCCAAATCCAGATGAGACGGGAACTCTCACAGCTGCAACAGCATCTGGTGAAGGCGGAAATATTGATTTAAATGCGTTGAATTTACTATTGATGCGCCAAAACAGTCAGATTTCTGCTGAAGCTGGCGATTATGGTACGGGCGGCAACATTAAAATTAATACTCGTTTACTAGTTGCTCAGGGCAATAGCAAAATTATTGCTAATGCCTTCAAAGGCAACGGTGGTAATATCCGGATTAGCTCTCAAGGTTTATTTCGATCGCCCAATACTCAAATCTCTGCCAGTTCCGAATTCGGAGTCAATGGTGTAGTAGATATTCTATCGCCAGATGTTAACCCCAGTAAAGGCTTAGTCACTTTGCCACAAGAAGTAGTCGATGTGACTGGACTAGTTGCTCAAGGTTGTTCAGCAGCTAGCAACCAGGCATCTTCTAGCTCTTTTGTGATTACTGGAAGGGGTGGCTTGCCACCAAATCCTAGTGGTACGATCGCCAGTGAAACCGTACTAGCAGACTTAGGATCTGCCACTGTTCAACCTAGTAGCAGAGATGTTGGTAGTGCTTCGACTCATCTAACTAATTCGTCTCCCACTCAAATTGTCGAAGCTCAAGGTTGGATGTTGACTGAAAACGGTCAAGTTTTTCTCACAGCAAATGCACCTGCTGTTACACCTTACAGTCCCGATCCTACCCTCACTAAGTGCAGTAGCCGCTAATCGTGTTGGTTTTAGTTCAATCGCCACACAAAGTTGTTTTTTGCCAAAGTGGCTGAGGAGTCTTTTGAACAACAAGTGCTACCAAGCAGACAAAATCATTAAATGCGCGTTTGTACCACTAATTAAATTCGCATTCAAGAGATAGAACATGAGAAGAAAACGGGCTGTATTTTTCCGTACTCTATACTCGCTTCTAAAGTTGGACAAGTCTCCCCCTCACCAAGTCCTCTTGTTGGTATTGGTTTTCAGTCAATCCATCTTTGGGCTGCCACCAATGCTTGCAGCAACAACTACCTTGCCTGCGGGTGAAGTTGGTCGAGAAGCTGCCTTACAATTGGGACAAGGCAGACAATATTACGAAACAGGGCAGTTTGCCGCAGCGGCTAATTTTTGGTCACAAGCAGCTACAGCTTTCGCTAGCCTTGGGGATCGCCTCAATCAGGCAATGGTACTCAATAATCTCTCACTGGCTTATCAGCAGTTGGGACAGTTGTCTGAAGCTAAAAAAGCTACGGATACGAGTCTAAAACTACTCCAGACAGGAACAGAAAGTGCTAGTAAAAAAGAGTATATGCGCATCCTTGCCCAGGCTCTAAATACCCAAGGCAGTTTGCAACTGGCACTCGGAGAATCTGAATCTGCACTAGCTACATGGCAACAGGCGGCTAGTGCATATGAAAAAGCAGGCGATCTCACTGGTTTTATCCGCAGTTTGATTAACTCTGCCCAGGCTTTGAGAGCATTAGGGCTTTACCGCCGCGCCTTAACTACATTAATTGAAGTAAACGAAATCCAGCAAAAACAGCCAGACTCTCTAATTAAAGTGGCTGGACTGCGTAGCCTTGGCACTACCCTACAATTAATTGGTGAAGCAGACTCTTCTCGGCAAGTTCTACAAAACAGTTTAGCTCTGGCACAAAAATTAGAATCACCCGCAGATATTAGTGCTACCTTATTGAGCTTAGGCAATACAGCTCGCAGCCTGGAAGATGCTAAAGCAGCTTTGGCATTTTACGATCGCTCAGCAACGCAAGCAACCGACGCTACTACTAAGTTACAGGCACAACTGAACTCTTTGAGCCTACTAATAGATCGGCAGCAATTATCTGCTGCACAAGCTTTATTGCCACAAATTAAGTCTGAGATTGCCAATTTACCCGCTAGCCGTAATACAGTCTATGCCAAGATTAATTTTGCCCAAAGCTTGATGAAATTGGGAAGTCAGAACAGAGCTGAGGGAGCTGAGGGAGCTGAGGGAGCTGAGGGAGAAAAACTTCTGGCCTCTCGCCCTTTATATATTGCTCAGATTTTGGCGCAAGCTGTTCAACAGGCTAAGAGCTTGAAAGACCAACGAGCAGAAGCTTATGCTTTGGGAAATTTGGGTAAATTATACCAACAAACGCATCAATTGTCAAGCGCGCAAGAGTTAACGCAACAAGCCTTAATCCTTGCTCAAGCAATTCATGCACCAGACATTGCTTATAATTGGCAGTGGCAGTTGGGACGGTTGCAAAGAGATCGAGGAGATATAACAGGAGCGATCGCAACTTATACTGAAGCAGTCAAAACCCTACAGTCTTTACGCAGCGATCTGGTGGCGATTAATCCAGATGTGCAGTTTTCTTTTCGTGAGAGTGTCGAACCTGTATACCGCGAACTCGTAAGTCTGCTGCTTGGAAAGAGCGATGGCGAGCCAACTCAAAAAAATCTAGCTCTAGCCCGTGAGGCAATTGAATCTTTACAGTTAGCAGAACTAGACAATTTTTTTAAAGAAGCGTGTTTAGATACAAAACCAGTTCAACTTGATTCTGTTAATGCGCAGGCAGCGGTTATCTATCCCATCATCTTAACAGACCGCTTAGAAGTCATTCTCTCACTTCCCGGACAACCCCTACGCCACTATGCCACTTCTATACCGCAAAGCCAACTCGAAAGTACGATCGAGCAATTTCGGCAAAACTTAGTCATCCGCAGCAAGCGTGAGTATATCCCAGTTGCTCAAAAATTGTATGACTGGTTAATTCGTCCAGTTGAAGCAGATTTAGCGAAAAGTGGCGTTAAAACTTTAGTATTTGTGCCAGACGGAGCTTTGCGTAATATTCCTATGGCAGCCTTGCGCGATCGCCACCAATACCTGATTGAAAAGTACAGCATTGCCTTAGCCCCCAGTCTAAAATTACTAGATCCTAAACCACTGCAAAGAAGACAATTAAAGGCACTCACTGTAGGATTGAGCGAAGCCCGACAAGGCTTTGCACCTCTGTCAAACGTACCACTAGAACTAAAGCAAATTCAATCTGAAGTATCTAGTGTAGTCTTACTCAATCAGAAATTTACTCGCAATGCCTTTCAAAATCAGATCGAATCAACAAATTTTCCTATAGTTCATATTGCCACTCACGGTCAATTCAGTTCCAAAGCCGAGCAAACTTTTATCCTGAGTTGGGACGATCGCATTAATGTCAAGCAACTAGATCGAATCCTCCAGCCAAGAAACAAAAGTAATGGAGCAATAGAACTACTGGTTCTCAGCGCTTGTCAGACAGCAGCGGGAGACAAACGAGCAGCTCTAGGTCTTGCTGGAATAGCAGTAAGAGCCGGAGCGCGCAGTACTCTAGCAACACTATGGTCTGTGGATGATGCTGCTACAGCCGAGTTGATGAATGAGTTTTACCGCGAGTTAGCTAATACTACACTAACTAAAGCCGAAGCACTCCGTCGCGCTCAACTGAAACTAATTAAGAATCCGCAAGCACAACATCCAATTTATTGGGCTGCTTATGTTTTAGTTGGGAATTGGCTTTAACAATTTTAGATTTTGGATTTTGGATTTTGGATTTTAGATTTTTAATTTTGAATTCCGAATTTTGAATTCCGGATTTTTAACGGTTCTTGGGAAATGTTACCTAAGTCAACCGATCGCAATAGTTGCGTCCACTGTTCTTTTACACTCACACTATGAGGATGATAGTAACGCAACTGGGCTAAAGTTGTTAAGGCATCTTGCCAGAGATTAGCTGCTTCATACATAACAAGACGCTGCAAAGGTGCTGCTTGTTCTAATTTTTTTGTTAAAGATGGATTAGGTTCAACTCTTTGTATCCAACCATCTACAGAAATATCATTAGCTCTGTCTTGGGGATTACAAATAACTGAAAGATACCAATGATATTTTTTTCCAACTGTTAAGTTTTTTGAGTGTTTAGAGTCAAGCAGATTAATGCTAATAATCCCATTAGTACCAGTAGACTTGAAAGTTTTCTCGTAAACTTGATTGTCAGCTTCATCGCGTAAGACAAACTCCACTGTTTGTTTTGCGATCGCAGGAAGATAGAAAAATAGTTGCGGGTTAGCTGCTACAGTTAACGCCAAATTGTTTTTTGGCATCAGTGCTGTCAACTGCTTTTCACCAACACCATTACAATCTCCTCGCGTTCCACCACCTACTCGCCGTCCTGGTAAACCAACTCTAACTTTATTCGATGCTTGAGCCAGCACTGACTCTGAAACGCTGCTTAAAGACAAAGCAAGCAGCGATGTCAAGACAATTGTTGTAATTAACTTACTAAATTTTGTCTGCTCCATACTTTATTCTTTCTCTCCTTAAATCAATCTAATGATTTAATTTTTGTAGCTATTTTAAGCCGCACGAGCAATACTTGTAATTTTGTTTACACTTGAAATTAATAAACCAGAAGTTAGGTAAGTCCAATTTTGTTCATTACTTTAATAACACTGATTTTAAATTATTTATTTTATCTATGCTAGTCGCGCTAAAGTTCTCTGTCTTGAAAACTCCTGCCGCTGGTCGTTTCAACTGCAATGATTGTTTAAACTTAAAGTTTAAACAACATTAAGTATTTGTATGTTAATGCCAAGAATTTATGGAATATAATCAAACTCAAATACGGTTGGCAAGTTATAAATTTTAAATTATTAGGTATCTTTGCGGATTACAGCCACAGCAATACTCAGCAATATTAAAACAGACTAATGCGCCACCCTTGTGCTAGCTAAATTATCTGGTAAAATTCGTTCGCTGCTGTCTGCAACTATCAACGGCTTTACTGACAAGCAAAGCCAGCGGTTTCCAGCACTAATTCTGGGACAACCAGTTTTGATCGCTAGCATAGTCGTGACGGTTGTACTACAACAAGTGACACAGCTTGGTATTCTGCAACCGCTGGAACTGGCAGCATTAGATCGGATGATGCGATCGCAGCCAGATGGAGAACCAGATCCGCGACTGCTTGTAGTAGCAATTACAGAGGCAGATATTCAAACACTCAAGCAGTTACCACTTTCAGATCGAACTGTCAGCCAAATAATTGAAAAACTACAAAAATATCAACCGAAGGTAATTGGACTAGATTTATATCGGAATATCCCTCAACCACCTGGCAATCAGGCGCTGCACAAGCAACTCCAGGCTGGTAATGTGATTGCGATTAATAAACTTGTTGATGTTGGTGAGGAAGAAGTACCACCACCTCCAGATGTACCGCCGGAGAGGGTTGGTTTCAATGACTTAGTTCTCGATCCAGATGGCGTTGTGCGGCGAAATTTGATTTTTGCCTCTACAGGGAAAGAAGAATTCTATTCGTTTTCTCTCCGCTTATGTCTTAGCTATCTGACGGCGAAGAAATTGCCGTTTAAAGTCGATCAAAACTCTCTTCTAGTGGGCAAAACAGAGTTTATGCCTTTGGAGGAAAATTCCGGTGGCTATCAAACAATTGACGCGCGAGGATACCAAGTTTTGCTCAAATATCGCTCGGCAACTCAGGTAGCAAAGCAAGTCACAGTCACACAAGTTTTGCGCGGGCAAATAAACCCAGAATGGGTGAAAGATAAGATCGTGTTGATTGGCACTACAGCGCCTAGTGCCAAAGATTTGTTGAACACTCCCTACAGTGCCGCTCTAGAGGACAACCTGAAAATGTCGGGGGTAATACTCCACGCACAGATGGCGAGTCAAATACTGAGTGCTGTAATCGATGGGCGATCGCTATTTTGGTTCTTTCCCCAATGGAGTGAAATTCTTTGGGTGTGGTGCTGGTCGTTGCTGGGAGGAATGCTAGCTTGGCGGATTAGGCATTCTTTATCTCTAGCTTTGACTGAAGCAGCAGCAGGAGTTGGATTAGTTTTTATCTGCTATGGCATCTTTACCCAGTTAGGATGGGTGCCACTAGTAGCGCCAGCTATAGCATTCATAGTCACAAGTGCCTGTATCTTGATATACAAACAAACAAATTTGGAAGCAGATAACCAACAGTTGCAGCGCCTTGTCTCCATAGATGGCTTGACTCAAATTGCCAATCGCCGCCGCTTCGATGAATATCTGGCGATCGAGTGGTTGCGGATGGCACGGGAGCAACAGCCCCTGTCTTTAATCCTGTGTGATGTTGATTATTTTAAACGCTATAACGACACCTACGGGCATCTAGCAGGAGATACTTGTTTGCAGTGGGTGGCCGGGGCAATTAGTCATGGAGTCAAGCGTCCAGCAGATTTAGTAGCGCGTTATGGCGGCGAAGAATTTGCCGTAGTTCTGCCGAACACAAACGCTTTAGGCGCTGTCCAAGTAGCTGAACTCGTCCGCCATGAGCTAAATCAGCTAATGATTCCTCACGCTGCATCCGCTGTGAGTGAGTATGTCACTTTAAGTTTGGGAGTTTCTAGCACAATTCCCACTCAAGAATTTTCTATAGAACAACTGATTGCTGCTGCTGATAAAGCGTTGTATGAAGCCAAGGAGCAAGGAAGAAATCGCGTCGTTGTGAAGAGTTTACAGATTGGAATTGGGCATTGAAGAACCGCAAATAACAATCTTTTTCAGTCATTAATTGTAGACAAAGGACTAATGACTAATGACAGCTACCAGGAAAAATATGTCATGCCAAACGTAGCTTAGCTGTATCAACTTCTACTAAACGATTGCCACAGATCCGTTAACTTGAGTTATGCCATAACGTACATTAGGCTCGATTAAAATGCGGCTAGAGCAGTTGCAAGCTTTTTTGACGATCGCAGAAACGGGCAGCTTTCAACAAGCAGCACGAAAATGTAGTGTCACCCAATCCACAATTAGTAGACAAATTCAAGCACTGGAAGCAGACTTAGGGGTACAGTTATTTCATCGCACCACCCAAGCCAAGTTAACGCTAGCAGGAGAGCGTTTTTTGCCCCGCGTCCGAAAAATTTGCCTGGAGTGGCGTTATGTCACAGAAGAATTAGCAGATTTATTAGCAGGGAAACAGCCAGAGCTTTGTGTTGCTGCGATTCACTCAATTTGCGCTCATTACTTGCCACCAGTATTACAAAAATTTTGTCGTGAATATCCAGATGTGCAGCTTAGGGTGACAGCACTGGGAAGCGATCGCGCCTTAAAAGTCCTCAAAGATGGTTTGGTAGATTTGGCGATCGTGATGCATAATCGCTTCTTAACCACTGGCCCAGAAATGGTGGTGGAAGTGCTATATGATGAACCAATCGAGGTATTAATTGGGGCAAATCACCCTTTGGCTCAATACGAACAAATTCCTTGGTCTGAGCTAGTCCATTATCCCCAAGTGGTGTTTAAAGATGGCTATGGAATGCAACGCTTGGTACAAGAGAGATTTTCTCGACTGGGAGCCACACTCCAAGCAGTCTTAGAAGTAAATACCCTCGATGCTTTCCGAGGCATAGCACGTCAGGGAGATTTAGTAGCTTTGCTGCCACACTCAGCATTGGTGGAAGCACGTCTTGACGCTACTCTCGCTGTCCGTTCCTTAGCTAGTGAAGGTTCGAGCTTAACTCGCCAAGTTGTGATGGTGACAACTCAAGATAGACTAAGTATTCCCCCAATTCAACACTTTTGGCAGCTAGTGCGTGAATCTATGCCATCACAATTGAGGGCTGAGGGGGCTGAGGGAGAAAAACCTCTAGCCTCTCGCCTCTCGCCTCTAGCCTCACACCTTCACCTACCGTCAACCGCCTACTAAAAGTTCTTAAGTTTGAGATAGCCAATTCAAAGTTTTGATTGAGTGATGTGATTATGAGCAACGCATTTAGGGATTTGCTGCGAAAAGTGGGTAGTGGTACTCATACAGGAGAGAATTTAACTCGTACTGAAGCGGCAGCAGCAACCCGAATGATGCTGCTGGGTGAGGCAACGCCAGCACAAATTGGAGCGTTTCTCATTGCGCACAGAATTAAGCGTCCCACCGGGGAAGAATTGGCAGGAATGTTAGATGCCTATACTGAACTGGGGCCAAAACTACAGGCAATTGATGCAAGTCCGGCGATTGTTTTGGGTGTTCCTTATGATGGGCGCGATCGCACTGCCCCTGTAAGTCATTTAACAACTTTACTACTAACCGCCGCTGGGCAACCTGTGATCGTGCACGGTAGCGATCGAATGCCTACTAAGTATGGAGTACCACTAGTAGAAATCTGGCAAGGACTAGGAGTTGATTTCACTAAACTATCTCTGGCACAAACTCAGGAGGTATTCGAGTCTACAGGCTTGGGATTTATTTATCTTCCCCAGCATTTCCCCTTAGCCCAAACGATCTTTGACTACCGCGATCAAATCGGCAAGCGTCCACCTTTTGCCACAATGGAGTTGATTTGGTGTCCTTATGCTGGAGATGCTCACATTATTGCTGGGTTTGTCCATCCTCCAACTGAAGCTATGTTCCAAGCAGCCTTTAGCTTGCGTGGAGTGAAAAATTTCACCACAGTCAAGGGATTAGAAGGCAGTTGCGATCTACCGCGCGAACGAACAAATATTATTGGTTTGTCTGCACCCGATACACCAGATGAGAACGGAATTGCTGCGCTCGAACGATTGCTTTTAGTCCCGCGTGACTATGGCTTCGGTAGCCATAATGTACCGATAGAATCAACTGAGCAATTAGTGGCAAATATCCAGTCAGTGCTGCAAGGGCAACCTTCAGAATTAATGCAATCAGCAATCTGGAATGGCGGCTTTTATTTGTGGCGCTCTGGTATTTGTGAGGATATCAAGTCAGGCATAGCCAAGGCAGAAGCTATGTTTAGCAATTCGATCGTATTACAAAAACTTGAAGAAATTAGCCAGGTGGTTAATTCAGTGCAGCGATCGCTCGTACAACCAGCTTAATACTCGATCGCCAGGTAAGCATCAGCCTAGCCCGCTATAATAATATGCAAATTTAATTTGCGATCGTCTCAGGAGTTATATCATGTCTGTCGGATTGCTCATAATAGAAAACCACCTCTCCCCGCCTCCGGCTTGGGGGAGAGGTTTGTCCGGAATTATGGGTAATTAACCGGACTTGATATTAGGCAATTTCCTCTAGTCAAACTTTCCAAAATTGGCGATCGTAGTTTCCGATTATGGCATTGCCTTCTTAGCCGACTTGGGGTTATGTTTATCTATCAGATAAAGATAAAATTTATCTACAACATATAATTTTTTTTGTCACTGCGTAAGTCCTAAGTCTTTATCCACATTTTTGAGGCTAAAGATAGCACTTATGAATCAAAGCATTTCCCCTCAAATAAAATTCCGAAAAGCAGATTTTGAATTCCCTCAACAAATTGACAAGTATTGGTTTGGAAACAGTCCTTTCAAAACCCACTTGTTGAATAGCTTGACACTTCTACTGCCCGATCTTGAACAATACATTATTCGGAATGTAACACAACATTTAAAGCAAACTAATTGCCCTCATTTGAAACAAGAAGTTCGAGCTTTCATCAGTCAAGAAGGGCAGCATTCACTCCAACATACAAAATTTTGGGATAACTTGCGCTCCTGTGGCTATGAAATAGATAGTTATATCAACTGGGTTAGGAATAGTTTGTTTAAGACTTTAGAACGGCGACTGAATCTTAATTTAAATCTAGCTATCATCGCCGGAATTGAACATTTAACAACTCTTGTGGCAGAAATAGCCTTAGAAAAAGAGTATATGGCAGCAGCCGAACCTAAGCTAAGAAAACTGTTTGAGTGGCACGCCCTAGAGGAAATCGAACACAAATCAGTAGCATTTGACGTACTGCAAAGTGCAACTAACAGTTACCTTGTTCGTATAGTAGGTATACTCATAGCAAATATCTTAGTTTTGTGGTGTCTTAACTTTGGTGCGGCTATGCTTTTATATCAGGATAAAAAGCTTCTAGATAAAAAAGTTTGGCAGGAATCGAGCCAGTTTTGGTTTACCAAAGAAAAATTTCTGTTTAGAGCTTTCTTGCACTTAATAGAATATTTGAAAAAGGATTTTCATCCTAACCAAAGAAACAATTTATTTTTGATCGAGCAAGTAAAAGGCTGATAGCGATCGCCATCATAGGCTACACAACTATCAACCTATAAACACCTACCTTCTTTCAGCAGAACCGCGATAAATCCGCTCTGCTTGCTCTGGTGATAGCCACGAGATCGAGGAAGAGTCTTGCAGGTCTCCATTTCCTCCATTTTGATCGTGGGGTAAGTTGCAAGCTACTAAAGGAGCATTTGTACTAGTAAACTGACCTGGAGTTAAATCATCATCTAATAGCTGGCTTTGGGGAGCTACATAAGCATGGCTGACTGGATCGTAAGCAAGTACTTCACCAGTTTCCAGGTGATATATCCAACCATAGATCTTGAGTTTCCCTTGATGGAGTTTAGAGTGGATAACGGGATAAGTTTTCAGGTTGTCAATTTGCGTCAACACATTTTCTGCAATAGTAATTTCTAACAACTCCTCACCCGTATAGTTGCCGTAATTTTCTTTCACCAATCGCCGAGTAGCTTCGGCGTGTTTGAGCCAATCATAAACCAGCGGCATATCTTCTTGCAGCTTGTTTAGTTGCAGCAGTCCTTTCATTGCACCACAATGGGAATGTCCGCAAACGACAATTTGCTCAATTCCCAGCGCATGAACGGCATATTCTACAGCAGCCCCTTCACCACCATTAGCTGCACCAAATGGGGGAATGATATTACCTGCATTGCGAATTACAAACAACTCCCCTACTTCTGTTTGTGTAATCAGATTGGGATCGATGCGGGAGTCTGAACAAGTAATAAACAAAAATCTAGGTTTTTGACCGTGAGCTAGTTGTTCAAACAACTCTAAGTGCGTAGAGAAGTAGTTTGTTTTGAACTCCCCCAGTCCTCTAATCAGTCTCTTCATAAATACTCGCCCCTTTTATTGTCTCTAAGCCAAAAGATTTCTGGTTGAGAAGAAAAAACCAGTTTGTCACGTTTAGTGTACCTAAATAAAGAGCGATCGCCACATTGCTAACGCTGTTTTCAGAGCCAGAACCGGAAATACCGTCATTAGGGCTGAGCTATTCTTGCTTATAAGTTTATGCCATAGTGCTGCTGATGAAAGAAAAGTTAGTAACAGTTTGAGAAAAATACTTTTGAGAGTGACTTGTGCTACAAAACTGCAAACAAGCTATTGTGGCGGTTGAGTAAAACTGAATAATCCGATACTTTTTCGCCCATTGCTGCAAGTGCCATAATGGTGTTGTCTTTTATAAATATCTTAATTAAGGGCGGCTATACTAAATATTTGGGCAATAAATTTATTATTTTCATCACAAATAAAATCCACTCATGGGATTTGCTCTGTCGCCAGATGTCTCATCCGCACAAGTGGATTTTTTCCGTATAAGCACGCAAGTCTAAAGTCAAAAGCCTAAGCTTTATCTATTAAATCTTTTCCTGTATCCTTGACATCTTCCACAGCGTGCGTAAACGCTGCTTCAGCCTGTTTTGCTTGACCTTCAGCTTTTGCTTTGGTGTCGCCTGTCACCTCACCAACAGCTGACTGAATCTTGCCTTCAATGTTTTTGGCAGTTGCTTGCACTCTCTTTTCAATACTCATATTTTATTTCCTTTATAAAGTAAATAAACCTTAAAAGCTTATTGACTCTTTTAAAGCCTATTAAACAATTTATAAACAAAATATATAGGTTTGCTAGCTATTAAAAGATATATTGAACGTACATCTAAAGGAATATTTTGCTGATTGTGAGTGATGCGCTCGTGCATTACTTTCATACTCAGGTTTAACCCGCTTCAGCACATCAGTAGATTTGCCCAAGTATCAATTACAAGTCCTTGAGGCAACACCAACTAGTTAATGCAAAATACTTTACACTTTCTTTACCCCTAGACTTTAGCAAGTAGTAGATCGTCGTAACGGCGCACTTCTAGCAACCGATTTTTTTCGTCAACTAAGACAACGGTGGGACAGAAAGTTTTGAGTTCTTCCTGGCTTAGCTGTGCGTAGGTCATAATAATTAAGCGATCGCCAGTCATTCCCAGTCTAGCTGCGGCTCCGTTTAGCTCAATTGCGCCAGAGTTAGGAGGTGCGGCGATCGCATAAGTAATTAACCGTTCTCCATTATTAGCATTAACTACTTGCACCTGCTCGTATGGCAATATCCCAGCGGTATCTAATAGGGTGCGATCGATACTGATACTACCCACATAGTTGAGATTAGCCGCCGTGAGAGTACAGTTGTGAATTTTGGCGTATAAGAGCGTTCGCTGCATTATGCTTTAGGAGAATACAGAATTCAGAACAAAGAAGAAAAGAGAATCAGATGAATGTTTGCCCAGATAAAAGAGCTACTTATATTCTGACTCCTATCTTCTTTGGCGGCGGGTTTATCAGCTCCAATGCGATCGCACTAACATCAGAGTTAAACCCGTCCCTACTGAATTATTCAAAAATCAGATAGCGTCAGAGTCTTAACCTTTTCCGCTACCAGCTTTGATGCATTGTTCCACTAAGGGCATTACCTTATCTACATCTTGCCAACCGCGAATTTCCGTCACCTTCTTCTCCAAATTTTTGTATGAGCGGAAGAATTCGGCAATTTCATCTAAGCGGTGTGGTGATACGTCTTTGAGCGATTTAACCCCAGCATAGCGCGGGTCTTTGTCGGGGACACAGAGAATTTTCTCATCGCGATCGCCCCCATCAATCATCTCCAACATCCCGATTGGTCTAGCGGCGATGATGCAACCTGGAAAAGTTGGCTCATCTATTAACACCATACCATCTAATGGATCGCCATCATCAGCTAGGGTATTGGGGACAAAACCATAGTCATAAGGGTACTGTACTGATGAATACAGTACTCGATCTAAAGCAAATGCTTGCAGATCTTTATCGTATTCGTACTTGTTTTTGCTTCCGGCTGTAATTTCAATCAAAACGTTGATTATACCCTGTTTGGGTTGGGCTGGAATGCGGGATAAGTCCACAACGGTTCTCCAAGATGACAGCAATTGGGAGTGCAATTTCTGACTCCCCGTGTAGCATTTTAGGACGAACGAGGAGCCTGGAGTCAGAAATGTTCAATTTCTCTCCTGACTCCAGCCAATTCTGGAAACATTTGGGTTAACCTAAGTCTTTATGTTTAATTTGACATCTGCAACTTCAATTGTTTGATTTTTGTAGCGTATAGGTAATTGGTTGCACGAGTTTTGCACTGCTAGAGGAGTAATGACCGATCGCAAATAAAGGTAAAGTCAGTGTCAACACCGCGATCGCTGTTCCTACAATGTCTGCCAACCTATGAGGAGTTGATTTCTCACCGGGGTTGGCAGACTGACTACTACTTGAATCCATAAAAATTTTTCAGAACCTAGTTTTGAGCGAAAGTAGTTAATTCTATGCAATTAACTAGGGCAGTGAAACTACCCTACTACTATTTTAGCTAATCCTTTTAAAAGCACTGTTTCATAGCAAACAATCTCAATCGAAGCCGAACTCCGATCTAAGGGAACAAGCGAGACAACGGCAAAAACGGGGAGTACGAATAAAAAACCGCCAAAGCAATAGTATGGCGGTTGCTTGAGCAATCGGAGGGTTATAACAGCTTAACCACTCAGTCTCTATAGATTTGTAACTATTTTTACATTGACTCTAGTTTGTGCTACATCCTTGACTTAGGGCTTTAGCCTAGCGCTCTGGTATATGCTTTCAAAGGTTCCTTGAGCAACCGGATATAGAGGTGTTTAAAGGTAGACTTAATCACACGCGGCATACCGAAATCAATCGGCATGAGTTGATCTGGCAACTTCCAATCATGAATTTGCACTAGGGACGGATGCAAGAGTGGAAAGTGAATAGAGTCGATCGCGGCAGACAAACCTAAGCGTGTTTGAGCGGCGATCGTTGGGACTAAATTAGGATCGACATCGAGAATTTCAACCATAGCTCGATCTAGAGCAAAAACATCGGCTGAAGCTCCAAGAATACCTAAATCGCGGGGTTCTCCACCACTGGGGCCATTGCCTTCATGACCAATAATGCCATCCAAAATTGTCAAGTTAGGGTTAATTACTCGTGCAGTTTCTACCAGCATTTGCCCAAAGCGGTTGGCATCTTTTCCCGCCTCCATGTGCCACCAAGCTTTCATCTTGCCAGGAACGCAACCAAATAAATTTTTTACCCCCAGCGTTAGTGTCAGTTGAGCGTGAGATTTTACCTTGGGCAAGTTAATGACTACATCCGCCTCCATTGCTTCTTTGCAGAGCAGCAAATGGTTAAAATCTTCGCTCGCAGTTTGATAACGTGACCCGTGAAAATCGACAATTGGCAAACCGAGCGATTCAATTACTGGCTGATATCCAGTTGCTAATGCTACACCCCTAGCACTACCAAAAGCAGGACTATCCCCCAGAAATGGCTTACCACCAGCAGCGATTACCATTTGGGCGACACAGTAAACCAATTCGGCGCGAGTAGTACATTCTTTGCCAAAACGTGCGCTAGTGAGGAGATTGGGTTTGAGCAAGACGCGATCGCCTGCTTTGACAAAAGCCTCGATTCCACCCAAAGGCTTTATCAGCGTTTCCAGGGATGCTCGTAACGAATGCTGCTCGTAAGATCGAGCGCGAATTAAACTAACCGCAGGTTGCTTCATTCAATCTCCTCATTTAATGATGAATTATGAATGATGAATTATAAATTTTCGCTTTATTCAGCATTCAGGATTGATAATTCATCATTACCTTAGCCCCTATCATCGCGCAACTGCGGTGCGAGAGAGTGCAGTCACTCGTCGTGCTTCGGAGAAAACTCCTTCACCATGAAATTCTTGCAGGGTTGGCTTAATTTCTATTTTCAGGAGGCTATCAGTTTTGACACAAATCGTTTGTTCTGGCAGATGAAGGATACACCAAGGTTTTTCTAAATTTTTCAGGATTCGCTGTTGCAGTTCTGGCAAAGTTAAAGAACCGTCCTCATGCAGCAGGATATTAAAACTCTCAGTCTGACCATTGATATAGTGAAATGTCACCTGGATGAAAGCGTCTTGACTACTCATTGCCCTGATGTACCTCTACTGCTGTCTCAAGTATGTTTAGATCGAACTAATCCGATCAGTTATAACCGCTTCTAGATAGTTATGTGTCAAGAATGAGGCGAGAAAAGTATGAAGGATGTAGAGACGCGATATATCGCGTCTTTCCGTTAGCGAAGCTTACCGAAGGTATCGCGCGGCGCAAAGGCGCGAAGTGTGAAGTATGATGAAGACCCTTTAACCTTCAGCCTAATCCCGATCGATAGCACTCATTTTCTCAAGGTCTAGCACTTGGGCTAATTCTTCTTCGCTCATCATTTTGTGTTCTAATACAATCTGCCGTAAGGATTTGCCAGTTTCCAAGGATTCTTTTGCTACAGCAGCTGCATTGAGATAGCCGATATGGGGATTGAGGGCTGTTACTAAGGCAAGACTACCTTCTGCATAAGCAAGACATCGATCGCTATTGGCTGTAATTCCTTTGATACAGCGTTCAGTTAATGCTGCTATGGTGTTCCCCAAAATTTCAATACTGTGAATCAGGTTATATGCAATCAACGGCATCATCACATTCAATTCCAGTTGCCCAGCCTGTGCTGCCAGAGCGATCGCGTTATCATAACCCATCACCTGAAAACACACCATTGATGTCATCTCTGCCATAACTGGATTATATTTCCCTGGCATAATTGACGATCCAGGTTGTACTGGCGGCAGTTGAATTTCCTTCAACCCTGTTTTTGGCCCCGAATCCATCAACCGTAGGTCGTGGGAAATTTTCACACAATCTTGTGCTAAGTTGCGTAAAGAGCCGGAAACATTAACAAATGGAGCCATACTCTGCATCGCCGCCATCAAGTGAGGTGCGCTTTGCACAGGCTGTCCGAGTAGTTCAGACAAGATTTGAGCAACGCGAGCGCGATACTGAGGATGAGTATTTAATCCTGTTCCGACTGCACTCCCACCCAAACCTAGCTTTGTTAGATCGCCCTCTGCGGTTTTGATTCTTTGTAAATGTTCTTTAAGAATTTGTGACCAAGCGCCAAAGCCGTCACCAAGACGCACTGGCACTGCATCTTGCATATGAGTTCTGCCAGATTTGACAATATCTTTGAATTCTTCGGCTTTTTGTGCCAAAGCGGCGATCGCTGCTGTTAAAGCTGGGTAAAGTGTCCGTTTTAAAGCCAACAGCCCACCAATCCGAATTGCTGTTGGGATCACATCATTGGTAGATTGTCCATAATTAACGTGGTCATTTGGGCTGACACGCTTGTAATTGCCCTTTTCATCCCCCAAAATTTCCAAAGCTCGATTTGCCAGCACTTCATTCACATTCATGTGATGGGAAGTACCAGCACCAGCTTGATAGACATCAACTACAAACTGATTGCGAAATTTACCAGCCAGCACCTCATCAGCAGCTTGAATAATTGCCTGACTAATTTCTTCAGGAATACACCCAAGTTCACCATTAGCGATCGCTGTAGCTTTTTTAATCAATACACAAGCATCTACGTATGTAGGTAAAGGCTTAATCCCACTGATTGGGAAATTTTCCAGCGCCCGCAAAGTTTGAATGCCGTAATAAACATTACTGGAGATTTGGCGTTCTCCCATTGAATCGCGCTCGATCCGAATTTGCCCATCTAGCTGTTGAGTCATGTTATCTTGTTGGGAATATAAAATAAAATCTTCCTACGGTATGATGCAAAATTCTCTAAAGTTCAGTTTAAGCCTAGAGGCGGAATTTTTTTATCAGCAGGGATTACGTCACAATAAAGCAGAAAAATACGAAGCAGCGCTGGCTAGTTTAGATAAAGCGCTCTTGTGCGCCCCAAATTATGCCGATGCTTGGTCGCAGCGGGGCTTAGCACTAGGAAGTTTGAATCGTCATGAAGATGCGATCGCCAGCCTCGATCGCGCCCTGGCGCTACGCCCAGATGCCTGTTGGGTTTGGCACAATCGTGGTATTGCCCAGGGTAAATTAGGGCGACACGAACAGGCACTCAACAGCTTTGATCGAGCATTAGAATTTAATCCTAGCGCCTCTACAATATGGCACAATCGCGGCATTACACTGATTGATTCTGGCTGTTACGAAAAGGCTATTATTAACTTCGAGAAAACGATTGAGCTAAGACCTGATGCCTATTGGGCATGGTACAACAAAGGCACAGCCCTAGGTCAACTGAAACGATACGAAGAGGCAATTAATTGCTTCGATCGCGCGATCGAGTTCGATCCGAATGCTGTGCTAGCTTGGAACAACCGAGGCATTACGCTTAGCGACTGGGGAATATATGAAAAGGCAGTGCTTAGCTTCGATCGCGCCTTAGAAATTGAGCCAAAATACGCCAAAGCTTGGTACAACCGGGGTGTAGCACTGCGGAAACTAGGTCGTGATGAAGCAGCGATCGCATCGTTTGACAAGGCGATTGAAGCACAACCTCATGACTTCTCGGCATGGTATAACCGAGCAATAGCACTGGTAGATCTGGGACGTAAAGAGGAAGCGATCGCCAGCTACAACAAAGCAATTACTATTCAGCCGCAAGATATTAGTGCTTGGTACAACCAGGGCTTAACGCTATATGAATTGTGCCACTATCAAGAAGCGATCGCCAGCTACACCAAAGCCCTAGAACTACAACCATCAACTCCAGTTTTCTGGTACAACATCGCGTGCTGTTATGCCTTGCAGCGTCAGGTTGAGCAGGCAATTAATACCTTACAACAAGCAATTCAACTCAATCCAGAAAAGTATAGAGCGTTGGCAGTAAATAGTCCAGATTTTGACCTGCTGCGGCAAGATGAGCGATTTTGGGCATTGATTGCAGAGTAATGTTAGCAAGTTGGAACGTTGGAAAGTTAGTAACGAGATCGTTAGATTTAAACTTAGCCTACAGTAAGCTTCACTTACAAACCTTCTAACGTTCAAACCTTAAAACTCCACTCAAATTCTACGTAAAATTGCTTAAACAAACAGTTTTATATTAAAAAAAATCGTCTTAAAGTCACAGGACTCATTTAATCGAGCTAGCAGTAAACTCGATCGAGCTTTGTGTCATCCATTGCATACCTGAAACTGAGAAAATTGAATCAATACTACTTTGATTCATATTCACTCGTGAACCTTCCTTCAAACTTGTCAGCAGCCACCCAAACGCGCAAAGCCGATCACATCCGCATCTGCCTAGAGGAGGACGTACAATTCCATGCCAACACCAACGGGCTGGAACGCTATCGCTTCACTCATTGTTGTTTGCCAGAACTAGATTTAGAGGAAATTGATTTAACAACCACGTTCCTGGGAAAACAGCTAGTAGCACCACTGCTGATTTCTTCTATGACTGGCGGTACGGAAGAAGCGGGAATTATTAACCGTCGTCTGGCAGCAGTTGCACAGCACTACAAAATCGCAATGGGTGTAGGTTCCCAAAGGGTGGTAGTGGAAAAGCCTCAAGTTGCCTCAACTTTTGCCGTGCGATCGCTTGCTCCTGATATCCTATTATTTGCTAACCTCGGTGCTGTTCAACTTAACTACGACTACGGCATCGATCGATGCCTACGTATAGTTGACTTGCTAGAAGCTGATGCTTTGATTTTGCATCTCAATCCCCTACAAGAGTGCATTCAACCCAAAGGTGATACTAACTTTCATGGACTCCTTGACAAAATAAATCAATTATGCGTTAAACTCCCAGTACCTGTAATTGCCAAAGAAGTAGGTAATGGCATCTCAGGCGCAATGGCGCAGAAACTAATGGCAGCGGGAGTAGCAGCGATAGATGTTGCTGGCGCTGGTGGCACATCTTGGGCAAAGGTGGAGAGCCGCCGGGGGCAAAACTCTTTGCAACGCCGATTAGGAATGACTTTTGCTGATTGGGGACTACCAACGGCTGAGTGTATTACCAGTGTGAGGGCAGTAGCACCAAAAATTCCCTTGATTGCTTCGGGGGGATTGCGTCACGGCTTAGATGTGGCAAAAGCGATCGCCTTGGGAGCAAATATCGCAGGCTTGGCATTTCCTTTTTTACAAGCTGCTAGCGAATCAGAAGCAGCACTTCACGACCTAGTGGAAGTGTTAATCGCGGAAATTAGCACTGTGCTATTTTGTACTGGCAATGCTAACCTAGAGCAACTACAGCACTCAGGAACCTTGCAGCGAATACTATAAAAGTGAGTAGTAATAAAAGTATGAAGTATGAAGTATAAAGTATGAAGTGAGAAGCGTAATGACAAAAGACAGGAGAATTTAAAATTATCCTTTAGCCTTCATCCTACCCTTCGGGAACTCCGAAGCGTACATACTTTAGCCTTCATCCTTTAGATCGCCCCTAGCCCCTGTTAAATGCGTAACTTTCTCAAACAAACCTTTGCAAGCGCCGTCGGCAGTCTACTCGGACTATTCATTTTTTGCGGTATTGGAGTAACTGGACTTGTCTTGATGCTGACTTTATTGGCATCGAGAGATACGCAACCGCAAGTCAAAGAAAAGTCAGTGCTGGTTTATGACTTATCCCTAAATATCACTGATGCTTCATCTAACTCCAGTACCAGCAGCCTACTTCAGCAAGCTCTATCAGGCGATGACAGCCGCAAGATCGGACTGCGCAGCGTTCTGGATACCTTGGAAAAGGCGCGGCGCGATCCGCGAATTGTCGGGATCTACCTTGATGGCAGTCAAAGTTCAGACGCAAGCGGTAATGGCTACGCTACGCTCAAGGAAGTTCGTCAAGCACTCCAAAGGTTCCGCGATGCTGGTAAAACTATCGTTGCCTATGGCACAGACTGGGGAGAAAAGGAATATTATTTGAGTTCTGTTGCAAACACCGTTGTACTCAATCCACTTGGGGCACTAGAAATCAACGGTTTGAGTTCCCAGCCGATATTTTTTGCTGGAGCATTGCAAAAGTATGGCATTGGCGTTCAGATAATTCGAGTTGGGAAGTACAAGGGCGCGGTTGAACCGTTTATACGTACTAACCTGAGTCCAGAAAATCGGCAACAAACGCAGAAATTATTAGATGATGTTTGGGGAGAGTGGCGTAGAACTGTTGGCAACAGCCGTAAATTAAGCCCAGAAAAGATACAGACGATCGCAGATAATCAAGCTTTGTTGCAAGCAGATCCAGCCCAAACGCAAGGTCTAGTCGATAAAGTTAGCTATTTTGACGAAGTATTGGGGCAGTTGAAGCAGTTAACCGGAGAAGATAAAGAAAATAAAACCTTCCGTCAAATTAGTTTGGCTAAGTACACCGAAGTTTCAGGGGAATCTCTAGGTGTAGAGCGCAACTCCAAAAATAACATTGCTGTTGTCTATGCTGACGGTGAGATTGTTAACGGTCAAGGTAGTGCTGGACAAGTAGGGGGCGATCGCTTTGCCAAACTTTTCCGAGGCATCAGACAAGATGATGATATCAAGGCTGTTGTACTGCGTGTTAACAGTCCTGGTGGTAGTGCTACTGCTTCAGAAGTAATTCAGCGGGAAGTGCGACTCACAGGTCAGGTCAAACCAGTTATAGTCTCTATGGGTGATGTCGCTGCTTCCGGTGGCTATTGGATTGTTACCGATGCTAACCGGATTTTTGCTGAGCCAAATACGATCACGGGTTCTATTGGTGTATTTGGGCAACTGCCTAATATCCAGAAGCTAGCAAATAATAATGGCATTACTTGGGATGTAGTTAAAACTGGTAAATATGCCGATACTCAAACAGTTTCTCGCCCCAAGTCTCCCCAGGAATTAGCAATTGTTCAACGTGCTGTTAACCGCATTTATGGCTTATTTCTGAATAAGGTTTCTCAGGGGCGAAAGCTACCTCAGCAAACTGTAGAGCAAATTGCCCAAGGTCGAGTCTGGTCTGGTGTCACAGCGAAGCAGATTGGTCTAGTTGATGAAATTGGTGGTCTTGATGCTGCCATTGAGTATGCGGCGGGGCAAGCAAAACTAGGAGATGATTGGAAACTGGAAGAGTATCCTGAAGCTCGTACCTTGGAAGAACGTTTGCTAGGAAAGCTATCTGGTGAGGTTAGAACTATCTTTAGTAAAGAAGACTCTTCCAGTCAACTTACACCACCAGATGCGATCGCGGCTGAGGTCAACAAACTCCGAGATGAGATCGCTATTCTACAAACAATGAACGATCCTTTAAACGTCTACACTCGCATACCATTCAACTTCAAAATTGAGCCAGTAAGCTTTTATTGATTTAATTTAATTGTTACGGTAATTACATTTTGAGCAGGCTAAGTGTATTTATTTAAAATGCATTTTTAGCTGGGGGAAATGTATATAAGTGGTATTATCGAGTAAACGGGCGAGATCCCGACCTCTGTAGTAATACCACACTCCACCCACCCGACAAAAATTCGATCTATCTAATCTTCGTGCCTTAACTGCCATGCAGCACCAAAAGCGGCTCCTGCTCCTGCTATTAAACCTGTACTCATTCCCTGTAGAGTTTTAATTGCTGGGCTTTGAGTCAAACATTCAGTGGTGATGTTGGTGTCTTGCATACATTGTTTACTCTCTGCCCAACTTGCAGTACCTCCAAGAATGACACCAGCAGCACTACAGGAAACAACTAGAAGCAAGAGGCGCTTTGTTTTTCTATCCATAGATAGATGCGTAAAATTTAATAATTTTAATTCTTCTTCATCATCATACCTAAATACTAGTTTTTACAACAGTAATTGCACGTAAATTCGACTATCTGTGTTGGAGCCAATATAGAGAAGCGATGCCAGAAGCGTCTTTATAGGACAGAGTGCAGGGCTTTTCAGCTACAAGTTACTCAATTTTGAAGTTGAATGGTATGCGAGCGTAGACGTTTAAAGGATCGTTCATTGTTTGTAGAATAGCGATCTCATCTCGGAGTTTGTTGACCTCAGCCGCGATCG
>QQTW01000375.1_pt1 | contig 27561 bp, 16 predicted proteins | sample 1904831 | NCBI WGS metagenome assembly QQTW01 (sample SAMN09435610, study PRJNA476489) | Subsurface metagenome, whole genome shotgun sequencing project. | reverse complement strand
GTTCTGGCCGAGACGCATCACCAGCCAACGGTGGAAAGGAGGGTAGGTGATGAGGCTGCCACCTGCTGTACCAATGGCGTTTGAGGCCGACCCGATCTTTTGAGAGGAGAGCTCTACGATGAAATGATTGAATAAATATATTTCAATATACATTCACATCATGCATGATGCTCCAAACGAATGGCTAATCGGTTTTCTCTCATGACAACTCTTCAAACTCAGAAACAACATGCTCTACCTTTATGTAATGTTCGCCAGAGCCAGCCACCGTCTAATGAGTCCTATGTACTTGGGTACTTTCCACAAGCTCCAATCTGACTTTATTACACTGGTGATGGAAGTTGTTGGAATGTCAGAGCTGGAACCTCGGAAGCTCTGACAAACTGCAACTCTCTAAAAAGCGTCCGGGTCGCGACCTTATTGGAAGGGGCCAAGGCCTGGCCATAATTCAATCCTCACGACAAATTAGTGTCTTCAAGTCGGTTCTTGAGAGCAAGATATGGAAAACAGAGTGGGGAGGAAGCCACAGGGAAAAAGAGGTACCTATGTAGTGATATCACCTGGGCAGCTTTAGTCATAAATCTCAAGGAACTCTCAGATATATCAAGGCGGTTAACTCATACCGAGGTCTCTTCTCGTGGTGAATATATCGACGCGGGATGTCTTCCAAGGCTCGTCCACGAAACAAGAACCTTTTAGGTATATCCAGAGGAATTGACTCATACCTTTAGGGAAAAGATTCCCAATAGTTTATGTGACTGATTTTTGCTATTATGAGGCAGCGCCGCAGATCCATCCTCTCTTGGTGAAAATATGTATTAGCTGGGATTCCGGTCTCGGCATCTAGCATCTGTCTCATTCCGTCCTCTAAGGCATCCTCAAAACTTCCTTCTCCTCGCTGCCGGCAACCTTCTTCGAGGTCGTCCACAATTCCGCTGAGGCTTTCCGCCAGTATCAGGTCATGTTTGACCATTGAATCGTATAAGGGCTTGACTAACATGATTCACGGTCCCTGTGATTGCATCCACAGTACTGAAGGGTCCCCGCTTCCATCGAGATCGCGCCCAGGCAATCATAGATCCCGCACACTGCCATTCAATAATGGTAAAGGGCCGACGTCTCCGATACCTGGAGACAGTACTGAGATCGTCTGGCCCTAGGGCGGGATGATCTTCTCTGTTACACCCATAAACGTGAGCTGCTCCGGCACCTGCAGCATCGTCTGGTACGGGAACAAGCTGTTGCTTGTAAGGGCATCTAGCCTTTGATAATTTGTGGCATGCCACCTCCTAGAGTAATATCCCGAGTGTAAAATAAATTGATTAGGTTCTTTCCGAAGTCGTCTACAGCTTCAAAGAGAGACGCGGATGATTTTTGAGTACAGAGGGTGGTGGTGTGTATGAGCGAGCCGGAATGGTGGACTATAACCGTCACATAGGTTCTTGGTTGAACGTAATGACCATAATCTACTGCAAGCCGCTCTGTACTCTGGCCTCAATGATGTCTCCCAATGCTCGGACATCTTCCGCGGCCACGTGTGGGTTGAAGACTGGTTTCTCCGGGCAAAGTCTTCGATGAGCTCCCTGCAGCTCCATCTTAAGATGTACGGTGACCATCTTTTTTAGTAGCTACAGTAAATTCACTGAACGAAGGGTCGTGCCTCCTGCAGTGCTTTCCACAACTGGGTCGCATGTCGGGTGCATCATAATCCGCGCGAGTCGTTTATTAACATTTGTGCGACTCTATACTGTGATGGTGTGCTCGTCGGTATATCCTAGGCTAAGATTTTTTCTCTCAGTTGGGGGATCGTCATGCTCTGTGGCTTGCCGCTTCGGCATACGCGTTTGAAAGTGCGCAGGAAGAAGTTCTGGCGGACCTCTAACGGTGCATCGTTGTCCTCTTGTTCATTTATGGCATATCTCTTAACTCTTGCCCACAGCTCCTCTCGGTCCATGCAATAGTCGATTAGTGTGTCAATCAACAGATGCCTGTCGAGATTGAGATGGCGACGCTGAAAATCAACGGCTCCATGCTTGCGGTCAAATTTAAAACTCCGCGTCGATCAGTCAAGCTGTCTTGCGATGATGATACATCCCCCTAAGCTTTCGTGGGGCGGTTTGGCCTGACTCATCCGATGGTGGTATCAGTTCCACCCTGATCGCAAGATGGATCCATGTGCGCGCTTTCCGGATGATCGGTTGAGAGTGGAAAGTACAGAATCGACTGTTCAGTACCGGCGGCAAGTGGCATTCCATGAGTAGCGCGCAAGACCGGGAATTCTGCACGGGCACCTTCAACCCGGTCTCATCTTTTGGCGGCTTGGGCTGTGCCCCGGCGACTTGAGAGTTTTTATCGGCACTATTCTCGCTGTCTTGATCGCTCTCCTCTTCGGCCTCAGAAGGTCCAATTGCGGGAATACCATGCGGCTGGACCGGTTCGAAATACGTCCGCTCGAGGTATTGAAACGGTCTCAACGGCTGAAACAGCCTAAGCTTGACCCTGGACGCCTTGGCGAGCATGTTGCTAACCAAGCAGGTCATGTTGGAGTATAATTTCCTCTGAATCTTGTGGTTCGGGTCTGACATATGGGAAAGATCCCAGACATGTGGGAAATGGGGAAGGAAGATGCTCGGAAACGGTCCTTTGGGTGTAAAGAGCACCATGCGTGCGAGTTGCATGGGTGTTGACATATATACGATGCCAGGAATATTCAGCGCGGGCGCTGAATACTGTGATCTTTTGATCCAGCGGATGCATGTGCGAGCCTGGCACTGCACCTCCCTTGGGGACGATGGAGGACCACACTACCACAAACAAGGATTTGGGAGGTTCAGAACCAACCCAAGCAACAGAAAAGTGGTATCTATCGCAAATGCTGATGATGCTGGAGCATGTCTTGGCCCGCGCCTCCCTGTGGACAACATCGATTTTCTCATGAGGATTCAATCAAACCCCCTGTTCGGTATTTATGCCTTCTTGAGCTATGGCGAAGTCAGCAGCGCTAGATAATGGCATGTTTCGGTGGAGCGGAGAAGCGAAGATGACTCACCATTCCAGAGCTCGGAATACAATCCATTGCCGGCGAGCAACTGTTTGTGGGAGCCGGTTTCTCTAACACAGCCATCTTTCAGTACAAATATCCTATCGCTGTCGACTATAGTTCGGAGCCGGTGCGCGATGAAAATCGAGGTGCGTCCGTATTCTTTCAGGATGTTGTTGATATTGCGCAGTAATGCCTGTTCGGTTTGCGTATCCAGCGAAGACGTCTTTCTCCAGATCAGCAGTATACTACAGTATGTGATATTAATGAACCTACTGCCTCGTCGAACACAAGGAATGGTGGATTTTTCAGAATCACACGTGCAATCGCGAGACGCTGTTTTTCCCCACCTGGAAGCGCGGTTAACGGCTAAGACGCATTTCATATAGTGCGGTAATGCTTACCTGAAATCATCATGCCGCGTTCCCCGACCATCGTACTGTATCCGCTGGGAAGCTTCTTGATAATCTCGTCAAGTTTCGCTTTCCTTGAGGCCTCAGACACTTCCTGAGCGGACGAACTCATCTTCCCATAGCGAATGTTGTACTCGATCGTATCGTTGAAAAGCGGTGTGTCTTGAGGTACGATGCCGATCGCCTGTCGAAGACTCTCCAGGCTCACTTGCCGAATATCCTGCCCATCTATCAATATGCGCCCTTCCTGAACATCGAAGTACCGGAAAAGCAGTTTCAGTATCGTCGATTTGCCACACCCAGACGGGCCAACCATGGCCACCTTTTTCCCAGCCGGGATTGTGAGGCTCAGGTTCTTCAGTATTGGCCTGTCAGGACTGTATCCGAATGATACGTTGTCAAATCTGATTTCGCCACCAGCTATTCTGAGTGGTATCGGGCTTGGTGGGTCTTTCACTACGATGTTCACTTTCTGCAAGTTAAACAGAGCCTCCATGTCAAGCAAGCTTTGCCGTAACTCGCGGTAAACTGAGCCGAGGAAGTTTAAGGGCACGGAAAGCTGAAAGATGAGCTGATTGACCATGACCAGGTCTCCCACAGTCAATTGACCTGTGGCTACGCCATCCGCTGCGAGGTACATCATGGCCGTCAGTGCGGTGGTGAATATGACGTTCTGGCCGGTGTTGAGTAAGGCCAGCGACGTGGCTACCTTGATCGAGGCTTGCTCGTACGCTTGCAAAGCATTGTCATAGCGACTGACCTCATAGCTCTCATTGTTGAAGTGCTGGAGCCGTTTAGAGGTTGGCCAAAATCAGGGGACACACGCCAAGACTGACCTTGACGGCCTCGAAGTTGAGAAGGGAGTCTAGCGCTACGGTAGCACCCTTGTTATCAGCCGCGTTGGTTTGTTTGCGGAACTTTGTCCTCCACGAGGTTGTCCATATTGTGAAAGCCGAATACGCTGTCATGGTTATCGCAGTTATCAAAGCGAATTTGACCCCGTATTGATAGGTCTGCTTGAGTCAGATGACCTGCCAATATGGGCGCGTGGATCAACTCACGAGAATACCGCACACAAGGGAAATTTCGAGCGCGGTCGGAATGATATGAAATACCATGGAGGTCAAGAGAAAACTGATGCCTTTCGTGCCCCGATCGATGGATCGAATGAGACCGCCAGTGTGCCGCGACAGATGAAAGCTCAGATCTAGTCGAAGCAGATGATGGAAAACATTGCGTGCGACTCCCCTTATCGCCTTTTGGGCCACGCTCGCGAAAACTGCGTTTCTGACTTCCTGGAAAACAGTTGCTCCGATCCTTGTCACGCCGTCTTTCGAGAGACCGTCAGACCTCGCAGTTGTGATAGAAAACCCTAGGAACTTACAAGCAATGATCATGGACCCTGCTACTGTCCAAGCGGTGCCCCCGAGCGTGTCGAAGTCAATATTCATGGAGTCGATGATGCTCTTGAAGAAGAAAGGGATCTGTACGTTTAGCACCTACCATTTGAGGTGTAAGCCTTTTGCCGCTCAGCAAGGATATTACATCGTCACCTTTGCGCCGATAAGCAAGCCAATGGACGTCGCAACGCGGAATCGCGCTCCTGGGTCGTCCTGAAGTTTTCTCAGAGCTGATAACCCAGAGACACGCTAGACAGCTGCATACCTTGGGCCATAGATAAACTGCCATCTCCCTCAATATTCTCCAATCGGCCCTACGCTGCTCCTTTGCGGATGCAGTCCGATCGCTGTTTCGAGCGTCATTCTGGGTCCTGTCATCTGGTAATAACGTTCTGGCTCTGGCGGCTGCCTCCGATTTAGGTGGTTGCAGACTAGGGCCTGACACCATCTTCGATGCTCTAGCATCATTCTCGCGGCACCTGGCGCCAGAGCGGAAAAATCTCAAGCAAAAAACGGATGTCCTCTTGCATTTCGGATTGGGCCTATATGCTAGGCTTATTAGACGGCTGTGTCGCCGAAGGCCGAAGCAACGGGTTGTGATTACACCACTAGCGAGCATAGTGAGATCCTGCTGGAGTTATTTCGCCTTCATAGGAAAGACCCGTTAGACACAAAATCTGTTACACCTGTCGGTACACGTCTTCCTGTTCGGAGTCTGTCAAGGAGTGATACGTTAATGAGTGTGTGCTGCTGATTTGATTTCTGTCTCTTCCGCAAGCGATAAATACCCCACGACTTTCATGTCATCATTTCTGAAGAGGCCAGGCGGCCGGGTTGACGACGGTGATTGAGGGTCGCTTTGGCTGCGGATTACAGAGTAAGATTGTGGTGCTCTATCTGCCTCGTTGACTTGGTTGCACGGCACTCGAGCGTATTGGTTTGATGTCCAATTCAGAAAGCGAGCTGTCAAGTTGGAGCCTGAAGTCCTGAACTTCGAATTTTGATATCTAATCTCGATTTGAAGCTCAAACTGTTATAGGCTTTCACTAGTCTTTGATTTTTACTATTTTAGATTTGATATTGCGCACGGACCTCTTTAATAAACTAATAAATGACTACTCCGTACTCCGCACTCCGTACCTATCAATTGATGCAGGTAATAGGTAGCTAATCCCAAGGTTCTCATGTCTGTCGTCGACCAAAATCTAAGCTCCAAAGACTACTTCCGCCAGGTGTTTGCTGTCATGCTCTAGATCACTTCCGAAACGTTAATGGTATGCTACACGTCAGCATAAAACGGCTTCTTCGACCCGACCAGCCTCGAAACGAAGAGCGCCTGGGATCCAAGCTGGAGGAGAGAACACAGTCGCGCCGAGGTAGTCATGCCAGGGGACAAAGGTGGTAGGGTGGTGTTTATTGGCAATATACCATATGGTAAGATATCTTTTGGCTCTTCCTTTCACCGCACCGCTAACACTCGGGTGAGGGGTGACCGAGGAACTCATCACCGACACTCTGAGTAGAGTTGGCCAGGTCTTGAGCTTTCGATTGGTTTACGACAAAGACACGGGAAGGCCGAAAGGATTTGGCTTCGCCGAGTTCTCCGATGTGGATGCGGCTGCATCTGCTGTCCGAAATCTGAATGACCACGAACTCATGGGCCGGAAGCTCAGGGTTGACTATTCGAATGACGGAGGGGCGAACGACGCAATGCCCGCCAACTATAACCCCCAATCTGCAAACGGCCTGGACCCGGCACAAGGCTCTCACGCATCAGTGTTGCCGCCGCTCCCCGTGGGTGCTGATCTACCACCGAATTTATCCTGCCCTGACGCCATCTCGCGGACGTTGAGCACTCTACCCGCGCCTCAGCTGTTGGACATACTGGCGCAGATGAAGACTCTGGTCACTTCCGATGCAGGAAAAGCGACTGAACTACTCAAGCAAGCTCCGCAGCTGTCATACGCAATCTTCCAGTCTCTCCTACTTCTCGGCTTGGTGGACACAAGCATTTTGACCTCGGTCGTCGACCAAGCAACCGCACCCCAGCCTGTGCCAATCGTACCACCTGCATTGCAAGTGCCGACAGTACAGCAGACAGCATTTCATCAGTTCGCCGCACCACCCTATCAGATGCACGTTCCAACACCACCTCTGCACGGGCAACCATTCCAGCCACCTCCGGCAGCAGCGGCCCCGCAGCTCCCGGCGGCGCCGACCAAGGATGATCTCATCAAACAGGTGATGGGCATGTCTCTGCAGCAGATCGAACAGCTGGGACCAGAGTTGAGGGCGCAGTTATTGGCATTGCGGCACCAGTTCATGCAGAGCCGGGGACAATGATTGCGCACGGTCTGCAAAGTCGAATGAAGGAGTCTTACCCCAGTATGCAACGTGCGAGTGCAGGACCTGAGCTTGCCCACAGAGTCCCATTACCGGTCATCTTCTGGCGTTTGGAGCAACAAGCAAGCAAGATATCCTGCCTCGATGGGAACGGCCAAGCCGCCGCAGGAAAATGGCCCAAAGTTTCCACCAAATGGAGGCAACGCTATTGGCTAGGAATGATTTACTCCGCACTCAGCGAGCACGCCGTATCATGAAGAGAATCTCACAAGCAGCAGGGTTGGGGAAGGATCATGATGGTTGAGAAATCGAAGATATGGCGTACAGGTTACTATACCTGGCGATTTAACCTACTTACAGTAATGCAGTATGTAATGAGTACAGGGGCCAATGCTAGTATGTCGGCTCACTGCACACTCGTTCTTCAGAAAGCCTCTCGAACAATACAGTAGGCATTTAAAGCTGCCGCGACCTCAGAATTCCTTACCTACATACATAAATACCTATGTACATAGGTAGGTAGGTACATACAGATCAGTAGTTCGTAGTGTAAAATAGGGAAGCGTAATCACTGATTCACGGATGGCCTTGGCACGCTAGGCGAGCTGCTTTGCCAAGATCGACTGGCTGGCGACTTGACTCGGCGGCGTTGATCCAACCGCCCGTATTGCGCTTTCCTATCATCGTCGCTCAGCTCTACAGAGGTGAACGCGACAACCTGATATCGCACTGGGCAATTGTATTTGGCTGTGTTATTATTTCTCCTATTCTCTGTACTGCTCCCATTCTGATTTCATTCACTTGTTCACGACTCACGACTCACGCGCCACGACGTAATGAATCATGTTGATACCCTCATATTTGCCGCGCAAAGTCAAATCCTGAAAACGTCATTGCTTCGACAACACTCGCGCCAGCATCCTTCCGACCGCTGCCGTCCGTAAGTAAAGATGTTGAACAGGCTAATGGGCATAGGAAGGGACCCGCCCTCATCTAAGAAACGCCGGCAGCACGATGCCACGTCCTCGTCGTCCTCGCGCCGTCGAGCCGAGAGCGCCTCTGCTGCCCCGAATCCAGATCATAGCTCGGCTCGTCCAAGCCGTGCGACCGAGCCTCGCACCACCCATCCGCCTGGCGAGACTTCTTCGATGGCCTCATCCTATGCGACTGCGCGAACGGCGCCTTATGGTGACGAACCCTTCTCTGAATACCGCGCACCGTTAGGGCCTGCACTGCAGAGGAGCACCAGTGAACCCGACCGGAAACGAGACCGTCACCATGGTGGCGAGCGTCGCAAAGATGCCTCTTCCGGCCATGACAGAAGTCGTCGAAACCGGGATGACTCGAATGGTGGGGTCCGTGACAAGGATAGGAGGGAGAAAAGACGGAGCCGCAGAGAAGAAGATGTTGCTGGGGTAGGGGAACGCACTACATCGACGGCGACTGCTGCAGGCGCCGCATTACCAGGAAGGAGCAGGGCGCCCGCAGCAGGCAATGATCTCTCAAGAGCGCCACCAGGCTTGAATCAGAGTCTGGGAGATCACCCGTCCATACCCGACGCTCGGATGCCGAACCTTTCTTCTCACATTTCCGCCCAGTTCCCTGGGCAGAATCCGTCTTCGTTTTCTGCCCCGTTTAGGCCGGGATTGAGCGTTGACGAGGGAGGCCCTGGTCTCGCTGCTGAATACTATGGTGATCAGGGTCAATCGGTCGCCCATCAGCCTGGAGTACGTCCTCAACCGCCGAGCGTCATCGTCGGCGCCGAGCCCCATCTAATGTCAGCGTCCCCATATCCCGCTCCTCCTCCAGAGACGGGATCCGGAGCGGCGCAAGACTACTTCGGAGGCCCTACCGTTAACGAGCCGGAGCCGCTTGACCCTTATGGCGGTACGAAGATCAATAAGCCCAGCAAAACATCGGGGGCTTCCGCTGCGCTAGGCGGTGCTGCTGCCATCTATGCATTAAATCACGTCTCTAGTTTTCCACATGGCTCGACAGGGCCTATTGCCGGGGCGACAATGCCCATACACTCGGCTTCTGCACCTGCTGTGCCGACTCTAGGTGCACAGGAGGCAGCCTTCGCCAGGCCTCAAAAGCATGGGAAGCAGTCCTCCCACGGACGTCCTTCCGAATTCTCACTGCCGATTGCCAGCGCTGCCGGACTGGCTGCTGGTGCCCATGCTTTTCATCATCATGCCCCGGCTCAAGCCCCGGCACCGCTGCCATCTCAGTATGGATCTAAACCACAATACGGCCACGACTCCCGGCTCCATGGCGCGGGACCAACACTCATGAGACAGCAATCCAGTGACCCGCTGCGAAGGTTGGTGGATTGGTGGAAAGATCATGAAGATGTTCGAAAGATGGAAGAATATACGGAATACATCGGAGTGTGTCGAAACTGCTTTGATCCTCGATCGACACCTGCAGATGCTCCCCGCAAGCATCATTATCAGAGGAGACGTTCGAGCGATTTCAAGCGTTCGCGAGTTGACAAGGAGTCGCGATACCATTCGTCGGACAATGATGGCAAGCACCAAAAGGGTGCCTCCTGGATTGCTTCCGGAATCGCTGGCTATGGCCTCGCCAAAATTGGTGGCAGTTTCGTAAGGCGTAACCGCGACTTTGACGATACGTACAGCGTGAAATCGGGACGTAAACATCAATCTCAAGACGACAGATTGCGCCGCGTAGGAAGCAGTTCCAGCGACAGGCCGATCGGTAGCAACCAGCCATCACGGCGGCGGGAAGGTCTATTTGAAGGCGAGCAAGCTAGGCATGGCGCAAGCCGGCACTCGTTGCGTACGCGTCGTTCTCGATCCAGATCTCGATCTGCTGACCGCACGAGTGGGCTTCGTACTGGCTTGCTCGGTGCTGCGGTTGGGGCGTCAGCTGCTGGCCTGGTGGGCGCCGAAGATCCAATACGCGCGAAATCGTCGCGAACCTCCATTTTGCAAGGAAGACTAGAGACTGACCTCGAGCCCGCTTCATTCTCAGCCAATGGGTTGACGTCAAGGCCCAAGGAGGGTTCGCGACGGTCGACCGAGTCCTCCGCCTCTTCCATCGTGGAGACGTCCAATCGCCGAACGTCTCCAAATCAAGGTATCTTTGGTGGATTGTTCACGCCCAGTCCCAAACGGAAGAGCAAGACTCAAAGCAAAAGGAAGACCAGAGCCGGCTTCTTCGGGTTTGGTGGCCCTGCTTCCTCGTCCGAGTCAGATCTTGCGTACGGGTCCAGTCTCACCCGGCGATCTCGTGTTAAGAAGACAAAGTCAGATGAGAAACTCAACGCAACGCTCATAGGCCTTGGTGCGACCGCCGCCGCACTCGCCGCCGCCAACAACGGGCGGGCCAAACCTGGGAAACCTATGCCAGAAGTTGTCGCGGTTCGCGAGTCAAAGCGTAGAGAGCAAGGCAGATCAAGACGTAACGGACGACATGAGACTGGGGTGCATTCTTCAAGTGCTGATGATGACGATGACGCAGCATGGGAATCAGCCTCTGACGATGAATCTTCCAGCCTGAGCTCTGGGTTGGCCTTCGGCGAATATGGAGGCAAGGGCGGCCGTCTTGCAAGAGACAGTCGTGAATCTCTTGCGTCCGAGGAATCGGGCACTGGAAAATGGAGATGGCGGTGGGGCAGCAAACGAAAGAATCGGGTCAGGCCATCTGCATCACCTGGGCCTGCCAATATTTCTATCGCAGGGCAAGCCGCCAATGGTACGTTCGTTCCTCAGCTCGACGAGCAAAGGAGTGGCGATGGCAGCATGCCACCACTTCGTCCTGTATACGCTGTTCCTACAGCTGAGCCAAACACCTTTGATGCCGTTGCGATCGATGCAGATATGAGGGATCTCTCGGTCTCTTCGAACCAAGCTCGACCAAATCTGGTCCGGAAGTCTGAGGCTTCTCAGGATCAGCCGCACACATCGGCGCCGATTGTCTTATACTACGACAGCCACGGTCAGTACCACCAGCAAAATCCCCCGCCGGTTGCCCCAGTGTTCTCAAGCGTGAGGCGTTCCGAAAATTCCCAACGTCTCGAGCATGACAACCGATCTCAGTCGCGCGAGCACGCCCGGCAGTTTCCAAGCAACAGAGACGACATTCAACCTCAGCCAGCACCGTTTTTGGTCGATTCGTCGGGTCTCGTGGGCAGTGGAAAATCAGCCTCCACGTTGCGAGATGTTGCTGCCGTTGAGGGAACACTTCGTGATGACGCCACGACCAGCCGGACGAGCTCACATCGTACGAGGCCCAAGCAAGTGTCCTTTGGTGCGCAACATGAGAAGTCTATGCGTCCACGCCTTGATTATAGCTCGGAGCAAACCCCTGTCGATGAGCAGCGAAAAGCGGAATTCTCGGAAGCGCAGGATTACTCGACGCGTACAGACAAGATTCATAGGCCATTCAACGTCGACGCCGATGTCGCGATTCTGGGCCAAACCCAAGTCGCACGGAATAACGGCAACGTTGCAATCAGCCTCAAAAGGACAGCACGTAACGACTCACCTCCGGATCATGACAAAGCAGCTTCCGAGCGGAAGGATTCTGTTGACGAGCACGCAACTTTGGCGCGAGACCAGAGTGATGTCAGTGCATCGCGAGGAGAGCAAGCTAAATTCAGTCATGGTCAGCAAGCGGTTCGCTCAGATGATGAAATTGGGAGTCGTCAGCCCTCCATAGAGCGGAAGGAGCGTGACGCCGATTCGATCCAAACGTCTACCATTCCAGCCGTAGCTGTTGTCGTTGCGCCAAGTACCGTGACTGGCTTGGGCGAAAGTCGCAACGGTGGCCAGGCCGGAAGCGGTGACCCCCGTCGTGACGTTCGAGACGAACCAGGCGAGAGGCAAGATGAATCCTTCAGTGAGGCAATCTACGATCCAGATTATTTTAAGAAGAGACGCGCAAGCCGCCAAGGAGAGCGACAGGTCACGTCCGCGCGCGAAGTGGTTGCAGATCTCCGAAGAAGGTATTCGGAGGCACCTCAATCCATGGCGGAATTCTTCGCTCCTCCCGAGCTCACAGAGAAGTCAGAAGGGTCAAGTGTAGACTTGAACGCGGATGAAGACATGTTTTCTCGCGGTCCAATTCCCCAGATTGTTACTGTCGAACCAACCAGTCTACCTCACTCTGCAGAGTACAATTACTCAATCCTCGACGCGGACTCCTCCCGTATCAAGGTACCATGGTCTGTTCCGTACCTGAATCTGATCGAGCCAACGCCGCCAACGAGTACTGCTGGATCTGTTAGGGGTGATGCGTCCGAACCTCCTTCGCCTCGCCAGCCGGTCCCAAGCGTACAGCAAACCGAAGACGAGCCTGCTGAGAGGTCAACGGCTACCAAGGTCACGTGGGGCGAGTCTGACACTAGAATGTATGAAGTTCTCACGCCAGAATCCACCCTCGAACAGTTCATCACTCCGATTGAGGTTATACCGGACCCTTACCAATCGCAAGGCGATAGAACAGTCGAGGTTGTCAACGAAGGCCAAGGTTCTGGTCCAAGCACAACTGTCTACGGAGCCGATGGAGCTGTTCGTCCACCATCTTCGGTCGGCGAATCGGTGGTAATTGAGCCTCCCATGTCAGAGCCCGGCTATCAAATTGAGCCAAATCGCGACATACCCTCTGACTCTGCTCTTGATGCTGAGATCGGGCCCAGCGCACCGGTCCAGAATGGGGAGGGAGTTCAGGAACGCGAAAGTTTGGAAGACCTGGACAAAATTGTCGAAGAGACTATGCCCGGAGGCTTCATCGATGATGAAGATTTGCAGCCGCAACAGGGAGAGAACTCCACTGACGTCGAGCAAAGCCAAATGCGTGGTGGCGAGAAAGCACAGGCTGACGCCATTCTTGAGGATCGCCTTGGTCTCTTACCGGCAACTGCAGCAGGCGCAGGTGAGGAGAGTCCTGAACCAATTCTCAGCCGAAAGGAGCGGAAGAAGCGCGAGAAGGCCGCGAAGAGGCAAAACTCTCAACAGACTGTCGATGAGACTATGGTCTCAGCGGCAGTGGTGGATGATGATGATGTTGCAAAAAGCGATCCGCTGAGCTCGCCCGGAAGGCGGGAAGAACAGGCCGAGTTGCCCCAAGCCCTTGCTGCAGACCTTGGACAACCCAACCTCTCCACGTCTATTTCTGAAGGTAAAGCAGTGGCTGGTGAGGATCTGGAGCCTCCTACACCTTCGGAGAGCCAGAGCGGTGTAACGGTCGAAGATGACGATTTTGGATTTCGCCAGAAAGCTGGTTCCTCCAAGAAGAAAAAGAAGAACAAAGCCAACGGAGTGCGAGGGTCGCAGTCGCGGCCATTTGACTTCGCGATGGCTGCCAATGTTGTGGCTGCGGGAGTTGCCGATTCAAGAAGCCAGCCCAATGCAGAGGCTGACGCAACCATCGATGGCGATGCCATGCTCTCGGAACCCAGCTCGCGGGTGACTCATGTCCCGTCGACAGCTACCGAGGATACTCCAACCATTGAGGCTCAGGGGAATCACGATGCCGCTGAGGGGGAGGTTGGCCCGAGCAGGCCGACTGGGGAAGCGATCGTAAGCAAACGCCAATCACGTCCCGATGCCAAAAAACAGCCGAGAGCGAAGAAGCGCCACAACGACGATTGGACTCGGGATCCGCTTCAGGAGGACACACAGAAGGCTGACACTCTCAAGCTCACTGACGAGCAAGCGGATGAGCCATTGGGTGATAGGCTTGACGACTACCAACCCACAGTGCCACCCCCGGCAACAATCGCCGTCGACGATGAACATCACGATAAAAATCAGAGCACAGCAACTAAGCCAATAGAACTCGCTCCCAGTCCACAATTCACCGTTGCCGCCTTGGATTCGGCCCGTTCGATGGACAGGGAAGACGTCGATACACAGTTGTATGATGTGAAACCCTCGAAAAAAGGCAAGAAGAAATCAAAAGGCAAAGGCACATCCCGTCAGCCTCACGGTCAGAGTGCAATTGAACAGAGGTCAGACAGCGCAAGGAAGGGAAGGGAAGAGGCAGTTCCGGCAGGTAGTCAGGAAATGGAAGTCAGAGAATCCACGGAGGTAGATGTGCCGCCTGCACACTATTTATGGAGCGACTCTAATTGCTAATAGGTGACTAACGAAAATTTCGATGAAGATGAATCACCAGAGACTGCGACCGAATACGAATCTAGCCGGATGCCTTTTTTAGGCCTGCGGGCAGCGAAGGAGGTGTCGCTGCCCGATAGTTCAGAGTCCTCTCCTGTCAACGCCTCCAGACTCCCTGAGTTGAATGCTCCAAATACAGCCGAATCTCCATTCCAAAGCAGCATCTTCACGACTCCAGTGAACGCAGACGGTCGCCTCGCTTCGAATGACGACAAACATCGCAGGATCAGCGACGATAATCATGAGCAGGTCGCATACTCTCCTCCCCTTCCTCCTGCGGTGGTGGCGCCGCTGGCTGAGTATGAGATTGACACGGATCTTCCCGCCCTCCCGAACACGCGCCCTCAGACTCCAGTCGAAGTACGCCCATATGCGGAGTCGGTTCCTCTGCCACCATCCAGGCCGGATTCGCCATTCGAGGAACTGACAAGATTTAATACCCCTCCACCCCTTCTTCCCTCTCGGAAACCTTCAGCCACCTCAGTACCGCTTCGCTTTCGAAAACCCCCTGCTTCGCCCAGCGTATCGCGGGAACAGACATGGAGCTCACCTGGTAGAGTGTCTCCTAGCTCTCCGACCCCCACTAGGAACCGACCTCGCCATTTCAAGTCCCAATCTGCGGAATTCCGGTCCTCTAAAGAATTCCGCCCTCTGTATCTCGTCGAGCGCAACTCCAAAGTCATCGACGTGGAGGAGGTCCTCCCAGAATTACCACCCAGCCAAGAGACCTCTCGAGACCCCTCAGTGCAAGGCTCCGAGGAAGACTACCAGGAGGCAATCAAGGCTATGGAGCCAGAACAGCATGATCATCACAGCTCACACTCATTTCGTCCGGTTCGCTGGAATGATGGCGATGATGACTATCTTGGCTCCCAACAAACAACTCCGAGAGCTGGCTTTTTTCCTTCTGATGTACTTGATCAGCCTGAAAAGAGCGAGGTGCAAAATGATGACCAAAGAGCCTCATCAGGACTGGCTTTGTCTAGGGAATCTGACGAACCCAGCCCCACGACTGAAGGCCATAATAATGCCCGCGACCCCGCTCAAAGTACCTTGGACGCTACACAAAATCGGCATTATAGTCACTACGGCGGGTTTGAGCCTGATTTGTCACTGCTTCCGCCCCTGCCAGCCAGTAGACCTTCGTCTTCGGACGGAGAGAAGGGCTTTGAGCTGACCAGAGGATATGCGATTGGCCCTGAGACACATACGCTAAATGAAGATACAACGGGCTTGGGCGTATCAAACACACACGCTGTTGAGTCGTTCCAAGACACACAAGACGGCCCCAAAGAAAGCGAGCATAAGCTTGAGTCGCCTTCCAAGGTTAATACCCGTGGTCAATCAAAGTCCAAGGGGAAGAAAGCAAAGAAGGCTGCCAGGGCTGTCTCTTCTACCAAGCAAGAACCGGCGCCCCAGTCAGAAAATTCTCAAGATTCACAAGCGGCCCTCAAGCCTGCCACGCCCCCGACCGAAGACCCACCCCTTACCGAGGCCGCTCCCACGCATATTTCCGAGACGTCTCGACAGGGGGAGGTAGACGATACATTGACAGATGGATCTTCCGCGCAACGGGCTAACGTTTCGGGACTGCCAATCGACGCCATCGAAAATACCGAGGAGCCCATTCCTCAAGCTGTCGACGCTCGTTCTTCTCACAGCACTGAGGGAGGTGCACCACGAGCCGAGGATACTAATGGGAAGCAAGGAGATGAATTTGCTCTACACATTTCTTCCAACCCCGAGGGCTCGGTCAACACCTCTAAACGTGCTAAGGGGAAGTCGAAAAAGAAATTGCAACGGAAGAGAAATACTATGTCTACCTTTGATGATTCGGACGCTACGGGCGTTCTGGACACTGCTGTCAAGGGGTTTGAAGAAACAAAGACGAGTACAGCGCGCGGGGCGCCTTTCAATATCACTCCAGCCTCGGACGTCGAACCTAATGACGTTAAGCAGTCCCCGGCTAGCTTTTTAGACAGAGATGTAACCTGGGTCGAGGACCTGTCAAAGAATGCCGGTGTCGCGCTTCCTCACACAGTGGGCAGTCCTGCCGCCGGACTTCAGCTTAGTGATGGCCAATCGCACCTCATTCCAGCGAAACCCGAAGAGCCGGGATTGCAGCCGTCACCTCTGGAGTCTCAAGACAATATCAGCGGGCCACATGATCAGGTGGTTGCACTTCAGCCTGACGAGTTGTCAGCGCATCAACCTGATGCACAGTCTTTCGCTGGGCGTAACCTAAATGCCGTTGATCCTTCGAACTCGATCGAATCAAGCATTGCAAAGAGGGTTGATGTGATAGAGCTGGGAAAGGATCGCGAATATCAGCAAGCTCAACAGTCCCAAGGACCTTTGTCACGGTCGGAAGTGGTTGGGTCTCCACCCTCCGATACAGTCTTAACGTCTGCTCCTAGTACTCATGTTCTACCGGAGCTGGTACCCTTACCTTTGGAAGATACCGATGAGCAGCTTTACTTAACATCCGAACTTGGAAATTTCAAGAAGGCTGCGACTTGTGACAGCGCTGATATAGCTGAGAGCACCGATCTTATCTCGCCAGAGCTGATTCCTTTACCTGACGAGGATCGTGACGAAGGCCTCTCTTTGCCAAATTCTACTGATGGTGGAGAAGATCTCGCCGCAACTAGGGCCGGAGATCTTTCGTTGCTACCAGAGCTCGTTCCTTTACCTGAGGATGATATTGACGAACAACTGCTCTTAGTTGGAGTGGCTGGAGACCAGGATGAGGTCACAGACGATGCTTCTGCTGCTTCAATCAACAATGACACCCTTCCGCCAGAGTTGGTACCCCTACCCACCGACCGTCCCGATGACGAGTGTTGCCCAGCGGGACAAGCATCTGATCTAGAGCAACGCACCTATGAACACCCCACGGCTATAGCGGATAGTGCGAGCCCCGTTTCGCCCAAAAGCGTACCCCTGCCGACGGCGAATGACGATGAGCAGCTTCATTTAATGGAAAATCTTCTTACTTCAGAAACGGGAGTTGGTGAACGAGAATCTTTGCCAGGAGATGGCAGTCCCCCGGCCCAAAAGATAATACCTGTTAGTGCCGGAGGCTTCAACAACGCAAGCATTCAAAGCGCCGCCGTGAATCTCGACGCGGACATACCAGACGACGCAGGTGGAATCGCTCTCGAAGCCCGTGCACATGATCAAGTCAATGCCGGGATGGATTACATTCAGACTCCCGATGCTTCTGACAAGCAGTCGAGCAATTCTGAGCGGTTACAATCACCCATGGAGGGAGACATTGCGTTCCCAGATCCCACTCCCAGCGAGTTCTCGGCGATCGGTGGTGAAATGTTTCTGGCAAGAACCTTCCGCAATCTTGTAGGTCGCACCGGTGCCACAATTGCCTCTTCAGTGAGGAAGCCCGGTGCAGATGAGCCCGGACACATCGCCAACTCCTCGGACACGGTAGTAATCACGGATCCTGGTGCCCGCGGAGAGGACGACGATGTCACGGAAGAGTCAGCGCGAGCCGTTAGGACTGTGCAACCACTCGATGATGGTCGGCAAGCGGAAGAGTATTCCACAGTGATTGCTAAATCTTCAGCGGGCGAACCCCTGGCAAGGCCTTTGGCTGATCCTCTTCGCGGAGAGTCTTCCACCCCTCCGGCGGAAGAGACAAGCGCCGTGGTAGGTTCGGGGCCGTCATATGTCAAGAAGAAGGGCAAGAAAGGGAAAAAGGCAAAACAAAAGCTTGAACTTGACCTCTGCTCGCCGGAACAGCCGGTTGAATGGACCGAAACCGTGCCGACCGACTCACGTGCAGTTACCGTGGAATCCGAAACCGCAGCCAATCCGAACCTCAAAGCGAGTGCGTTGGAATTGCATGAGCCGCATCCCGCATCCCTGGGCCCACAAACACCGCTTGAGAACCAAAATGAAGTGTCTCAGCCTGTTCGAAGCGGGCAGAAAGCCAAGAAGGGGAAGAAAAACGCAAAGTCCAAGCAAGCTCCTGCTGAGCCGGCAGTCGAACTTGAGCAAAATCCGGCGTCTGCCTCGCAGCCCCCGCTTGAGAGCAAAGGAAGCCTTGAATTGACTGTCGACGATATTAAAGATGGTATGTCTCTGACTGAAGACGCAAAGCTGGGTGCGGACAGACATGTTGCTTCGCTTGAGCGTGCCAAAAGCGGTGAAGCAGAACCCGTGGATGTGCCTGAGCATAACGCCCAACAGGGTCAGACCGGGTCAGGTTCCTCGCATGCACCTCAGAAGTCTGATGAGACGATGTCAGAGTCTCCCCATGCGGACAACGCTTCTGATGAGAAGCCAATGCCAGCGGAAGAGGTAACGGCGTTAAACCCACAATCGACCTCCAAGGATCGTCCAGAAGAGACAGACACGTTTCCAGAGCCTTCTTCGGTACAGCACCTGCAGACAGAATTGTCCGAGAAGGGCGCAGACCTACACCCACCATTGGATGAGACCGATTTGATAGATGAAGCAGTGCTTGAGAAATCCCCACCTACCAGTGCAGGAACCTTACTTCGTGGAGAAGGACCTCTGCATAGCAGTATTACTGACTCATCTGAGCCCATGGGATTGTCAGATTCTCCATTAGTGGAGGAGTCCAGGGAGCCTAAAACTGACATCATATTTCGTGCAAATTCGGCCAAGAAAGACAAGAAAAAGGGAAAGAAAGGTAAACCAGCAATGGGGTCTTCCGGCGCAACCGATCCTGAAAGCTTCGACACCGGACCCAAAGCACTGCCCGACTCTACCGATCACCTCTCGTCCCACATCCCAATTGAGACGAAAGTTGTGGATACACTGGATCCCCCGCTCTCTCAATCCGAACCGAAAAATCAGTCGAAGAAGAACCGGAAAGAAAAAAAGAAGGGTAAGAAGAAAGAGCTCTTGACCACCTGGGATGTGGCCGAAGACACCATTGCTGGTGAAGCGGCTGAAGAGCGCGAAACTCATGATGCGCCCATCCTCAAGCCCGATGAAGAAGAGAATAATTCCCACAACAACTCGGCTTCCCTGCCGCAAGACGCATCTCTAGGCGTCGAAGGCGTAGTCTTAGGTGATTTTGAGCCTGATGATGCGAAAACAATATCCTCGCCAGCGGCTGTACCGCTTCCTGTTGTCGCTGACGAAAAGGTTCAAGGTTCGGATGCCGAGAGTGCCAACGCCAAGTTTTCCGGGGCAGACAGGACGGCGAACGAGTCACTATCTCCTCCTCGATCGTTACCGACAACGTCCATTTCAACAGCTTCTCCTGAAGATTTGAGCACAGTCCAATCCGTAGCTGCCTCCATTCCTCTGCCGGAAAGGAACGAGTCGGGCGATGCCGATGAACCAACCTCTGAGAATGATTACGGCGCGATTGAAAGTGGCTGCACTGGTGCGCAATCCTCGAGGGTTGATGTGGATGCGGGCGAGAGACCGATGGCACCATTGACGTCTGATGAGATGATTGCCACTACAGCCTTCACTCAAAAAGACATCGATTTCGTGGCTACTTTAGCAGCTGGGCTTGAAGATTCCGGCTTTGATCCCGACATCGTTGTTCGTGGCTCCACCTTCCACGGCAGGAAATCTCCCCCAAGCCAACCTTCGGAAGTCGACTCAGCGGACGAGTACAAATCAGCAACCAAATCAAAGAAACGCAAGAAAAAGAAGGGGGTGCTAGGGACGAGCGCAGCTTTACATGAAGATTCTGCGGGCTCTAGTGACAAAATTAAAGCACCAGTGGGACCACTGCTTCCCAAGGATGGCTCCGAATCTGGAGTTGACCCCGATTTCGCACTTGATTTAGCTGCGGGTCTTCAGAATTCGGGCTTTGACCCAAGCATCATGCGAACCGCACTTTTGCCTGAACGCCAGGGACCCGGGCCGAACGATTTAGATGTTGCGCAAACTCTCCCAAAAAGCAAGAAGTCAAAAGCACGAACCAAAAAACGCGGGCTAACTCAAGACACCACGGCCGAAGAGCCTTCGGAAACTATGGTCCCCGTGTCTCTGGGCACGAATTTTACGTCTGATGACGTGACGACTGTTCCGACGGGGGATCTGAGTAGTTTGCCCACACCTCCCGATATATCCTGCCCGAGTACCAAAGGAGTCGACAACCCGCAATCGGTCTCAGAAGTAGCTGCAGCAGATGAAGACGCAGCCCGTCTGGATACTGCAAAGGAAACTCATGTCCCACTGCCTGATAAACAAGACGTCACAATTTCAGACTCTGAGGCGCAGTCGCGAGTGAGTGACGGTCCTGCGCGTGTAACCTCGGGATTGACTACTTCTATGTCGAGTGATAAAGATTCTGGTGCGATCGCCGCAGAGGCTGCGTCGCCGGGTATCTATGCAAGCAAAGGCCCAACGAGCTTTCCTGCCGATCTGGCTAGCGTTTCGTTGGAGCCCACCGCTCAGCAGCAAGTGTTCACAAAAGCGGCAAATGTTGAGATTTCCGTTCCAAAGGAAGGAGGAGGAGATGACTCCAGAAAGTCTACGGTCGCGGTAGAGTCGTCAAAAGCGCGGGTACCACCCTCCCAAGCACCCAAAGACGTGGAAGAAGTGGAGACGATAGCGAGCAAATTTTGCCTTCCCTCACCTGTCGGTGCACTCAAATCTGATGCGACGAACCCCAATGTCGACGAGCCGGATGTGAAGTCTTCCGCGGCAGCAATGGATGATGCTCAGAAAGCCATAGGGCGCAAGCACGAATATGACGCGGTCTCGCAGAATCTTGGTTACGTTGCGCATGGCGCATCTCAGTCTGACAGTGCCACGGAGATGGAGAGCTCCTCGCAAGTCCCGCACAGCCCTACTGCTACACATCAAAGCGCAGAGAACCCCAAAAGCCCGAGTAGGGTGGCTAGTGTGTTCCCTGAGTTGCAACGCATTCAGGGAAGGAAACAATCGCTTCGAAAAGAACATTTGCCGGTTGTAAGTGAGCGGTCATTGGACACGCAACCCATCAAAGGCGAGATTCGCGACAGAAATCTTACCAGATCAAACGCCGACCCGGACTCGTTAGGTCCAGCAAGCATGAGACTTAACAGTCCTCCGCCGTCTCCGCTAGAGAAAGCTGGCGTCCGAACGGGAAGCTCAGGAGACAATACCACCGATCTCAAGCCATCGCCAATTACCGTGCCGCCGCCGAGCTGGACATTTCCTTCCGACCTGGACAGCGCCGTCCTTATCGCTGACTCTCCAGTGCCACGGGGCCGGTCGCCAGAGCGCGCTATCATTCGCGACAGTGGGTTTCATGAAGGCCCGTTCACGCCTGGTCGGGCACACCCACATAACGATGATCTTGATCTTGATCTGATAAGGTCTGGATCGAATGAGCGTGCGGCACTTGGAACCCGAGACACAGTTATGGATGGAATTGTTTCGGCAGCATCACCAACGTACAATGCACCGGCAGAGCCACAACTCAATCAGAAGCCGGCGATCAGCGTATCTAACGGCCCGCAAGCGTCGGACCAGACAATTCGTGAATCGGACCTTCTTCTGCGTCAGTCTACAGCGTTGAGCTCCTCATTCCCAGTCCATTCGCATGTGAAGTCACCGGGGGCGAACATGGGTGATCATGAGGTTGAAGAGCAGCGCAGTCCTTCGCTTCCCGACCAGGAGGCTTCTCGTGGCTTCCGCTCGCCCTCACCCGTCGAGTCGACGACAAAGGAACGCGTATCGCGCCTTTTCCACTCATCACCTTCAACCAGGCAACTGCATGGCGACGCTGAGTTCCAGGACCCTGAATCTCCCAGCGCGGTAAGATTCACAAGGGCCTTGGACAGCCCAGTGCACATCGATCAAGCAAGTTCCGAGGCTGGGCACAGGCAAGAAGAGGCCGGCGGGGAGTTGATCAACCAGGAGAGCAATCGACCGACAAGTATTCCTTCGAGCTCGCAAGATGATAAGGATTCCAGACCGAGGGACTACAGTGCAGGTGATGCTGCTCCCGGCTACCAAGTGTCTCATAGCATGTTGAACGACAGCCCTCGACAACCTCGAGGACACTCGCCGTCCGGCGATAGAGCGCGGGATCTCGAAGGAAAAGCAAGCCCTCCTTCCTCACCGCTTTCCTTGATGCCGGCCGTTGACGAGCATGAGGAGACGCTAAGCCTGGAACGACAGCGTACCCGGACTCATATGGCGCCAGGGAAGGACTTACAGCCACTGAATACAACAATCAGTCGCTCGGGTGAGCACAGAGCTAAGATCAGAACCCCAGACCAGCTCCGTCCTCTCAGCGCGTTGAGCAACAGGTCGGCAACGCCACCGTTGAGGAGGGTGGACCGCAGCCTTTCGGGCGACCTGAGAGCGGCCAGTAGACTTGGCGCGGCCAAGACCCGGGCCGGCAAAACCCCGCCTATTCCCGAGCCGACCGTCTGGCCTCGACAAACACCAAGAGACGAAGTTCGTGATCAAAGTAATTCTCGCGCAGTCGACATGGACGATGTCTTTGTAAGTGATGATTGCATCGATCAAATACCGTGGCAGCAGAATAGGTACTAATAATCCTCACCGAATGTAGGAGGGACTGGGCGATGCGCGAGATACGCCTAGATCGCCGACGCGACCTCCCAGCGTGCGTAAGCGGCAAAGCATACACATCATTGATCTCGAAACGCGCGTCGAGAGGCTCGTCTCCGAAAATCGCGAGTTGCACGATGCCAGAGCAAGGGCAGAGCAAGGCGCGCAAGCAGTGATGCACCAGCGCGAAATCAACGAGCGGGAAGTTGCCGAGGCGGTTGCGGCACGTGACGCGCAGATACGCGAGAAGGATGCGGAAATCGTTCGTATCAAGGTTGCGCTCGAGTCGGTCCAGCATGAAGTCGCCCGGCTGAACCAAGTCAATCAATCACTGGCCGATTCGAGTCGAGCTCTGTCTCCGGAGTCTGACAGCCGATATGCGGCGCTTCAGGCCGAGAGTGCACATGCGCATCAGCAGTGGCAGGAGTCCGCCAAGGCTCTGGATGAGCTGAGGCAGCAGCACGCTCAGATGTCTGCCGGTATGGAGGACATTGTGCGTGACGAGATTGCCAGCGCACTTGAGGACCGAAACGCGGAGATCCACCGCCTGCAGGACGAGCTGGAGACTGCGATGGAGCGCATCCGCTCATTGCAGCAGCAGATTCTGGCCTCCAAGCAGGGCGACGACTTCTTATCTGTGCGAGACGAGGACTATTTCGACAGCGCCTGTCAACAATTGTGTCAGCACGTCCAGCAGTGGGTCGTGCGATTTTCCAAGTTCTCGGACACCAGAGCATGCCGGCTCTCCTCCGAGATTGCCGACGAGAGGATCGAAGCCAGGCTGGATAACGCCATTTTGGACGGGTCGGATGTCGACATGCTGCTCGCGGACCGGGTCAGGCGGCGAGACGTTTTCATGTCCGTGGTCATGACGATGGTGTGGGAATACGTCTTCACGCGATATCTCTTCGGCATGGACCGAGAGCAACGTCAGATGCTGAAGTCCCTGGAAAAGACACTGACCGAGATTGGTGAGTTTATCCAAGGTGTTGTGGCGGTCTCGAGCTGACGAGTGAAAGGTCCGGCCAGGGCGGTCGCACAGTGGAGAGCGATCACTCTGACATTGCTTTCGCGACGGGAGGCTTATCAGAACCAGAGGGCGCAAGACACGGAAGCCGTCGTGCAGGAAATCTACGACACGCTCGCTACGCTTCTTCCTCCTCCCTCCCACTTGCAGGATCAGATACAGGAGTCTCTGCGGAACATTGTGCGTCTGGCGGTAAGCCTGTCCATCGAGATGCGCAGTCAACGAGCAGAGTACATCATGTTGCCGCCCCTGCAGCCCGAGTACGACACGAACGGTGACCTGATCCGCAAGGTGCACTTCAATGCGTCGCTCATGAACGAGCGCAGCGGCGAGACGACGTCGAACGCGGAGCTCGAGGATCAAGGTGCAGTGGTCAAGATCGTCCTCTTCCCACTTGTCGTCAAGAAGGGTGATGACTACGGCGATGGCGAGGACGAGATCATTGTCTGTCCGGCGCAAGTACTCGTGGCAAAGCCGCAGATGAACAAAAAAGTTGTAAGGGTGTTGAGCGGAGCGATGGAAATTGATCAGGCGCATAACAGGTCCAGCACGAGCGTCGCTCAGGAAAATGCGCCGGACATGGGGAACGTGATTTGAGCGGCATTGGGGATGGCGCTTGGCATATGGGACTTTAAGGCTTCTGGTAATTAACTTGGAATTTTTTAGGCAGTGTCTTTTGGCACGTGGCTTCCGTGTGCAAAGCAATGCAGCACACGACCGGCAGAGTCCTCAGCTCGGCAGTAACGGGTTGGGTCTTGTATGTATAACGGATTTTCGTGTGATGATAAATTTCAGTCACATTGCAACGACAGATGCCCCAAAGGAAGATTTTTGACTATATCAGAAAATAGGCTGAAGCACTGATCCAAAAGCATTGCGCCGAATTCAACGGCCTACAAGAATACAGTGACACGAGGGGAAACAATATCGATAATACAGTCATTCCGCAATTTCGCTAGGTTGCTTGACTTGCCGTCCTCGATATCCTGTCATGAGTTTGGCCAAGTCTTTGCGAAGTCCGAGCTGCGCCCATAGGGGCCAACCTCTCAGGCACTGTGCGAAGTACTGATTCGCCGCCGGGAGCAAGATGTGATCACTCTTACCTCTGAGCACGGCACGCACGATTGCTTCCGCGACCGTCTCCGGAGCGAGCGCATAGCTCAAGAATCCGTCGCCAGCCTTGAAGCCGTCGAAAAGTCGAGTGCGGGTGTAACCTTGGCAGACGACCACGGTCCGGACACGCGGAGCTTGATAGGTCGTTGCCAACTCGGCTCCCAAGCCTTCGTGGAAGCTGAGGGCAGCAGCTTTCGACGAGCAGTAGTCGACCATACGGGGTGCCGAGACATACGATGCGACAGAAGCGACGGTGACGACCATGCCGTGGTTGGCCGCGATCATGGAAGGGAGGAACTCCTGGACAAGACGGTAGTGCGACAGCGTGTTGACCCCAAATGTCAGGCGCACGTCCGACTCGGTCGAGTCCAGAATTGTTTTCCCGCGTGTGAAGCCGGCGTTGTTGATGAGCACAGTCGGCTGCCCGAGTTTGCCTCGGATGGCCGCTGCACTGGCGGTGATGGCCGAGGCCGAAGTGATATCACACTCGAAATAGTGGACGTTGGCGGGCGCTGTGCACTCAATCAGCCGAACCACACTCGCAGCAGACACAGGTGGGAAGCGGCACGCCTACCGTCAAACGTCAGCGGCTGTATGTCCAGTACGGCAACCTTGACGCCTTGCTCCGACAGCAGCCGGACGACGATGGCGCCGATACCGTCACTTCCGCCCGTGATGACAACAATCTCTTTGTCCCAGCGATAAGTGTCGTCCGTCCAGTTGTTGGCCATGCGACGGTCGAGCCAACGACTGAACCGGTGAGCGAGGCCTAGATACACGAGTACCTTGATCCGTGAGACGAGGGTGTCATGCTCGGCGGCAATGCTACGACCTCTCTGTGTATATCGAGCGAGCAGCAGGAGCGGCAAAGTGAGAGCCGGATTGAGAGCGGTGGATTTGATCAGAGAGCCCAGAGTGTCGGCAGTAAAGCCTGAGAGGGTCAGAGATTGAGCTCTCAATCGTGCATCCTGCCAGACCATGTACCTTCACGCTGAAGCCACCGGCTGCGAAGCGACATGTCTCTAACACAGTAAACAAGAGCGAATATGGTCCGAGTCGTGATCAATAGGCAAGGTTGCGATGCCGGGATGTTGATGGCAGTCTGGTGTTCCTTTGCAGCGTTCCTCGAGCCTACCCGTGGGCCTAGGTATCGTTAGATCCTACAGGATTCCCGCCCCAGCTTTGCCGAGTCGTGTGAGCGAGAGTCGGAATGAGGAGTCAGTCAAACATGGAGGACGGTATCCGGGTCGTTGACTGCTTTGTGAAGAGCATCCCGAGGTCCACATGCCTCCCAGGCGCTTCAATGCTGACGACTACCTGCCTCTTCAAGCTCGGGCGTGCAATTGCGGGGAACATGAGGTTTCTCTGCAAGGAGGAGCGATATGATGACCTTTGAGCCGAGGGCTGTCGGGAACGGTGATCCATAGGGTTGTTTGCACTGTTTGCTCAAGCCCTTTCGCCAAAATCACTCCATTTCCAAGGTTTCCACCACGCCAGCGAGCAACGTCTCTCAACGTCTCCACTTGCTCGCGCATCCACTTGTCAGCATCACAGTAACTCAACTCTCGTCCTTTCTCCTCCACAACCAGACCCATGTGCCTCGTCACCAAGGAATACGGCGATGTGCGCCGCTCATTCGACGAGCCGCCGCGGCACGTCTCGAACTATCACAGCGGCTGGGCGCCGCGACAGTCGCAGTCGAGCGTTAGGCGATCCGTTGCCATGCCTCGCCACTCGACTCACAGTCATCACAGCCATGAACGCTACCGCTCGAGTGCTCATTCGGTTCGGGAGGCAGCCCAAATCGGTTACAGGGCGAGCGAGCCACATATCGAACATAGCAAGAGAGTCGTCACACACATCCAGCGGTGATGCCGGCCTGAGTCACTTTACGGTGGAGAGAGAAGCATCCTTATACGAGCACGAAGGCCAACCTGTCCGGTGGGCGTAGGCAGCCCGTCGATATCGTGGGCCGGTGTGGGCGCAATGCCAGTTGCAGGCAGCTCTTCCCAGGCTCGAGAGCACCGCAACTCCACCACGCAGATCGAGTCCTGCTGGCTCCGAGAAACCTCCATTGGTTCGCAAATTGGTTCTTGGGCGGATGGCAAGGGTGTGCAGTGCCTTGCAACCAAATGTCGGCTTGGAGGGTGTTACGCTGTGTGCAGGCTTGGAATTACTTGGCCCGCGCAACGTGATGATTTTGGATATCGGCGGTGGAGAGCCATTGATCCCTTATGTTGGCCTATACTTCGCTACGAAAAACATCACAGCTGCATCTTGGAAAAACTATAGCGTATAGGATATACTTGGCTTTACTGCTCGTATTCTGTAGTCAAGGCTGGGCAAGTGAGGGTCAACTGGTGCCAATGCGCACAGCTTTCCGAGGCCAAGCTCTCATACAAAGACCTGTGACGTCACGGCCCTGCCCCGCGTGCCCGCCAAACGTCTATCTCCGTCTCTGTCCGCTTCCTCTACTCCGTACCACCAGTTGAACATCACAACCACAAATGCGACAAGTCTACTGTGTACTGCTTCATCAAGACGACTTTTGATCTTCTAC